>Ga0335076_10001046_pt1 | contig 26550 bp, 20 predicted proteins | sample Lox_Sample_25_FD_206717 | JGI IMG/M metagenome (GOLD analysis project Ga0335076, IMG submission 206717) | Soil microbial communities from Loxahatchee National Wildlife Refuge, Florida, United States - Lox_Sample_2.5 | ecosystem: Environmental > Terrestrial > Soil > Wetlands | place: USA... | reverse complement strand
AAACAGGTTGAGCGTGTTGTAGACCGTCGCCTTCGACACGCGCGCCCCAGCCGCGCGCAGCTGCGCCAGGATCTGCTCCGCCGAGAGGTGTTGCGGTGCCGAGAGGAGCAGCATGGCGATGCGCACCCGCTGCGCCGTCGGCCGAATACCACAGTCGGCAAGTCGCCGCTCGCAGCCACCGGCGGGACCCGCGGAACCAATAATCTCCATGATCGCGGATTATAGGCACAAGAGGCGGCCTATCGCCGCTATTTGGGCGCGGGGCTGGGCGCGGGGGATGGCCTGTGGCGAAAGGTCCCGGCGCTGTGGCGCGACGGGCGCTATCGCCGCGAGGGGCACGGTCGTCGCGAGGGGCACGGTCGCCGCAGCGGGCGCTGTCGCCGCAGCGGGATCACCTACGCGAGCTTGCTCTGCAGGTGCTGCGCCAGCTCGGCAATGGTCGGGAAGTCGAAGAGCTCCGTGAGCTCGACCTTGCCGGGGTACTCGCGGTCGATCTGCTCGTGGATCTCGATCAGCTTGAGCGAGCTCGCACCCACCTCAAAGAGATTGTCGTGGATGTCCACGCGCTTGCCCTGGAGCGCTGCATCGCAGATGGCCTTGAGCTTGCTCTCGATCTCGCTGCGCGAGCCGACCTCGGGGCCGCGTTGGGCGTCACGCAGCTCGGCAAGAATCCTGAGGTCTGTGTCGAATTCACCGTCCACGTAGCTCTCCTCGAGCAGGTGGCGCTGGATTTTGCCGCTCGTGGTCTTGGGGATGCGCTTGACGGGCACGACCTCCGCGACCTCGAGCCCGGTCTGCTCGTTGATGAGCCGTGCCATCTGCGTCGCGAGCGGCAGGAACTCCTCGAGACTTCCGCGGTGAAGCACAAAGACGATGAGCTGCTCGACTTCCGCGCCGCGGGCACGCACGCCGGCGGCCACCACCTTGCCGAGCTCCATGCCTGGCGCCCGCTGCGCGATCGCCTCGAGATCGTGGGGGTAGTAGTTCTGCCCGTTGACGAAAATGATCTCCTTGGCGCGCCCGGAGATGTAGAGGTCGCCGTCGTGAGTGAGGCCGAGGTCGCCGGTGCGCAGCCAGCCGTCGGCGGTGAAGGCCGCGGCATTTGCCTCGCGGTCCTCGAAGTAGCCGCGCGTCACATTATCGCCGCTGATGTGCACGTGGCCGATGCGGTCGGCGGGCAGCTCGCGGTCGCCGTCGTCGGCGATACGCACCCGGCAGTAGGGAATCGCCCGGCCTTCGGACACGAGCCGCACTGCGTTGCGGTCGGTGTCGCTCACGATCTCGACGGGGTCACCCGCGTTCATGCGGTGGCGGTTGAGCGTCAGCGTGCGCAGCGCCGTCCCCACCGGCGGAAAGCTCACCGCGAGCGAGGCCTCGGCCAGTCCGTACACGGGGAACATGGCGGTGCGTGCGAGCCTGGCCGGCGCGAGCTTCGCCAGGAACTCATCGCACAGCTCCACCGAGATCGGCTCGGCGCCGTTGAAGATCAGGCGCACGGCCGAGAGGTCGAGCCCCTCCACGGGACGGTCGCCGAGCACCTTGAGGTAGTGCTTGTAGCCGAAATTCGGCGAGCAGAGGATGCTCGCGCGCACACGCGCGGCGAACGTGAGCCACAGCAGCGGCCGGCGGATGAAGAGCTCCGTCGGCATGAGGTGCGCGTGCACGCGGTTCATGAACATGACGAGGTGAAGGCCGATGAGCCCCATGTCGTGCGTCAGCGGCATCCACGAGAGGCTTACGTCCCGATCGGTGAAGCCCGCCGCCTCGGTCGAGCCGTAGCCGTTGGCGAGGATATTGCCGTGGGTGAGCACGACCCCCTTCGGATCGCTGGTCGAGCCGGAGGAGAACTGAATAAAAGCGGTGTCATTGGTGTCGACCCGCTGCACGCTGCCCGCGCGTGAGATGTCGTCGAGATCATCGACCAGGAACGCGCGGCCGCGCAGCCGCTCGAACACGGAATTCTCGCCGGCCTGCGCGGCGAAAGTACCGAGGCGCTCGAGCGAGCGCCGTTCGGTGTAGATATAGGGTTTGTCCAGGCGGCGCGCGATGCGCAGCAGCTTGTGGCGGTGCTCCTCGCTGATGCCGAGCGCCACCGGCACCGGCACGATGCCACCGAGGATCGCAGCCCAGAAGACGTCGATGAACTGCTCGTTGTTATTGAGGAAAAGGATCAGCTTGTCGCCCCGGCGCGCACCGATGCGCTGCAGGTGGTAGAGAATCCCGAGTGCGCGCTCGTAGAGCTCGCCGAACGACACTTCACGCGCCTCGTTCTCGCCCTCGAGGTAGGTGATCTTGCCCGCAAAGCCGCGGTTTCTCTCGATGAGCTCAGTCAGTGTCGTGGCGTTGGGCATCAGCGACGTTCCAGCCTCATGTGCAGCGTATGACGGGTCCGCAGGTTGATCTGCGCCTCGAGCTCGAGCGGTTTGTCGGGCACGTAAGCGAGGCGGTAGCGGCGCGCCACTTTGTAGAGGTGCACCTGCATCTCGTAGAGCGCGAAGCTCTCGCCGATGCAATGACGCGGACCGGCGGCGAAGGGCATGTAGGCAAAGCGCGGCCGCTGCGCCTCGTGCTCGGGCGCGAAGCGCGTCGGGTCGAAGCGCTCCGGATCCTTCCAGAAGCGCGGGTGGCGATGCAGCAGATAGAGCGGCAGCAGCACGTTGGTGCCAGGGGGCACGTGATAACCCCCGAGCAGGTCCGCTTCGAGCGTGCGTCGCGACAACAGCCACCCGGGCGGATAGAGGCGCAGCGCCTCATTGATCACCTGCTGCGTATAGGCGAGGGTTTCGGTCTCGGCGAGCGTCGGTGCCGCGAGCTCCGATGCGGCGTCAAGCTCGGCGTGCAGCCGTGCCTCGGCTTCAGGGTGGCGCGAGAGCAGGTACCACGTCCAGTTGAGTCCGCTGGCGGTGGTCTCGTGGCCGGCGACGACCAGCGTCATGACCTCGTCGATCAGCTCGCGCTCCGCCATCGGCTCGCCGCTCTCCTTGTCACGTGCCGCCATGAGCATGGCGAGGTAGTCGAAATGCTCCTCGCTCTCGGCGCGGCGCCGCGCCACGAGCTGCGCCACCAGACGCCCGAGCGAGCGGAACTTGTAGGCGAACTGCAGGTCACGCGACGGCTCCTTCGTCACCACGTCGAACGGGTTGCCGCCGGGTTGCGCCGCCAGGCGGTCGAGGTCGCGGCCGAAGATCGAGCGCAGCACGATCTCGAGCGTGAGCTCGCTCATCTCGTCGGTGAGGTTCACCGGCTCCCCGCGCGATGCGAGCCCCTCCCAGCGCGACAGCAGCCGGTCGTTGGCCGCGCCGATGAGGCTCGCGAACCCGCCGATCACACGGCGGTGGAACAGCGGCTGCATCATGTAGCGCTGGCGCTTCCACAGCTCGCCCTCGCTCGTCATGATGCCCTTGCCGAGGAGGATTTTGACGCGATCGAGGCCGATGCCCTTGACGTAGTTGCGATGGTTCGAGACCAGCACGCGCTTCACGTCATCCGGGTGGTGGATGACATAGGTATAAGATCGCCGCGCGGGCACGAATACGCGATAGGTGTCGCCGTAGCGCGTGAACAACGCGATCATCTGCTCCAGGGAGTCGTCCGTGGAGCCGACGTCGAATTGCAGGTCGGCCTCGGGAGGCGCGTTCTTTGCGGGTGCGGCGGCAGTCATGCAAGCTGTTGAAAGCGAAACCCTACTTTTATATCACACTGCGCTTCGCGGTCAGTGGCCGGAAGCTGCAGCACGCGCGCTCGCGGCGCGGCTTCCGTACGCGAGGCGACTCGCTGCGCAACGCGGCCCCGCACAGGCGCAGGCGAGTCTTGCGGGCATCGCACTTGCGCTGCGTGCGCTCGCGCAGCTCCTGCGCCGCGCCGTCGCTCCCGGCGAGATCGTCTTTGCGCAGGGTGAGAAGCCGCGCCTGGCCGCTGAGCCCTCGCGCGCCGCGGCAGCGGGTGGGACGCTGCGCGAGGTGCACCGCGCGCCGCGCGCCGCCGGGCCCGATTTCAGCATTGCGCATGCCGGTCCCTGGGTGGCTTGCGCTGCGGTTGCGCACGGACGGGTCGGCCTCGACGTCGAGTTGGGCACCGAGGCGCGGATCGCCGACTGGGTGGTTCGCGAGGCCGCACTCAAGGCAACCGGCGAGGGGCTTCGCGCGCTTGGCGACGTGCGCGAGCTCGAGTGGGGACTGCGGGATCTTTGCTGGCGTGGCGAGCGCTGGCATCTGCGGCGCCTGGATCTGTTTCCCGGCGCCTCAGCGTGCGTCCTCACCAGCCGCGCACCGGCGACCGTCGAGGTGCGCGCCGTGACGCTCGCAGAGCTCTTGCCGCCATGAGCGCAGGCGACGACGGCGGACTGCGCAATACGCTCTATCGCACCATCACGCGCTCGAGCCGGCGCATGACGCCGGCGCGGCGCGCGCTCTATCGGCTCGCGGTACCGCTCGCCATCGGCATCATCCGCGCCTGGTGGCTCATGTGCCGCGTGGTGCGCGTCGAGGGCGTCGCACACCTCGAGGCGGCGCTGGCTCGCGCGCCGTCCCTCGTGCCGTGCTACTGGCACCAACACCAGCTCTACTGCGGCAAGTACCTGGTCGAGCAACGCGAGCGCGGGCTCACGGTCGGCTGGTTGATCAGCCCCTCGGTCGACGGCGAGCTCGGCGCCATGATGGTGCGCCGCTTCGGCGGCGCGGTGATCCGCGGCTCCTCCACGCACACCGGCGCGCGTGCGCTGCGCGATTACTACCAGGCGCTCACGCGCGACAACATCTCGCCCGTGATCACCCCCGACGGTCCCCGCGGTCCGCGCTTTCGCTTCAAGCCCGGCGCGCTGCTGCTCGCGCAGATGTCGGGCAGGCCCATCCTGCCGATGGCGTACGCCGCCTCGCGGGCCTGGCTCATCAAGTGGGACAAGTTCGTGATCCCGGCGCCCTTCTCGCGGATCGCGATTGCGATCGGGCCGCCGTGCTACGTGCCGCGGGTGACCGATGCCGCAACGCTCGAGCGGCTGCAGGGGCAGATGGAGCAGGAGCTGAAGCGGCTTTATGGTGTGGCGCGAGCCGCGCTGCATGGGGATTCTGTTAAGTGATGAAAGGCTGCCCGAACAGCACCTTACCTTGTGTTCCTCAATCATTATGCGAGAATCGGCCGCAACCACCTGGAAAATGGCCGCAGCGAATCCTCCGGTCCGTGACGGCGCGTCACGCCGGAGCAGGAACAAATGGTTACGCTGCCTTCCTTGGGGTAGTGGGAGGTACCGCCCGCAATGACGACTCCACCGCCGGATAAGCCGGCGGACTTCACTGCGTCCGATCTTCTCGCGGCCGATGCGTGGACCGGCCGCGCCGCCAAGCCCGTGGTCGGCATCGACGTCGCGTGCACCAAGATTGCGGTCGACTTCCAGAACCTGCGCCGCGACACCATGGACGAGTGCGTGCGGCGTAACCTCGAGCTGCTGCGCGGGGCCACGGGCTCGGACTGCGTCTTCCTCGCGCCCTTGAATCCCGACGACGGCACCTTCGGCGACGTACAGCTCGCGCGCAGCGCCTTTGCCCAGTGTCGTCCCGAGGGTCTCACCGGGATCGCGCTCGATACGTTTCCGTGGCTGAAGGGGCGGCTCGAGCATCTGCGCCTCTCCGAGCTGCGTGACACCAGCGCGCCGCGCAAGGAGCAGGCGGTCGAGGCGGCCAAGCTCGCGGAGCTGCACATCGGCTCGGCGCTCCTCGTCACACTGCGCGCGCAAGGCAAGCCCATCGGCTTCCTGGCGCTCGCCCACGCGCTGCCGCGCGGCGCCTGGGACGTGAACCTGCAGCTGCTCATGAAGCTGATCGGTACCAGCCTCGCCACCGGGCTCGAGCGTATCCGCATCGAGGCGCGCCTCGCCAAGCTCGAGGAGCGCACCAACCTCTTCCAGGCGGCCGCCAACGACGGCCTGTGGGACTTCGACGTCGAGAGCAACGAGGTTTACTTCTCGCCGCGCTGGAAGGCGATGCTCGGCTACGGCGACGACGACATGCGCGGCTCGCCCGACTGGCGCAGCCTCGTGCACCCCGATGACCTCGCGCGCGTGCAGGCCGCCATCCGCGACCACGTCGCCGGTAAGACCCCCATCTTCGAGAGCACCCATCGCATGCGCCACCGCAACGGCGAGTGGCGCTGGGTCATCAGCCGCGCCACTGCGCGCGTTGACAAGCACGGACGGCTCTTGCGCCTGGTGGGCGTCGAGCTCGACATCACCGAGCGCAAGCTGTACGAGGAGGCGCTGTTCCGCGAGAAGGAGAGCGCGCAGATCACGCTGCAGTCGATCGGCGACGGCGTCATCACCACGGATGCCAACTCGACCATCGACTACATCAACCCGGTGGCCGAGGAGCTCACCGGCTGGCGGCTCGAGGACGCGATGGGACGCCCGGTGGAAGAGATCTTCCGCGCCTTTCACGAGGAGACCTGCGAGCCGCTCGAGAACCCGCTGTCGGTGTCGATCCGTCGCATCCGCCCCATCAAGTCGGTGCGGCCGATGCTGCTCATCCGCCGCGACGGCAACGAGCTGTACGTCGAGAGCACCGCCGCGCCGATCCGCGACGGTTCCGGGCACGTGGCGGGCGGTGTGCTCGTGTTCCACGACGTGAGCGAGTCGCGCGAGCTCAACCGGCGACTGTCCTACCACGCGAGCCACGACCTGCTCACCGGGCTCGTCAACCGGCGCGAGTTCGAGAGCCGTCTGGAGCGGGCGCTAAAGAGCGCCAAGGCGCGTGAGGCCTCCTACGCGCTCTGCTACCTCGACATCGACCAGTTCAAGATCGTCAACGACACCTGCGGCCACAGTGCCGGCGATGCACTGCTCGGCCAGGTGGGGGCGCTGCTCAAGTCCAAGGTGCGCTGGCGCGACACGCTGTCGCGCCTCGGCGGCGATGAGTTCGGCATTCTTCTCGAGAGCTGCTCGCTCGATGAGGCGATGCGCACCGCCGAGACGCTGCGCGAGAGCGTGCGCAACTTCCGCTTCACCTGGGAGGATCGGGTGTTTCGCCTCGGCGCCAGCATCGGCGTGGTGCCGATCACCGCCGACAACGAGGACGTGGCCTCGATCCTTTCGGCGGCCGACTCGGCGTGCGCCGCCGCCAAGGAGAGCGGCCGCAACCGCGTCCACAGCTTTGCCGAGAACGACATCGAGCTCATGCGGCGGCGCAAGGAGATGCAGTGGGCGGCGCGCATCAACGCGGCGCTCGAGGAGGGACGGTTCGAGCTGTTCCGCATGGCGATCCAGCCGCTGCAGCGTGTCGAGACCGGCGCACACTACGAGCTGCTGCTGCGCCTGAAGGACGAGACCGGCCACATCGTGGCGCCGAACGACTTCATCGCCGCCGCCGAGCGCTACGGCATCACGCCGGCGATCGACCGCTGGGTGATCGAGAACGCATTCCGCTGGCTGGTGTCGGAGGCGGACGAGCGCGAGAAGCTCGCGCAATGCTCGATCAATCTCTCCGGCCAGAGTCTCGGCGACGACAAGTTCCTGCCGTTCGTCATCGAGCAGCTGCGTCACAGCGGGCTCGACGCCTCGAAGATCTGCTTCGAGATCACCGAGACCGCCGCGGTACAGAGCTACTCGCAGGCAAACCGCTTCATCCAGGCGCTGAAGGAGCAGGGGTGCAAGTTCGCGCTGGACGACTTCGGCCGGGGGCTGTCCTCATTCGGCTATCTCAAGCATTTCCCGGTCGACTTCCTCAAGATCGATGGCAGCTTCGTGCGCGAGATCCTGCGCGACCCCATTGATCGGGAGATGGTGCGCTCGATCAACGAGATCGGGCACCTCACCGGCAAGCAGACGATCGCGGAGTTTGCCGAGAACGCCGAGATCATCCAGATGCTCACCAGTCTCGGTGTGGACTACGCGCAGGGCTACGGCGTCGCCCAGCCGCAGCGCGTCGTCAAGTCGGCCGTCGCCTGAGCGTCGCCGTGGCCTCGTAGGCGCGGCGCCGCGCCCGCCGGACGAGGTGGCGCCGCCGCCGGAACCGCTTCCGCCGCCGCGTCAGCCCTAAGCGCGCCCTAAAACGTCTCGCTCGGTTCAGGCGCCGCGCCCGCGGCAGTCAGCCGAGCCGCGGGACGGCGGCTGAAGCTCACAGCGCCATGTTGCGCGTCATGGTCCCCGCGATGTCCGCGCGCAGGTTTGGCGGACTCTCATCGGAGTGGTAGAGCGCGTGGAGAAACGTCTGGTCCCAGGCGGTCAGCCCCACGGGCCGCGCATAGGAAGGCTCGTTGAACAGCCGCAGGATGGTCGGAACATTTCCGACGTTGGCGTCGAGGTCGAGGTCTGCCAGCCCCGCCATGGCGGCATAGTCGGAGAGCTGCCCGAGCCCCACGCCGTTCGCCTTGCCGTCGTCGATGATGACGAGCGCGAAATTCAAACCGACCGACGCCTGCGACGGCAGCCGTGAGCCGGTGTGATACAGCTCGGGGATGGGCTCCACGGGATCCCCCGGGTCGACCGGGATGACGGTGGATCCGTCACTGTGGAAGAGCGTGGCGCTGTGCCACACGCGCACCGCACCGGGATTGCGCGGGTAAAGGAATCCATTGACCTGGCTGTCCGTGGCATTGGAGTCGAACAGGTCGCGATCGCGGCCATACCAGTCTTTCGCTGCCTGTTCCGGATTCGACGTGAACACGACATGGAAGTTGGTGGCGCCCTTGGCACACGTCGCGCCCTGGACCTCGGCCCCGGCCCACTTCGCAACTTGCGAGACCCTGCCGGCGACGTACTGCGCCTCCTGATCGGGCAGTCCCTGCACCGCAATGCACAGCGGCGCGCGCCAGCGCGCCACCCAGTGGATGTCGAACCTCGTGCTCTGCGTGATGCTGCCGACGAAAGCCGACACGGCCTCGGGGTTCGCAGCTGCAGCGCCGTACGCGGCAGGGGGCGGAGGCGGTGGTGGTGCGAGCGCTGAGTTCGGCTGCTGCGGCGCGTACTGCTGAGGCGGCGCGTACTGCTGGGGCGGCGCGTACTGCTGGGGCGGCGCGTACTGCTGCGGCGGTGCGTATTGCTGCGGTGGCGCGTATTGCTGCGGCGGTGCGTATTGCTGCGGCGGCGCGTATTGCTGCGGCGGCGCATATTGCTGCGGCGGCGCGTATTGCTGCGGCGGCGCGTATTGCTGTGGCGGCGCGTACTCCTGCGATGGCGCGTATTCCTGCGATGGCGCGTACGTCTGGGCCGCCGCGACGGCACTGACCAGCAGACTGAGGACGAGCAGCGCGCCAGCGGCGCGCCGTGCGATCGAGTGACGGGACGGACGGGTGGCGAGTGTGAGGAATGTGTTCATGGGGCTACCCCAGTAAAGAAGCGCGGCTAAAGAAGCGCGGCGGAATGGTTGTGTGTTCGCGGTCCCTGGGCACCAAGGCCCTATACGACGCGAGCTGCGCAGCGACACAGTTTCCACGCGCGCTCCATAGCGTCAAGAAGCACGAGGCGAAGCTGGCGCTTGCGCCGGCAGATTTCGGCGCCAGCGGCGTTCCCGCGCCACGGTCCTGGCGAGAGGGACTCGCGGGAACTACGCCTCAGGAGGCCGGAGCGTAGAAATAGTAGTCCGCGGTGTAGGGAACCTTGACTTCCGTGCTCGGCTTCGCGGGGTCGCACTGCGACGCCGGTGGTGGCTGACCGCCCTTGGTATGAAGCCTCTGAATGGTCGTCACCTTGGCGAGGAGGCCGCTGCCGGTGTGACTCACGGCGGACAGGCGCAGCCACGGAACCGCGGCGGGATCGGGCGCATCGACGCGCGCCGCCCCTTTGCCGGTGACCTCGCTGCCGTCGGAGTATTTCCACGAAGGTCCGATGGAGTGGTGACCGATCACGCGGCCCTTGTCATCGCGCAGCTCCGCGTCTGGTCCCTTGAGCGTCCACTGCGCCTGGCCGTCGGCACCGCGCCCGCACAGGTAGATCTGCGTGCCCGATGCATGGGCCACGAGCACCAAATGCTCTGCGGGCGCCGACTTGAGCGTCTCGGGGACGTCGGGTACGGCGCTCGACTGCGCCCAGGCCGCCGTCGTGTAACCAAGGATGACCGCAAGCGCTGTGTGCGCTGTCGTAACTCGTCGCGTCATGGTGTGTGTCTCCGGAACGTCAGGTCGGTGGCGGCCGTCAGCCGCCGCTGAAATCCAGTCGCAGCGACAGGTCGATCGCGCGCACGTGCTTGGTGAGAGCGCCCACCGACACGTAGTCGACGCCGGTGGCGGCGATCGCGCGCACCGTCTCGAGTGACACGCTGCCCGAGGCTTCGAGCTTCACCGGTGCGCCGTGCGCGCGGTTGAGCCTCACCGCGGCGGCGAGATCCTGCAGGCTGAAGTCATCGAGCATGACGATGTCGGGTCGGGCGTTGAGTGCCTCGGTGAGCTCGCCGAGCGATTCGACCTCTACTTCCACGGTCACGGCCGGGGCGGTGCGCCGGGCGGCCTCGATTGCGCCGGTAATCGAGCCCGCAGCCGCGACGTGGTTCTCCTTGATGAGCACGCGGTCGTAGAGACCCATGCGATGGTTGTCGCCGCCGCCGCAGAGCACGGCGTACTTCTGTGCCGTGCGCAGTCCGGGGAGCGTCTTGCGCGTGTCGAGGATCCGACAGGTGGTGCCCGCGATAGCCTCGACGAAACGGCGCGTCGCCGTCGCGGTGGCCGACAGCAGCTGCAGGAAATTGAGCGCGGTGCGCTCGCCGGTGAGCACCGCGCGCGCGGGGCCTGTGATGGCGAAGACGACCTGCCGCGCGGCGATGGGATCGCCATCGCCAGCGTACCAGGTAAGCTGCACGCGCGGATCGAGCCGCCGGAAGGTCTCCTCCGCCCACGGCCGCCCGCAGAGCACCGCGTCCTCGCGCGTGAGCAGGTTGCCGCGCACCTGCTGCGCGGCGGGCACGAGCGCGGCCGTCACGTCGCCGCTGCCGATGTCTTCGCGCAGCGCCGCCTCGACCTGACTCGAGAGATCAGTCGGTGGCTCGGGCAGCAAGCGACCCCCTCCGCTTACCCGGCGAGGTACGCGCGGCGTCAATGCCCGACGAATGGCAGACCGTGGCTCGCGGCCGCCATGCACATCAGCATTGGAATCGACAGCACGAAGTTGACGCGAGAGGCCATCCCGGCGGTCTTGCGGGCCTTGGCTTTCTGCTCGTCGGTCGCGGCGACGATGCCGAGGATCTTCTTCTGGTTCGGCCAGATGAGTACCCAGACGTTGAACAGCATGATGGTGCCGAGCCACACGCCGATACCGATGACGAGGAAGTAATGCGTCGGATCGTCCATTCCCGCGCCGAGCGTGAAGGCACCGATGAACTTGCCGGCGCGCCCGAGGAGCCACGCACCGCCGACCCAGGTGGCGACGGCGCCCCAGCGGAACCAGAACAGCGCCCGTGGAGCGACGTACTTGGTGATTCCCGCACCGCCCGGGCCGCCTTTGTCGGCGGCCGCATCCGCGAGTGCCGGCGTCTGCGCGACGTTGAAGTAGTAGAGCAGGCCGATCCAGAACACGCCCGAGACAATGTGGAACCAGCGCGCGAATCCGAGCTCGTTGAAATGTGAGCCGCCGATCAGTACCGCCAGCACCAGCGCGATGACGATGCCGAGAATGAGCGACTGCCGGTGGTTGTTCAGGGGATTCATGGCTTTAGAACTCCAAGTTATTGTTTCTACGGGGCCGGGTGGCTCGCGGGCGTTTGAAGAATAGGCGAGGCACCCCCATAATTCAACGCATGCTCAAGAGGCGGAGTACGGCTCGCGGCGCGGCGCCGGGGTGGGGGTGAGGGTCGATCCAACGCCCCCCGCGGTGGCCGAGCGACCGCCGTCCCCGTGCATCAACGTCTGCGCACTCGACGCTCAGGGCTTCTGCATCGGCTGCCTGCGCACCGCTGATGAGATCGGGCGCTGGATGTCGATGAGTCCCGCCGAGCAATGGCAGTTGATCGCTGAGCTTGCGGAGCGGCGGAAACATACGAGGTAGTTCGCAATGGATGTCGTCGAGAGAATCAAGGCGGAGCTCGGCTCGAGCCCCGTGGTACTGTTCATGAAGGGCACGCCGGACTTTCCGCAGTGCGGCTTCTCCGCGCAGACGGTCGCTGCGCTGCGCGCCGTGGGCGCCGAGTTCAAGCACGTCAACATCTTCGAAGAGCCGGAGATGCGCGAGGCGCTCAAGCGCTACTCGAACTGGCCCACCTATCCGCAGCTGTACGTGCAGGGCGAGCTGGTCGGCGGCTGCGACATCGCGCTCGAGATGCTGCGTAGCGGCGAGCTGCGCAAGCTCCTCAGCGAAATCGGCGCGGCAAAGTAACGCGCCTCGGGCGCCCTGATCGCTCACCCCGCCGGGGCGCATGCCGCGCGCGCCTCGAGCGGCGAGCGGGCACCGTCAGAGCGGCGGCAGCTGCGCCTCCGCCTCCTCGGGGGCGGCTTCCGTAACGCTCAGCCAACCGAGTGCACGCGCCCGCTCCTCGGCTGCCTGATGACTGCTGCGCAGTCGATTGCATACCAGGCAGAAGATATCGGCACTGCGCTCTGCATCGTAGCGGGCGCTGTGCGCGCTGCCCGCATCCCAGTCGAGCCCCGCCACGGTGACCGCTTTGGCGAGCACGGTCTGACCGAGCGCGGCGCCCGCAAGGGTGGCCGTGTCGAAGCAGCTGAAGGGGTGGAAGGGGTTGCGCTTGAGGTCGGCGCGCGCGACCGCGGCATTGAGAAAGGCGAGATCGAACGCCGCGTTGTGGCCGACCAGGATGGCGCGCCGGCACTGGTAGGCGCGCACCGCGCGACGCACCTCGCGGAAGATGCGCTGCAGCGCCTCGCGCTCGGGCAGCGCCGGACGCAGCGGGTGATGCGGGTCGATGCCGGTGATCGCGAGCGCCGCCGGATCGAGCCGGGCACCGGCGAAGGGCTGTACGTGAAAGTCGTGCGTCGCGCCGCGCTTGAGCACGCCCTCGCCATCCATGTCGACCAGCACCGCGGCGATCTCGAGCAGCGCATCGGTCGCTGCGTGAAAGCCGCCACACTCGACGTCGATCGCCACCGGCAGATAGCCGCGAAAGCGGCGTGACATGAGCGCGGCGGCCGGTGCCGGCGCGACCGGCCCGCTGCAGGGCGCATCCCCGGGCAACGGCTCACTCATGAGGCGATTCTACGGTACGTCTGCCGCGGCGAGACGCCAGGCGATGCGCTCCCCGGCACGCAGCGGCACCAGCACGTCGCTGCCGAAGGGGTAGCTCGGGGGTACCTCCCAGGGCTGCGGCAGCAAGGTGACCGTCGCCCGGTTGCGCGGCAGGCCGTAGAAGTCCGCACCGTGGAGCGCGGCGAAGCCTTCAAGCTGCTCGAGCGCGCCGGCGGCGGCGAAAGCCTCGGCGTACAGCTCGATGCCGCCGTGCGCCGAGAAGATGCCGGCGCAACCGCAGGCGCTCTCTTTCGCGCTGCGGCCGTGCGGGGCGCTGTCAGTGCCGAGGAACAGGCGCGGGCTACCGCGCACGACAGCGGCGAGCAGTGCGGCGCGCTCGGCTTCCGCCTTGAGCACCGGCAGGCAGTAGTGATGCGGCCGCAGGCCGCCCGCGAACAGCGCGTTGCGATTCATGAGCAGGTGCTGCGGGGTGACGGTCGCGCCGATGCCCTCACGCGCCGCCAATACGAACCCGAGCGCGCTGCGGGTCGAGATGTGCTCGAGCACAATGCGCAGCCGCGCATGGCGCTCACTGAGCGGCGCGAGCACGGTTTCGACGAAGCGCGCCTCACGGTCGAAGATGTCGACCTGCGGGTCGGTGACCTCGCCGTGCACCTCGAGCACCAGTCCGAGCTCCGCCATGCGGGCCAATACCGCATCGAGGCGGCGCACATCGCGCACGCCGGCCGCGGAGTGGGTGGTGGCGCCGGCGGGGTAGAGCTTGCAGCCGATCACCTGGCCGCTGCCGTGAGCGCGCTCGATCTCGGCGACCGGAGTGTCGTCGGTGAGATAGAGCGTCATCAGCGGCTCGAACTGTGCGCCGGGCGGCAGCGCCGCGAGGATCCGCGCGCGGTAGGCGAGCGCCGCCGCGGTGGTGGTTACCGGCGGCATGAGGTTCGGCATCACGATGGCGCGCGCGAAGCGCGCGGCGCTGAAGGGCAGTACCGCGGCGAGCGCCGCGCCGTCGCGTAGGTGCAGGTGCCAGTCGTCCGGGCGGCGGATCGTGAGTGCGTCCGCGCTCACGGGGCCCTCAGCGCCTCGAGCACCTTCTGGTGCAGCAGCAGCTCGAGCGAGAAGCGCACGCCGAAGCCGGTGACCTCGGTGTTCACGTGCGCGAGTCCCCCGCTGCGCGTGGCCGCCGACAGGTCGACGTGCGCCCAGGGCGTCCCCTCGGGCACGAAGCGCGAGAGAAAGCGCGCCGCGAGGATGTGATCGCCCTTGCCCTCGAGCGCGCATTGCACGATGTCCGCCACCTTGCTCTCGAGCTCGGCGTCATAGTCCGCCTCGAACGGGAAGTTCCAGACGCGCTCGCCGCTCGCCACGCCGGCCGCGAGGAGCGGCGCGACGAGCGCGGGGCGGTTGGTGAAGACACCGCTCATGCGCTCGGTGAGGGAGTAGACGCAGGCCCCGGTGAGCGTGGCGAAGTCGATCATGAGGCGCGGCCGGGTGCGGCCGGCGAGCGCGAGCGTGTCGGCGAGCACCATGCGCCCTTCGGCGTCGGTGTGAATGACCTGGATGGTGACGCCGTTCGCTGCACGCACCACTTCCTGCGGGCGATAGGCGTGCGGACCGATGCGATTCTCGGTGATCGCGAGCCAGGCATCGGCCTTGAGCGGCGAGCGCAGCTCCGCGAGCGCGATGAGGGTCGCGAGCGCCACGGCGCTCCCGGCCATGTCGGTGTGCATGTCGAGCATGGAGCGGTGCGTCTTGAGATTGACGCCGCCGGTGTCGAAGAGGATGCCCTTGCCGATCAGCGCCACGTCGGGCCGCGCCGCACGCGCCGTGCGCGCTGAGCGCGCTGAGCGCGCTGAGCGCTGCGGACGGTAGCGCAGATGCGCGATGCCGGCGCCGCCTTCCGCATTGCCGGCCGCGACCGCGAGAAAGGCGTTGGCACTTACCGCGCGCAGGGCACGCTCATCGAGCCAGCGCAGTGCGAGCCCATGGATGCGCGCGAGCTTCGCGATGGCGAGGCGATAGGCGCGCGCGTCGAGGATGTTGGGTGGCAGCGCGGTCAGCCAGCGCACGAGGTTGGTGCCGCGCGCCGCCGCCGCGGTGTAGCGCGTATCGCTGCGCCCCTCTTCGAGCAGCACGATGCGGCGGATGCGCCGCTCCTCTTCACGGGAGGGTGCACGAAAGCTCGGCAGCGCGAACGCCTGGGCGAGGGCTGCGCTCAACAGTGCCTCGAGCGCCGCCCGCGTGGCGGCGGCCGTGCCCGCGGCGGCGAGCGCTACGACTTCGGGATTGCGCGCCGCGGCCTCCTTGAACATGCGCCCGGCGAGCGCGAGCCGCTCGAAGGCGCTCGCGTCGCTGCCGAGGTAGCCGAGCACGGCGAGCGTGTGGCGCCGGTTGCCGAGCGTCGTGGTGCGCACCGTGCCGGCGCGCGAAGGCGCGCGCGCATCGAGCTCCCGCCAGCGCGCGCTCTCGGGCAAGCGGCGAAACGCGGCGTCGCCGGCCGGGTGCGGCACCATGGCGAGCACGGCGTCGAGCTCGTCGCTGTCTCCCGGGTAAGCGCTGACGATGGCCGGGGCGTGTGCGGCCGGCAGCGGGAGCCCGCGCGCGCGTGCCGTGCCGGAAGCGCGGGACCTCACTTGCTTTACCTGCCGCTGCTCGCCATCATTACTCATTCTAACGCGCCATGGCACGGCACGCGCGCGACCCTCCAGTCGGCGACCGCGCCGACACGTTGTGCGCCCTGCCCGGAGCGAACACAGCGCATGACCGAACCGCCGAAGCTTGAAGATCTCGACCCGGTGGAGACGCGGGAATGGCTCGAATCGATCGATTCGGTGCTCAAGACCCACGGCCCGGAGCGTGCCCACTTCCTGCTCGAGCGACTGATCGACTACACGCGCCGCAGCGGCGCCTACCTGCCGTTCAAGCCCAACACCGCTTACGTCAACAGCATTCCCGCCGGGCGTGAGCCGGAGTACCCGGGCAACCGCGCGCTCGAACGGCGCATCGAGGCGTACATTCGCTGGAACGCGCTGGTGATGGTGCTGCGGGCGAACAAGAAGTCCACCGAGTACGGCGGGCATCTCTCGAGTTACGCCTCGTCGGCGACGCTCTATGAGGTGGGCTTCAATCACGTCTGGCGTGCACCCTCGGAGCAGCATCCCGGCGACATGGTGCTCATCCAGGGACACTCTTCGCCGGGCGTCTACGGCCGCGCCTTCCTCGAGGGCCGCCTCACCGAGGATCAGCTGCGCCACTTCCGCCAGGAGGCGGATGGGCCGGGGATCGGGCTCTCGTCCTACCCGCATCCGTGGCTGATGCCGGATTTCTGGCAGTTTCCCACGGTCTCGATGGGCCTCGGTCCCATGATGGCGATCTTCCAGGCGCGCTTTACCCGCTACCTCGAGAACCGCGGGCTCGTGAAGCCCTCGGATCAGAAGGTGTGGGCGTTTCTCGGCGACGGCGAGATGGATGAGCCGGAGTCGATGGGCGCGCTCACCATGCCGGTGCGCGAAGGACTCGACAATCTCATCTTCGTCATCAACTGCAACCTGCAGCGTCTCGACGGCCCGGTGCGCGGCAACGGCAAGATCATCCAGGAGCTCGAGGCCGCCTTTCTCGGCGCCGGCTGGAACGTCATCAAGGTGCTGTGGGGCTCGCGCTGGGACCCGCTGCTGGCGCGCGACACGAAGGGACTGCTGCGCAAGGTGATGGACGAGTGCGTCGACGGCGAGTACCAGAACTTCAAGGCCAAGGGCGGCGCGTACACGCGTGAGCATTTCTTCGGCAAGTATCCCGAGCTCAAGGCGATGGTCGCCAACATGTCCGACGACGAGATCTGGCGGCTGAACCGCGGTGGTCACGATCCGCTCAAGGTGTACGCCGCCTACGCGGCCGCCGTGAGCCACAAGGGTCAGCCGACGGTCATACTCGCCAAGACCGTGAAGGGCTTCGGGCTCGGCAAGGGCGGCGAGGGCCAGATGGTCGCGCACCAGCAGAAGAAGCTCTCCGAGGAGGATCTGCGCGCCTTCCGTGACCGCTTCAACATCCCGGTCCCCGAAGCGGACCTCGCCAGCCTGCCGTTCGTCAAGCCCGACCCCGCCTCCGACGAGGCGCGCTATCTCATGGCGCGCCGCGCGGCGCTCGGCGGTTTCCTGCCGCGACGGCGCCGTACCGCACCGGTGCTCACCATTCCGCCGCTCGAGGCGTTCGCCTCACTCCTCGAGGGCACCGGCGAGCGTGAGATCTCCACCACGATGGCCTTCGTGCGCGTGCTGCAGCTGCTGCTGCGCGACAAGAATATCGGCCGCAACATCGTGCCGATCGTGCCCGACGAGGCACGCACCTTCGGCATGGAGGGACTGTTCCGCCAGATCGGCATCTACTCCTCCGTGGGGCAGCTGTACACACCGCAGGACGCCGAGACCCTCATGTCCTACCGCGAGGACAAGAAGGGACAGATGCTGGAGGAAGGCATCAACGAGGCGGGGTCGCTGTGCTCGTGGATGGCGGCGGGTACCGCCTACAGCAACCACGGCATCAACATGGTGCCGTTCTACGTCTTCTACTCGATGTTCGGCTTCCAGCGCGTGGGGGATTTCATCTGGGCCGCGGGCGACATCCAGTCGCGCGGCTTCCTCCTCGGCGCGACCGCCGGACGCACCACGCTCGCCGGCGAGGGGCTGCAACATCAGGACGGTCACAGCCAGCTCGTGGCGACGACCGTGCCCAACTGCGTCGCGTACGATCCGGCCTTTGCCTACGAACTCGCCGTGATCATCCACGACGGGCTGCGCCGCATGTACGTCGAGCAGCAGAGCATCTTCTACTACATCACGCTCATGAACGAGAACTACGCCCAGCCGGCGATACCGTCCGGCGTGCAGGCGGGGATCCTGAGCGGGGGCTACCTGCTGCAGATCGGCGGCCGGGGCAAGGTGCGGGCGACGCTGCTCGGCTCGGGCACCATCCTGCGCGAGTGTCTCGCGGCGGCGAAGCTCCTCGAGAACGACTACGGCATCCCCGCCGACGTGCTCTCGATCACGAGCTTCAGCGAGCTGCGCCGCGAAGCGCTCGAATGCGAGCGCTGGAACCTGCTGCACCCCAGTGAGCCGGCGCGCATACCGTACGTGCGGCAGCTGCTGCAGGGGCGCGAAGGCCCGGTGGTCGCTGCGACCGACTACATGCGCACGGTTCCCGACCAGATCCGTCAGTGGGTCGAGGGGCGCTACGTGACGCTCGGTACCGATGGCTACGGGCGCTCGGACGCGCGGGCGCCGCTGCGGCGGCATTTCGAGATGGACCGTCACTACATCACCGTCGCAGCGCTCAAGGCGCTCGCCGACGACAAGCAGCTCGACCAGAAGACGGTGGCCCACGCAATCAAGACGCTCGGGATCGATCCCGACAAGCCGGTGCCCTGGACCGTCTGAACCTGAGGCGACATGAACGCCGCCAGCGGACTCGTGGAAGTGCGCGTGCCCGACATGGGCAGCTTCAAGGACGTCGCGGTCATCGACGTGCTGGTGAAGCCCGGTGACGCTATCGAGATCGACACGCCACTCGTGACGCTCGAGTCGGAGAAGGCCACCATGGACGTGCCTTCGACCGCGGTGGGTGTCATCGAGAAGCTCCACACCGCCAAGGGCGGTAAGGTCAATAGCGGCGATCTCATCGCCACCCTGCGAGCCGACGGCGCGCAGCCGGCGGCTGCCGCGCCGCAGGTGCCGTCCGCACCTGCCGCGACGCCAGCGGCGCAGGCGGCGCCGACGCCACCCCGCGCCGTGCCCGCGCCTGCGGCCGCCGCGTCGACAGCCGCCGCGTCGACAGCCGCCGCGCCAACAGTGGCTGCGGCACCCGCGCCCGCCACCGGCGCGCCAACACCGGCCGCGGTACCTTCGCCCGCTGCGGCACCCACGGCGGCATCGTCACGGCCCCAAGCGCCTGCCGGCAGGCTCGTCCCGCGATCGCTCCTTGGCGTGCCGACCTCGTACCGCAGCGATCTTGCGCCTATCGACGAGCCGGGATTCGCGCGTGCCCACGCCGGACCGTCGGTGCGCAAATTCGCGCGCGAGCTCGGCGTCGATCTCGTGCAGGTCACCGGGCATGGCTTCAAGGACCGTATCACCCACGATGACGTCAAGGCATTCGTGAAGAAGGCGCTGGCCGGCGGCGCGCCGAGCGGTGCCGGGGCAGCGAGCGGCGCGAACGGCGCTGCCGCTGCTGCTGCAGCCGGTCCCGGCGCTGCCGCAGGCGCGGCCGCCGAGGTGGCCCGCCCGGCGCTGCCCACGGTTCCCCTGGTCGATTACACGCAATTCGGGCCGACGGCGGTCGAGCCGTTGTCGCGCATTCAGCGCATCTCGGGTTCGCGGCTGCACGCGAGCTGGGTGAACATCCCGCATGTCACGCAGTTCGACGAGGCCGATATCACGGAGCTCGAGGAGCTGCGGGCGGGCCTCAAGGACCGCGCCCAGGCGGTCGGGGTGAAGCTCACTCCGCTCGCCTTCATCATGCGCGCCTGCGTCAAGGCGCTGCAGGAGTTCCCGCGCTTCAACTCATCGCTCGATGCGAGCGGCGCGAATCTCATCGTGCGCAAGTACGTGCACATGGGCTTCGCCGCCGACACGCCCAACGGCCTGGTCGTGCCGGTAGTGCGCGACGCTGACCGCAAGGACATCTACGAGCTCGCGCGCCACCTCGGCCAGCTCTCCGAGAAGGCGCGCGCCGGCAAGCTCCCGCCGACCGACATGCAGGGCGGCTGCTTCACGATCTCGAGCCTCGGTGGCATCGGCGGCACGGCCTTCACGCCGATCATCAACGCACCGGAGGTGGCGATTCTCGGCGTCTCGCGGTCGTCGACGCGCGCGGTATATTGCGATGGCGCCTTCGTGCCGCGCCTGCTGCTGCCGCTGTCGCTGTCATACGATCACCGCGTCATCGACGGCGCGATGGCCGCGCGCTTCACGACCTGGCTCGCTCACGCGCTCGCCGATCCCAGGAGTCTGCTCGAGGCGGTGCCGTGAGCGTCGATCTGACGATTCCCGACATCGGCAACTTCAGCGACGTCGACGTGGTCGACGTGCTGGTCAAAGCCGGTGACGCCGTCGAAGTCGACTCGCCGCTCGTCACCCTCGAGACCGACAAGGCGTCGATGGACGTGCCGTCGACCGCCGCGGGCACCATTACCGAGGTGCTGCTGAAGCGCGGCGACAAGGTCTCCAAGGGTTCCCTGATCGCGCGCGTCGATGCTGCGTCGGCGCCCGAGAGCGCCCGCGCGCAGAGTGCGAACGCTGCGGCGTCCACGGCCGCCGCCGCGGCGTCCCCCGCCCCCGCGGCTTCGCCCACACCGCCGAGCAGTGCGGCACCGCTGCGCAGCGGCCAGGCAGCGCCGCAGAGCAGCGCGCCACCGCCCGCGCCGGCGGCGCGCGCCGAGCGCGCCGGCGACACGGTCCGCATGCCTTCGCCGCAGCCGCCGCCGCTGGACCGCGCGCCGGGCGATCACAGCGTGCAGCTCCTGGTGCTCGGGGCGGGCCCGGGCGGATACACCGCGGCCTTCCGCGCGGCGGACCTCGGACTCAAGGTCACCCTGGTCGAGCGCTGGCAGGAGTTGGGTGGCGTCTGCCTCAACGTTGGCTGTATTCCCTCCAAGGCGCTGCTGCACGCCGCCAAGGTGATCGAGGACGCTGCGGAGATGTCCGAGCGCGGCATCGCCTTTGGCTCACCGCGGATCGATCGGCGGCGGCTCAACGCCTGGAAGGCGTCGGTGGTCGCGAAGCTGACGGGGGGTCTGCGGGTGCTGGCGAGACAGCGCAAGGTCGAGGTGGTGCGCGGCGCCGCCCGCTTCGTCGGCGCCCACGAGCTCGAGGTGCTCGGCGCGAGCGGCCCGCAGCGTATCCGCTTCGAGCAGTGCATCATCGCGGCGGGCTCTGAGGCCGCCCGGCTCCCGGGGCTGCCCGACGACCCACGCATTCTCGATTCCTCGGATGCGCTCGAGGTGCCCGACTTCGCCGGCGGCCTGCTCGTCATCGGCGGCGGCATCATCGGCCTCGAGATGGCGTGCGTGTACGATGCGCTCGGCGCCCGCGTGAGCGTCGTCGAGCTCACCGCGCAGCTCATGCCCGGCTGCGATCCGGACCTGGTGCGCCCGCTCGAGCGGCGCATCCGCTCGCGCTACCAGCAGATACTCCTCTCGACCCAGGTGTCCGGCGTCGAACGCCAGGCCGAGGGGCTGCGCGTCGGCTTCGCCGGCGAGAAGGCGCCCGCCCCACAGCTCTTCGAGCGCGTGCTGGTGGCGGTCGGCCGCGTGCCGAACGGCCGCGCCATCCTTGCCGAGCGCGCCGGCGTCGAGCTGTCGGAGCGCGGCTTCATCCCGGTCGACCGGCAGATGCGCACCAACGTGCCGCATATCTTCGCCATCGGTGACATCGTCGGGCCGCCGATGCTCGCGCACAAGGCGATGCACGAGGGCAAGGTAGCCGCCGAGGTGGCCGCAGGAAACAAGAGCGCGGCGGACTGGCGCGTCATACCGTCCGTGGCCTACACGGATCCGGAAATCGCCTGGGCGGGCCTCACCGAGACCGAGGCACGCGCCAACGGCACGGCCTACCGCAAGGGCGCATTCCCCTGGGTCGCCAACGGCCGCTCGCTGTCACTCGGGCGCGATGAGGGCTTCACCAAACTGCTGTTCGACCCTGACACGCATCGCGTGTTGGGGGGCGGCATCGTCGGCACAAACGCCGGAGAGCTGATCAGCGAGGTTGCGCTTGCGATCGAGAACGGCTGCGACGCCGCCGACATCGGCCTCACGATTCATCCGCACCCGACGCTCACCGAGACCGTGGCAGGGGCGGCCGAGGCGTTCGAAGGCACGCTGACGGACCTCTATCTGCCGAAGAGGTGATGCACGCGGCGCGCCCCCGCTTGGCGCCGCCCCTCGCGCTGCCGTCAGGATGCCAGCGATGGCAGCTTCTCGGGCGCGCACTTTTATCTCGCGCACATCTACCTCATCGAGGGGCGCGATGCGGATTTTCTGCGCGAGGCGCAGGCCGCGGCGGAACTGCGCGGTCAGTCGGATGTCCTCGCGGCGATCGGCAGGTTCCACAGCAGCGCCCCCATTATGGTAACTGTCATGAGCGAGAGGGCGGCAACGAGCCGCGTCGAGGGGCGGGGTTGCCTCACGGCCTCGCCGGTCACCGATGCGGTCGGCACAGCCGGGGGAGTGGCTGCGGGCGGCTGCGCCGGCTCGATTCCGCAGCTCGCCTCGGCGCGCAGTGTCGTCTGCACGTCGCTCGCAAGCGCGCGCAGCCACGCGGCCAACTCCTCGGAGTTGGCCCATACCGAACTGCGGCCCCCGCCCGGAATGCGGTGCACAGGCAGCGCCCGATCGGCTTCCCAGCGCCTCGCCGTGCGTTCGGTACATCCCAGAAACTGCCCGATCGCCTTCCAGCCGATCAAGCGCCGGCCATTGGTGCCGTTGGCGCCGGCACCCAACCGGGCAGTTCCATTCTCGATCACATGCCGAGCCCGCCTTTCCGAGCGCGCGACCGGGAACGATTCTAGCAGCGGCGGCCGGGCGGCGCGGCACGCCGTCGCTCACGGGCGCGGCCGGCGTCCGGCGCGGATCCGCGAGGGTAGCGGCAGCCGTCTGGTCACTGCCCGCGGGGCGGGTGTCTTGTGCTTGTATTCGCACAGGTCACGGATGATGCACGTCGGGCACTTCGGGGCACGGGCGGTGCACACGTAGCGGCCGTGCAGGATGAGCCAGTGATGCGCGTCCTTCCTGAACTGCGACGGTGTGTTGGCGATCAGCGCCTCCTCGACTGCGCGCGGCGTCTTCCCCGGAGCGAGGCCGGTGCGGTTGGCGACCCGGAAGATGTGCGTGTCGACCGCGATCTCCGCCTGGCCAAATACCATGTTGAGAATGATGCTGGCGGTCTTGCGTCCGACGCCGGGTAGCGACTCGAGCGCGGCGCGGTCCGCGGGTACCTCACCCCCGTGTCGCTCGAGGATCTGCTGCGCGAGGCCCACCAGGTTCTTCGCCTTGGTGTTGTAGAGTCCGACCGGTTTGATGTAGGGCTTCACGCCCTCGACGCCGAGGGCGACGATCGCCGCCGGCGTGTTGGCCACCGGGAAGAGCGCGCGGGTGGCGGCGTTGACGCTGCGGTCGGTGGTGTGGGCGGAGAGCATGACCGCGACCAGCAGCTCGAACGGCGAGCTGTGCAGCAGCTCGGTCGTCGGCGCAGGATTCGCGGCCTGGAGCCGGCGGTAGATCGCCCGGCGCGTGGCGGCATGCATGCGCGTGGATCCTCTGGTCAGCGGCCCGGGGCAGCGGCCGGGGCCGCGTGCTTGCGCTCCGCGAGCAGCATCGCGCGCTCGCTCGAGAGCGCGGCGAGGCGCTCACCGTGCGCCGTGAAGTGTTCGCGGTTCTCTTGTGGCGAGGGGGCAGGCGGTGCCTGCGGCAGACTCGCCCGCGACACCATCGCGATGCAGTCGACCGGGCAGGGCGCGACACACAGCTCGCATCCCGTGCACAGCTCGAGCACGACGGTGTGCATGTGCTTGTGCGCCCCGATGATGGCATCGACCGGACAGGGCGGCAGGCACTTGGCGCAGCCGATGCAGGCGTCCTCATCGATCTGTGCGACGAGCAGCGGGCCCTCGGCGCCGTTCGCGGGGTTGAGCGGCAGCGGTGCTCGCCCCAGGAGTTGGGCAAGCGCGGCGATGGTCGCGGCGCCGCCCGGCGGGCACTGATTGATCTCCGCGCCCCCGGCGAGGATCGCCTGCGCGTAGGGGCGGCAGCCGCCGTAGCCGCAGCGCGTGCACTGTGTCTGCGGCAGCAGGGCGTCGATCTCGTCGGGGCTTAGCATGGCTGTGCAGCGGCGCACGCCGCTTCAGGTGATCCTCATCCCGGGCGTCGCGCCCGAGTCGGGCGACAGCAGGTAGAGTCCCGGTGCCTCCCCGCTCGCGGCGAGCACCATACCTTCGGAGACACCGAACTTCATCTTGCGCGGTGCGAGGTTCGCGACCATGACGGTGAGACGCCCCTTGAGGACGGCCGGATCGTACGCCGACTTGATGCCGGCAAATACGGTGCGCACCTCGGTGCCGAGATCGAGGGTCAGCTTGAGGAGCTTGTCGGCACCCGTGACTGCCTCGGCCTCGACGATGCGTGCGACGCGCAGGTCGACCTTGCGGAACTCATCGAGTGTGAGCGGGGCGCAGGCGGCGGCTCCTGAGGCGCCCGGCGCCGCGCCGATCGCCGGCGCGCCGGCCGCCGCAGCGGTGGCCGGTGCTGCCGGCGGGGTCGCCGCTCGTGCGGCCGCGGGCCGCTCGGCGCCGCGAGCGGCGCCCGGCTCTGCGCCCGGGGCTGCAGCGGGAGGCTCGGTATCGAACAGCGCCTCGAGCTGTCGTGCCTCGACGCGCTTCATCAGGTGCCGGTAGGGACTGATACGCTCGGGCAGTACCGCGGCGTCGCTCCAGCGGAAGGGCCGATCGAGCCCGAAGAGCTGCTGCGCGACGCGCTCGGTGAGATCGGGCAGTACCGGCGCCAGCAGCACCGAGAGAAGCTTGAAGCCCTGCAGTGCGCGCGAGCACACGTCCTGAAGCTCGGCCCGCCGGGCGCTGTCCTTGGCGAGCACCCACGGCTGCTGCGCGTCGAACTCCTGGTTGATGCGATCGGCGAGCGCCATGATCTCGCGCAGCGCCTTGCCGAACTCGCGATTCTCGTAGCTTTGCTGCACCTGGAAGGCGTGACTTGCGGCGAGGGCGGAGAGCCGCTCGGTGTCGCCGCGAAAGCTGAGCTCACCGCCGAAGTGCCTGGTGATGAAGGTGGCCGCCCGGCTCGCGATGTTGACGTACTTGCCGATCAGGTCGCTGTTGATGCGCGCCACGAAGTCGTCTGGATTGAAGTCGAGATCCTCGACGTTGGCATTGAGCTTGGCGGCGATGTAGTAGCGCAGCCACTCGGGGTCCATGCCGATATCGAGGTAGCGCAGCGGGCTGATGCCGGTGCCGCGCGACTTGGACATCTTCTCGCCCGAGACCGTGATGAAGCCGTGCACGTACACGTGGTCGGGCACCTTGTAGGGCGGACCGGCGAACTTCAACATCGCCGGCCAGAACAGTGTATGGAAGTAGATGATGTCCTTGCCGATGAAATGGATCTGCTCGGTGTCGGCCGCGGTGAGGAATTCGGCGAAGGTGCGCGGCTCGCCGTTGCGGCGCGCGGCGCCGCTCTCGAAGTAGCTCTCGAGGGCAGCGAGGTAGCCGATGGGCGCATCCAGCCACACGTAGAAAAACTTGCCCGGCGCGTCCGGGATCGGAATGCCGAAGTAGGGGGCATCGCGCGAGATGTCCCAGTCGCTCAAGGTCTGCGCGGCGCTGCCCGAGAGCCACTCGCGCGCCTTGTTGGCGACCTGCGGCTGCAGCCGCCCGGGCGCATCGAGCCACGCGCGCAGGAATGCCACGCAGCGCGGATCGGAGAGCCGGAAGAAGAAATGACCGGAGGTCTTGAGCACCGGGCGCGCCCCCGAGAGCGTCGAGTACGGGTTGATGAGATCGGTCGGCGCGTACACCGTGCTGCACACCTCGCAGGCGTCACCGTACTGATCCGCCGAGTGGCAGTTCGGGCACTCGCCCTTGATGTAGCGGTCCGGCAGGAACATGCCCTTGAGCGGATCGTAGAACTGCTCCACGTCCTTGTAGTAGATGAGGCCCGCGGCCTTCAGCCGTGCGTACACGTCCGCTGACAGCGCCGCGTTCTCCGGCGAGTCGGTGGAATACCAGTGATCGAAGCTCAGGTGAAAACCCTCGAGATAGCGCGCCCGTCCAGAGGCGATGCGCGCGACGAGCTGCTGCGGCGTGATGCCCTCACTCTCGGCCTTGAGCATGATGGGCGCGCCGTGCGCATCGTCCGCGCCCATGAAGTGCAGCTCGTGCCCCTGCATCCTCTGGAAGCGCACCCAGATGTCCGCCTGGATGTACTCCATGATGTGGCCGATGTGAAACGGCCCGTTGGCGTAGGGGAGCGCCGTGGTGACGAAGATCCTGCGGGTCACCCGGCTAGTTTACACAGCTTGCCGGCGCGGCAAGGCGGCGCGGCGCGGCGCGCACGAGCGGCGCTTCAGCCGGAGTCCTTCATCTCCTCGAATTTGGCCTTGTTGATCGCTTTCTTGTAAGCCTCTTTGCCGCTGATCTGGCGCGTGTTGAGCAGCTGGTCGATGGCGCTGTCCATGGTGCGCATGCCGAACTGCCCACCGGACTGCATGGTGTTCTCCAGCTGATCGAGCTTGCCCTGGCGGATGAGGTTGCCGCAGGCGGGCGTGTTCACCATGATCTCGAGCGCCGCGACGCGGCCCTGGCGGTCGGCGCGCTGCAGCAGCTGCTGCGAGATCACGCCGCGCAGTGACGTCGACAGCATGGTGCGCACGTGCGATTGCTTGTCGGAGGGAAAG
>Ga0335076_10001043_pt1 | contig 26569 bp, 27 predicted proteins | sample Lox_Sample_25_FD_206717 | JGI IMG/M metagenome (GOLD analysis project Ga0335076, IMG submission 206717) | Soil microbial communities from Loxahatchee National Wildlife Refuge, Florida, United States - Lox_Sample_2.5 | ecosystem: Environmental > Terrestrial > Soil > Wetlands | place: USA... | reverse complement strand
CCGCGGGCGCGCTGATCGCGCTCGCCGTCAGCTTGGCAGCGGTCTACCGCCCAGCGCCGCGGAAGTCCGGCAGATAGGACCCACGCCAACGACGAAGCGCGTGAGCCGAGGGGCATCGTCATCCTGGGTGAGATCACAGTCCGGAGGGACGGATGGCCACATCACCATCGATTCGTGTGAACGGGGGGTGGCTCGTGGCATCGGAAGCAGGATTCCCTTGGGGCCCGTCAGCCTCAGCTGACCATGGAACGGAGTGGATTGAGATCGAGCTGGACCATCCGGTCAACCCGTGGGAGCACGAGGGTGCTGGGAGCATCACCTGGGGCGCGAACGTCGACCGTTTCGCACCGCTTGGCGAGGAGGCGGTGGGCATCATCAGAGAGGCTTGGGAGCAGCGGCGGGAGGATCCGTGTGATCGGGCCAAGCGCGAGCCCGAGGAATCGGAGCCTGTCGACCGCATCCCGAACACCGGCGCGTCGATCAAGCCGGGCTGGGCCAGCCGGGTCGAATTCGAGCAGTACTGGATCCACCTGACGCTGCACCAGCCAATCAACGAGCGATGGCGGGAGGAGCAAGGCGAACACTGGTCGCGTGGCGAGCTAGTCAATGACGGGATCGTCAAGCGTGGCGTGACGGTCGAGGCCACTACGCATCTGGGTCGGAGAGCCCTGCGGATCGTCGAGACACTCCACGGCGCTCATCCGTTCAACGAGCTAAAGCGCCCGGAGCGCGGGGATTGGTATGTCTAGTGAACTTCGGAGGCACGGTCGCCGTCCGAGCCGCTCGACCGGCGTTAGGCTACGCGTTCGTTGACCGAGGAGAAGCGCAAGCCGCTGCTCGAGGCCGGCGGCCCGAAAGACGCAGAGCGGCCCGACGTCGGCCCCGACCCGACCGTCTGCTACGCGTGCGACACGTTCTACGCGGTCGACGGGCGGCTGCTGCGGTTCGTCTGCACGGCCGAGGACGGACACGACGGCCCGCACGAGCAGGTCACGGACGGCGTGCTGGTGTTCCGCTGGCCGGACGATCCGTACGACGTCGCGGACCCGGCGAACCCCACGAACTGGCGCATCCTCCCACGCTAGCTCGCGCCGGCGGCACGCCGGCGATAGCGATCAATGGAGTGGCCGGTTTCGGCCGGGCACTGTCTTGCCTCGTCCCGTTACAGCTGTGACGCACGGGGTGTGGCGTAGCTGCGCGCGCTCGAGCTCAGTCGCGGCGCCCTCGCGGTCCAACCGCGCGCGGGCACGCTCGCCTCTCGCGAGCGAGGGCAAGCCCATCATCTCGAACAGCTCCGCAGCCTCCTCGTGGAGCAGGGCAGCCCGATCGTGGCTTGCTGCCGCCCGGAGGTGGGCAGCTTCAACGTGAGGCACGCTCCCAGGGTAAGCGCCGAGACTAACGCAACCCTAACGATTTCCGCCAGTCCCTTCGCTTCTCCGACTTACCTGCCAGACCGCCAGAAATCCGCGGACGAAGGTGTCCGGGGGTCCATCGGGTGCCGCGAGAGGCGCCCCGCTCAGGGGCATGCCGGGGCGCCTCGGTGCAGCGGCGGGCCGCGGCGGCGCATGTGCCGCGACACACGGGGGGATCCGTTCCCCCCAAGATCAATAAGCGTGCTTTCAGGCGGGCCGGCATGCACCCAGCGCGGCGCCGGACCTGATCAATTCTTGCCCCCGTGATCCCCCAATCTCCTGAGCCGCCTAAAGGCTCCCCTTGGCCCGACACCGCGCAATTCGGTACGAGGAACCCTCTCAACCCGGCCCGAAGCGGTCAATCGAACAAGCGTCCCGAGTGCAGCCTCGACGCCCGTCGAACATCTGTCCACCGGGCGGTGGCGCTTGGAAGCTTGACCCTGCGAGAGCGCGAAAGTTTGCGTCGCCAAGACACGTTTAACGACGTGTGCGTCTTAGCCCATGTGAGGGGCGCGCTCAAGATGAAGGGCTAAGCCGTGCCCGCAGCGCCCCACGGGCGCGGAAACGGCCCCCCGCGGAAGGATCCTCCCCGGAGGCCCGGCTCCGTTCATGGCGGCCCGTCGAGGATGGAGCAGCGACGGCGGGTTGTCCCCAGCGAAGCACGGCCGGGTGCCCGCCTTTGGAACACCTCCCCGGCGCCAACGTCGCCGCTCGTCCCTCCTGTACGGCGGCGCCGCTGAAAACCGGCCGAAGAATCTTCGTCGTGCATTGCGGGGCCACGGCACGCGCGTTTCCGCTCCAGAGCGGCCCCAACATGGCCGATACCTACGTGGGCCTGCGCGGACGGCTGCGAACACGGTCATGGGAGACCAGAAGCAGCCCTACAACCGCGCAGGCCCGCATCGCCGGGCCTCCCACCACACGACGATGGCACGAGTCGTAATGCGGCAAGCGATCCCGTCCTGGCGGGTGCTGCTTCTCGATCAGAGCAGCGATCACGCTCGAAGGCGGCGGCTGTTGGCTTTGTGTGCGGGAGGGCAGCGAGCTGAGGCGGCCCCCTCTATGGGATTGACTCGTCCGTCGACATCGGCGTGCACCGCTCCGACCGACACGCGCAGCTCGGCAAACTCACCCGAGAGGGCTCCGCACCCCTGCGTTGGGCGCTATTCGAGGCCGCCCAATCGGCGTGCCGCGTCGGCAGCCCCGACTACCACGACTATCACGCGCTGAAGGCGCGCGGGCTCTCGCACACCCGCGCGTCCTGGCCATCGCGCGCAAACTCGCCCGGCGCTCGGGCGTCCCGCGCTCTTGTGCGACCTGACTGACAGCCGGACCTCAGCCTAGCCTTCGACGTAGGAGTGTGTGTACAATGTCGGGACGATAATGTCCGCCGTCCGCTCACGCCGAATCGACGTTCGGGTCACCGACGAGCAAGACGCGCTCATCCGCGAGGCCGCTGCGGCTGCCGGTCAGACGGTTACGGCGTTTCTGTTGAGCGCTGCTGAGGATCGCGCCCATAGCGTTCTGGACGACCGACGCCACCTGGTGATGAGCGACCGCGCCTTCACTGCGTTCGCCGTCGCGTTGGATGGGCCGGGGGAGCGGGTACCCGCGCTCGACGAACTCTTCGCTCTTCCGCGCATCCGACACAAGTGAGCGCGCTGACCCTGGTCCGGCTCACCGCCGACCATGACCTGCGCTCCTTTGATTGCGGCAACGACGAAATGAATCGTTGGCTGGTTGACCACGCGCAGGCGAGCCAGAAAGCCGATCTGGCCCGCACCTATCTGCTGCTCACGAACGGAGCAGTCCTCGGATATGTGAGCCTGACCACCGGCTCGATCCGGCGAGAGGCCGCTCCCAAGCGCTACGCCCGCGGACTGCCTCGGCACCCGATCTCAACGATCCTGATCGCTCGACTTGCGATCGACAAGCATCACCAAGGCCAGCGTCTCGGCAGCCGATTGCTCGCCGAAGCGCTAAGGCTTGCAGTCGCTGCAAGCGACGCCGCTGCGGCCAGGTTGGTTGTGGTCGACGCGATCGACGAGCAGACCGCGCGGTTCTACCGCCGCTGGGGATTCATCGACGCGCCGGACAACCCGAACCGACTCTTTCGCAAGATGAGCGATATCCGCCGGTCGCTCGAACAATCATGATCGACTCTCGGCTAGTCGGGTCGAGGTGTCGTAGCCCCAGCGCATGGCACTCCTACCAGAGTGGAGGTCAAAAGGCACTCTCGCGTTGCGCCGAGGGTGAATCCCAGGCGGGAGGACCCTCGTCCTCGGGCTCAACCGTCGGATCGATGTCCACCGGCGGCTCATCCGGAAAGACAAGCTCCCCCGTCCACGATCTCGACTCGGTGCCCGAACGGTGCCCCGCCAGGTGTGTAGCCGACCGCGAGAAACAGCTGTGAGTGTCGCCACTTGCAGTGGCCCCGGGGTAGACGTCTACACCCAAGCTGACCGCTGGCCTCGAAGACGTCCTCGAGCGGATCATGGGGCTCGGCCGGCCTCGATCCAGCTCGCCGATGTGGGCCCTCGCGTCTCGATCCGCGTCGTTTGCCGACCCGACCGACGGGTAGCAATCTACGGCACGCACCGGATCAGTTCGGCGCATATGCCGGTATCTCCGAGGCTCGTCGAGTGAACGTCCTACTAGAACCCGGTTGTGCGAGAGTTCTTACTTGGGCTTACCGCGGCGCCGCCACGTGAATCCTCCGGCGAAGCACAGGGCCCACAGCATGGACGTATTTCGACGAGCCGCGGGGTTGGCGACGCGCCAGACTCACCGGCACCGAGGGAACGAAGTCCAGCCCGGGCTGGCCCGCGTTGACTCTCAGTGACCCACCCTGGCAAACCGCGGGCCGGTCTGGCGGAGCCCGCGTACGCCGCGGACGCGGCCTCGGGCGGAGGCGAAGGAACGAAAAACGAACGAATCCACGTTTACTGACGCCCAACAGGCCACAGTGACCTGCATTGACTCACGTGCGCGCCGGCGAAAGCCAGCTCCGCCCAGCGAACGCAGGTCAAAACGGGCTCACACGAGGGCGTGAGTCAGCCAGCGGAGAGGGAGGGATTCGAACCCTCGTCGGACCGAAAGACCCGAACCGGTTTTCGAGACCGGCGCATTCAACCGCTCTGCCACCTCTCCGGTGGGGCCTGGGACAAGTTAGAGGAACTTGGGCACGGGCGGTTCGGTCGCCCCGGCTTCGGAAAGGACCGGATCGACCCGCTATCGCCGTGGCGCGAAGAACGCGCGCAACAGATCCGCGCACTCCTCCGCGAGCAACCCGCTCTCCACCTGCGGGCGGTGGTTGAGGCGCGGCTCGTCGAGGACGTCGAGCACGCTGCCGGCGGCGCCCGCCTTGGGATCGGTGGTACCGAACACCAGCCGCGGCAGGCGGGAGAGCACGATGGCGCCGGCGCACATCGCGCAGGGCTCGAGGGTCACGTACATGACCGACTCGAGCACGCGCCAGCTCCCGAGCGTGCGGGCGGCCTCACGCAGGGCGATCATCTCGGCGTGCGCGGTCGGGTCGGCACGCAGCTCGCGCTCATTGTGGCCCGAGCCGATCACTTCGCCGCCGTGGACGATCACGGCGCCGACCGGCACGTCGTCGTGCTCGGGCGCCCGCGCCGCCTCGCGCAGGGCCAGGCGCATGAAGTACTCCTCTCGGGGGAAGAAGTGGGTGCTCATTCGATCGGGCGACGCTACCGTTAGCCAGGGAAACTTTGGGGCTTCGGCAGTTGTCTTAGCGCTTGGGGCCGCTTCCACGTCCATCAACATGTTCTCGGCCAAGCTCATTCGGCGTGTTCTGGCCGCGATGCTCGGCATCGCGGGCTTGTTTTGCGTCGGCGTGACTCGGTCGGCCCCGCCGGCGCGGGCTGCGGTGGGGCCCGCCGCGGCACCGCAGGCCGCCGACTACGTGCCGGGCGAGGTGGTCGTGGGGTACGCCGATGCGTCCGGTCCGGCGGCATCGGAAGTCGCGCATACGGCTCGGGTGATGGGGGTGCGAGCGGTGCCCGCGTCGGCCGTCGGCGACGCGCTCGCGTCCGGCGCGGCTGAGCAGATCATCCACGTCCCCGCGGGCCGGAGCATCTGGCCGGTGATCACGAAGCTCCGCCGTCAGCGCGGCGTCCAGTACGCGGTGCCTGACTACGTCGCGCACGCCGCCGGCTGGATCCCCGACGACCCGGGCAAGGCCGACCGGCCGCAGGGCTGGCAGGCGACGCAGTGGAACTTCCTGACCGCCGCCGGCGTCGATGCGCCCGAGGCGTGGTCGCACATGTTCGCCGTCCATCGAGCGGGCGGCAAGGGTGTGGTCATCGCCGTGCTCGACACGGGCGTGGCGTACCGGAACTGGCATGGGTTCCGTAAGTCGCCCGACTTCACCGGCACCCACTTCGTCGATCCCCACGACTTCGTCGCGGGCAACGCGTTTCCGCTCGATCGCGAGGGCCATGGGACATTCGTCGCCGGCATGCTCGCCGAGGCCACGAACAACCGGTTAGGGCTGACCGGCCTGGCCTACGGCGCGAAGATCATGCCGGTCCGCGTGCTCGACGCCGACGGCAACGGCGACTCGCAGACCATCGCGCGTGGAATCCGGTACGCGGTCAAGCACGGCGCTCAGGTCATCAACCTCAGCCTCGAGTTCGACATCACGGTGACCGCCTCGCAGATCCCGAACATCATCAACGCGATCAACTACGCCCACCGCCACGGCGTGGTGGTGGTCGCCGCGGCCGGCAACGACAGCTCGCGGCAGCTCGCATATCCGGCGGCCGCGCCGTCGGTGATCTCGGTAGGGGCGACGACGCTCGACCGCTGCCTGGCTGGGTACTCCAACATCGGCGCGAAGCTCGACCTGGTGGCGCCCGGCGGGGGCGACGACGCCGCGCTTCCGGACGAACCCGATTGCCATCCGTTCCGCAACCTGCCTCCGGTGCGTCAGATGACCTTCAGCGACTTCAACTCGCTCGATCCCGGCGCGAGCCCCGACCGTTTCAGCCTCCCCGGCAGCTATGGCACGTCGATGGCCGCGCCCGAGGTGTCGGCGACGGCGGCGCTCGTCATCGCCAGCGGGGTGCTCGGTCGGCACCCGACGCCGGATCAGATCCTCGCCCACCTCGAGCAGACGGCGACGCCGCTCGGCGGCTCGCAGCCCAACGACGACTTCGGGTACGGCCTCGTGAACGCCGGCGCGGCGACCGCCCCGCTCCCGGGCCTGGCGCCCGCGCGCCGCTAGGTCGTTCGCACGATCAGCACCGAACAGGGCGCATGGTGCGAGACCTTGTTCGGCACCGAACCGAGCAGGAAGCGCTTGGCTCCGGTCATGCCCTTGTTGCCGACGACGATCAGGTCCGAGTGCTGTTCCTCGGCGATATCGACGATCGCGTCGGCCGCGTCGCCCTGGCGCGCGAACGTCTCGACCTGCTCGACTCCGGCCGCCCGAGCCTCGGCCCGCGCCGCCTTGAGCAAGGTCATCACGTCGTCGTGGGGGTTGATCATCCACTGGAGGTCGGGGGGCACGTTGACCTGCTCGCCACGGAGGCGCTGGTCCGAGACGGGCTCATACGCGCTGACGATCTGTAGCCGGGCGCCCAGCCCGGCCGCCAGGTCGATCGCGCGGAGCAGCGCCGTGTGCGCGGTCTCGGATCCGTCGGTGCCGACGACGATGGAAGTGAACATCGGCGCCAGCCGTCCTAGGCGAGCTTCGTGATCGCGATCACCATCCCCGCGAGCACGAACACGAGGATCGCCAGCTGCATCCAGAACCAATGACGCGGCACGACTCTAAAGCTAGCGACCCGCCCGTCTATCGTCCGTGACGATGGCGGAGCGGCTCAACCCGGCGCTCAAGGCGGTCAGCGACGCGGTCCTCGCGGTGGCCGCCAACCTGTCGGTCGACGAGGTGCTGCAAGAGCTCGTCCACGCCGCGCGCGAGCTTGCGGGATCGCGCTACGCAGCGCTCGGAATCCCCGACGGCGAAGGGGGCTTTCGGCGGTTCCTGGTCTCAGGGATGAGCGATGAGCTGGTCGCGTCGATGGGGCCGCTGCCGCGCACCCACGGCATGCTCGGCGCGATGCTCTCAGAACCGGAGTCGTACCGGACCGAGGACATCCACGACGACCGTCGCTTCCGGGGTTGGTGGCCGCGCCAGCATCCCGACATGCGCTCGTTCCTCGGCGTCCCGATCATGTCGCCCGATCGGGCGATCCTGGGTTCGTTCTACCTGACCGAAAAGGCGGGGGGCGGTGTGTTCGACGCCGAGGATCAGGAGCTGATCGAGCTGCTGGCGGCTCACGCGTCGATCGCGATCACCAATGCCCGGCTGTACGAGCAGAGCCGCGAGCTGTCGATCCTGTCCGAGCGCAACCGCCTGGCGCTCGAGCTGCACGACGTCGTCAGCCAGAAGCTATTCAGCGTGATGCTGACCGCCGAGGCCGCCGCCGCCCAGATGGACCGCGACCGGGTCGCCGCGCGGGCGCAGATCGAGCGGCTGCGCGAGCTGGCCGGCGAGGCGCTCGACGAGCTGCGCTCGCTGATCCTCGGCCTGCGCCCGGCCGAGCTCGAACGCGACGGCCTCCAGGGCGCACTCCGCAAGGAGGTCGACGTCCTCGCCCGCACCCACGGGGCGAACATCGCGCTCGACGTCGATCCTGAATTCACGATCGAGCCGGGCGAGCGCGAGCTCGCGCTGCTGCGCATCGCGCGCGAGGCGCTCAACAACGCCGTCCGCCACGCACATGCCGAGCAAGTGACGGTTCGCGTCGGCGACACGAACGGCGCGCTCGTCGTCGAGGTGACCGACGACGGCATCGGGTTCGATCCCGAGCGCGCTGAGCTCCGATCGAAGCACCTTGGCTTGACGTCGATGGAGGAGCGCGCCCGCGAGCTGAGCGGACGGCTGCACATCCGATCCGCGCCGGGCAAGGGAACCACCGTCCGGATCGAGCTGAAGCCGCATGCCTGACGCGATCACGATCCTGATCGTCGACGACCACGCGGTCGTGCGCGAGGGCCTTCGTACCTTCCTCGGTCTCCAGGACGGGTTCGAGATCGTCGGCGAGGCCGCCGACGGTGACGAGGCGCTCGAACGAGCCGAGCAGCTGAACCCCGACGTTATCTTGATGGATCTGGTCATGCCCGGACGCGACGGGGTCAGCGCGATGAAGGCGCTCAAGGAGCGAGCGTCCCGCAGCCGCGTGATCGTGCTCACGAGCTTCCTCGAGGACGACCGCCTGCTGCCCGCACTCGAGGCCGGCGCCGCCGGCTACTTGCTCAAGAACTCCCAGCCCGCGGAGCTCGCGCGCGCCGTCCGCGCCGCGCAGGCCGGCGAGGCGATCATCGACCCGACGGTGGCCGCGCGGCTCGTGCACGCACTCTCGGAACGACCCCCCGTCGCCGACCTCGACGACCTGACCCCGCGCGAGCGGGACGTCCTGGCCCTGATCGCCCAGGGGCGCTCGAACAAACGCATCGCCTTCGAGCTCGGCATCTCCGAGAAGACGGTCAAGACGCATGTCGGCCATATGTTCGGGAAGCTTGGGGTCACCGACCGCACCCAGGCCGCGGTGCTCGCGGTGCAAAGCGGACTCGCCGGGCCTAGGTCTTAGGACCAATTACCGCTGGTAACCGGGACCGGGGCGGTCCTACCGTGGCCGGCATGCCACTAGCAATCATCACCGGAGGCTCCAGGGGTCTCGGCCGCGCGCTGGCCCGCGCGCTCGCCGAACGAAATTGGACGCTCGTGATCGACGCCCGGGGCGGCCGCGAGCTCGAGCGCGCCGCGCGCGAGCTGGGCACTATCACCGAGGTCGTGGCGCTCGCCGGCGACGTCGCCGACGACTGGCACCGCGGGGCGCTCGTAGAGGCCGCCGGCGACCATATCGATCTGCTCGTCAACAACGCCTCGATGCTCGGACCGAGCCCGCAGCCACCGCTCGGCCGGTACCCGCTCGAGGTCCTCGAACGGGTCTACCGGGTGAATGTCCTGGCCCCGGCCGCCCTCGCCCAGCTCGCGCTGCCACGGCTGTCCGACGGCGGCACGATCATCAACGTGAGCTCCGACGCCGCGGTCGAGGCGTACGCGGGGTGGGGCGGCTACGGGTCCTCGAAGGCGGCGCTCGACCAGATGACGGCGATCCTGGCCGAGGAGCACCCGACGCTCCGGATCTACTCGGTCGATCCCGGCGACATGCGCACGCAGATGCATCAGGACGCGTTCCCGGACGAGGACATCTCCGATCGGCCGCTCCCGGAGGAAAGTGTCCCCGGCCTGCTGGCGCTGATCGACGGTGACCTCCCCAGCGGCCGGTACCGGGCGCGTGAGCTGGCGGTGAGCCAGAGCGTCGCGCGATGAGCGCGCTCGCCTTCGAGCTAGAGACCGACCTCGAGGCGCACGAACCCCCGGAGGCCCGGGGGGTCGCGCGCGACGGGGTCAGGCTCCTCGTCGCGCGGCGGTCCGACGCCTCGATCGAGCACCGGATATTCCGCGAGCTGCCCGAGCTGCTGCAGCCCGGCGATGTCGTCGTGATCAACGTGTCGGCGACGATCCCGGCGGCCGTGCCGGCTCGCCGGCCGCGCGGCGAAGACGTGCGCGTGCACTTCGCCACGCGCGCGCCGCACCTCGAGGACGACTGGCGGGTGGTCGAGATCCGCACCGCCGACGGCACCCGGCCGCTCCGCCTCGCCACCGGCGAGTCGCTGACGCTTCGCGGCGGCGCAAGCCTCGAGCTGGTGGCGCCGTATGCATCCGGCGAGCGCTTGATGCTGGCCCGGTTCTGCGGCGCGCCGCCCGTCGACGAGTATCTCAAGCGCCACGGAGCGCCGATCCGCTACTCGCACGTTCCGCGCCCGTGGCCGATCGAGTCCTATCAGAACGTATACGCGATACGCCCCGGCAGCGCGGAGATGCCGAGCGCCGGCCGCCCGATGACGCGCGAGCTGATGTCCCGCCTGGCCGGGCGCGACATCGTGGTCGCGCCGATCACGCTCCATTGCGGCGTGTCCTCGCCCGAGAGCCACGAGCCGCCGTTTCCCGAGTGGTACGAGGTCCCCGAGCGGACCGCGCAGGAAATCGCGGCGGCGCGCGGTCGGGGCGGCCGCGTGATCGCGGTCGGCACCACGGTCGTCCGCGCGCTCGAGTCCGCCGGCGGTCCGGAGAGGTGCAGTTGCGCGCGCTCGGGATGGACCGGCCTGGTCGTCACGCCCGAATGCGGCGTGTCAGTGGTGGACGGGTTGATCACCGGCTGGCACGAGCCGGAGGCGTCGCACCTCCAGATGCTCGAGGCGCTAACGGGTCCCGAGCTGCTGGCGCGCTCATACGAGTCCGCGCTCGACGCCGGCTACCTGTGGCACGAGTTCGGCGACTCGCACCTGATCCTGCCCTGAGCGGGGACTTCGGCTCCAGGCCGATCAGGCCGCGTGAGCCAGCACGGCCGGGAAGTCGATCGAGATCCCGCGCGGCACGACCAGGACCGGGCACGTGGCGTTCTCGACCTCATTCTGGGCCTGCGCGCTGATCAGGACGCGGCCGACCGGCGCCTCGCGGCGCGAGCCGACAACCAGCAGGTCCACCTGGTGCTCGTCGCGCGTGAGCGTCGCGCCGAAGCTGTCGGCGAGCGAGCGAGCCGTGTCGATGGTCGAGTCGTCGCCCGGAATCGCGAGCAGGCCGATCCGGCGAATCCGAGGCGCCCACTCATCGTGGTAACCGGACGGCGCGATCGCCACCGCCGTCGTCCCGCCGTCGAGCAGGGCTTGCGTTGAGTGCTGCGGAACCACATGACCGGGCGCGGTCCGGTAGTCAGAGCCGAACACGACGATGTCCGCGTGCTCCTGCTCGGCCATCCGGCGGAGTCCTTCCGGGGTGGACGGGCTGACCACGACGCGGGTATCGATGTGGAGGCCCGAGAACCACTCGGCACCCCGCTCGAGCAGCCTCTCGGCGTCGTGCTCCTCGCGCTCCTCCTGGCTGCAGTCCCCGTGCGTGCAGTGGCGAACGTACGCCAGCGTGAGGTCGGCGCCGGCGTCGGCGAGGATGCGTCCAAGCATCAGCGCGTCGTGATCGCCAGGTGTGTCGTCGTAGGAAATGATCGCTCGGGGAGACATCGGGGGCCCTCCAATCCTCGGAAGAAGTCGTAGCCGTCCTGTTCGGCGCGAGCATCGCACCTACCTACTATCAGCGCTAATGAAGTTGATCATGTCATTGATAAGCTCTGCTAATGCTGAATGTCGGCCGGGTGAGGGTGCTTTCCGAGGTCGTCCGTCGTGGATCGTTCTCGGCCGCCGCCGAGGCGCTCTCATACACGCAGTCAGCGGTCTCGCAGGCGATCGCCCGGCTCGAAGCCGAGACCGGCGCAACCTTGATCGTTCGCGATCGAAGCGGCGTCCGCCCCACCGCCGCGGGGGCCAGCCTGGTGGAGCACGCCGAGGGCATCTTCGCGCGGATCGAGGCGGCCGAGGCGGACCTCGCCGCGGTGCTCGGCGTGCGAGCGGGTCGCCTGCGGATGGCGTCGTTTCCGTCCGCGGGGGCGACGCTGATGCCGCTGGCGATCGCCACCTTCCGCGAGCGCCACCCGGACGTGGCGCTGACGCTCGCCGAGGGCGAACCCGAGGAGATCGCGCCGCGACTCCGCGCCGGCGAGTTCGATCTGGCCCTGCTATTCGAGTTTCCGGGAACGCGGGAACGCCACGGCGCCAGGCTGCGGACGCAGCTGCTGCTCGAGGATCCGATGCTCGTCGCGCTTCCCGCTGAGCACGCCCTGGCGGGCAAGCCGGCACTCGCGCTCGCCGATCTGCGCGACCAGGACTGGGTCCAGACCTCGGCCACGAGCCCGTGCGCGCGCCACGTAGTCCGGTCGTGTGTGGCGGCTGGGTTCGAGCCGAAGGTCACGTTCGAGTCAGACGACTACGAGACCGTGCAGGGTCTGGTGGCGGCCGGCGTCGGGGTGGCGCTGATCCCGCACCTGGCGCTCACCCAAGTCCATCCGGGCATCGTTGTCCGGGCGCTGGCGCCCCGCAGCCCGGCGCGGCGTGTCGTGGCCGCGACGATCGGCGCCGCCGGTGTCTCCCCGGCGGCGCGGACGATGATCAAGATCCTCGCCGACGTCGCCGAGCGATACACCGATGAGCCTGCGGCCGCGTAGGCCAGTCAGCTCGGCTTGATCTTCCGCGACAGGCGGGTCGTCAAGCTGGCGGCGTCCGTGACCCGGAACGTCATCGTGACTCGCGTCGCCCGATGGCGCGCGAGCGCGGCAGTCAGGCTGTCGCTTGCAGCCAGCCGCGGCCACGAAATCGTCACGCGCATCTGCGGCGACGCCGTCCTCAGGGTCAGCACGAGCGTGCCGTGCACGAGCCGCGCGGTGATCTTCAGGTGTTTGCCCTTCGGCCCGGTGACGACGATCGCCGAGCGCGACGACGTGAAGCGCAGGCCGCGCGGGAGGCTGATGTTGACGGACTTGATGGCGGGCTCTTCGCGCCCCGCAGTCATCGTGAACGACAGTTTCGGCCGGGCTGCGCCGACGCTCGTCAGCGACATGCGCGACAGCCTTGGCGCGCCCTGAATCGTCCAGCCGAACGTCGTCTGGCCTGTCGCGCCCCCGTCCGTGACGGTGATCGTGACAGTGGACCTTCCGATTCGCCTCGGGCGGCCCGTGATCTTGCCCGTCGAGGAGTTGATCGTGAGCCCCATCGGCAGCCCCGTGGCGACGTAGGTCATCGCGTGCGCGCGCGTGTCCAGCGCCTGGATTTGCAGGCTCGCGGACGTGTTGAGCGCCGTGTGCTGCGATCCGGGAGGGGCCAGCGTGATCGCATCCGCGCACAGCGTCTGTGCCAGTGCCGTCCCGTTTGGCGATCCGAGCCCGGTGGCCATGTCGTATCCAGTGCCAGCCGGGTACAGCCCTCCGTTCAGCCCGGTCATATCGTTGTCGCCCGACGTGGTGTCGTTGAAGTCCGTGCCGTACGCGACCGCGGCGGCGTGATACAGGGCGGGGTTCGCGAAGCCGATCGGCGCGCCCGCGCACTCGGCCGAGGCGTTGGTCAGGGCGATCAGCGCCGCCCACGTCGGCGCGGCAGCGCTCGTGCCGCCGACCACCTGCCACGGGTTCGAAGTGGGAAGGCCGCCACTCCAGTAGATCACGTAGCCGGTGGCCGGGTCCCCGTCCGCCGACACGTCCGGTACCTCCCGGCAGTCCCCTGATGGCGGCCGGCAGGCCGCACCCGACGACTTCCCGTTGATCACGTGCAGGAACGACGGCGCAAGCGATTGATATGCCGGCATCGGCCAGAAGCTCGAGATTCCCCCGCCGGTGGCGCCGACCGTTTGGCCGCCGTTCCACACCGTCTCGCCGACGCGGGCCCCGGTCGACGCGTTCGTGGTGAGCGACGTGCCGCCGACGCCGGTCACGAACGGCTGGCTCGCCGGGTCGTCGACCGCGAGCGAGGTTGGTGGCGTCGGGTAGCAGTCCTCGGATCCGTCGTCGCCCGAGGCGGACACGATCGTCATCCCCTGCGCCGCCGCCTCCTCGAACAGAGTGTTCTCGGAGACGGCCGCGGTCGAGCCCTCGACCGATTCGCATTGCCCCCACGATGTCGTGACCACCTGGGCGACGCGCTGGCTGATGATCGTGCTCATCGTGTCGTACGGGCCGTTGTTGGAGTTCGGTCCTTCATAGACCGCGATCCTGGCCTGCGGCGCGAGCCCGATCACGTTCTCGATGTCGAGCGCCGCTTCTCCCTGGCCCGCCCCGCTTCCGGCCCCGCCGTCGACCGCCACGTTCCCGATCTGCGGACTGATGCCGTAGCAGGCCCCATACGCCTGGATGTCGCTCAGGTCATACGGCTCGAGCTCGAGGATCGCGACCGCCTGCCCGGCCCCCTCATCGCCGGCCTGATACAGACCGGAAAATCCGTAAGCGGCGGCGATCCGATCGGCGGTGAGCCCACCCTCGGATGAGCCCACCGAGCTGGCGGAAGGGCACGGCTGCGGCCCGCCGGTGACGACATTGGATCTCACGTCGTGGGCCGCCACGACCGCGGCACGCGACTGCACGAGCAGCGGCTTGGCCGTCGCGAGCGTGTTCAACCCGAGCACGGCCTGCACGTCCGGCGCGACGCCGGGGTCGACCGACGGCGCCTGCTGGTTGACGATCGCGGTGCTCCCGCTGGCCAGCGCGACGCGGGCGAACGACGTCGAGAAAGCCTGCGACAGCTGTCCGGCCGTGGCGGTCACGGGGATCGACAGGTCGTTCGCGCTGACCGGACCCGGAGTCAGGCCGTGGGCCTGGAGCGAGGACTCAACCGCCTGCACCGCGCCCGGCGTCGCGCCGAAACGCTGCGCGAACTCGGCCGGCGTGAGGTAGTCGCGGTATTCGGGCGAGCCCGGGGTCGAGACTTCGCCCGCGAACGCGGCCAACCCGGCGGGATCCTGCGACTGGAGCGTGACCGTGACGTGCATCTGCGTGGATGGCGCGGGTGCGCCGACCGTGTGCGCGGTCGCGGGCACCGCGGGAGCCGTGCCGAGCCGGACCGGCCCGGCCGCGACCGCGGGCGAGGCGATGGACAGCGTCGCGCCCAGCGCGCACACCGAGAAGAGCGCCCCGGCTCTCGAGAGTCGACCCATACCTCGGCCCGAGGCTAGCGGCTCCTCGTAATAATCGCGCTAGATCGCGGCACGGCGCGAGGCGGCCTCGAACGCGGAGCCGTCGTTGAGGATCCGCTCCTGAACTTCCTCGCGCTCGTGGCCGGCGCGGACGGCGGAGTCGACGACGATCAGCTCGGGCGCCACGCGACGCGCGTCGGCTCGGGACCGCGGCTGGTTGACTGTCGGTCGTGGACGATCAGCGCAGACTCAGCTTCGGGGGCGTGGCCGACCTGTATGACCACGCGCGTCCGTCGTACCCGAGTGCCCTGGTCGACGACGTCGTCGCGTACGCGGGCGCGGCCGGCTCAGATACTGGCCGGGCACTCGAGGTTGGCGCCGGAACCGGCAAGGCCACGGTCCTGTTTGCGGATCGCGGCCTGAGCGTCCTGGCGATCGAGCCGAGCGCCGAGATGGCGGAGGTGGCTCGGCGCAACTGCGCGGGGTACGAGAACATCACGATCGAGCAGATCGAGTTCGAGCGGTGGCGGGCGGCGCGAAACGATTTCAGGCTCGTGTTCTCGGGGCAGGCGTGGCACTGGATCGCGCCGGAAGTGCGCTACGTCGCCGCTCGGGCGGCGCTCGAGGAGGGCGGCGCGCTCGCCGCGTTCTGGAACGTCCCGGACTGGTCCGCCTGCGAGCTACGGGAGGAGCTCGGGGAGGTCTACCGGCGCCACGGTCGCGCCGGCGACACGGACGATCCGCTCAATCCGGCGAGCCGGTCCGGCGAGGAGGACTGGGCCGGCGAGATAGCCGGCGCATCCGGCTTCGTCGGTCCCGAGGTGCGCCGTTATCGATGGGACACCGACTACGCGACGGCTGAATATCTCGATCTGCTCGGGACTCACTCCGCGTGCGTGGTCCTCGATGCGCCCGAGCGGAACGGACTCCTGTCAGACATCGCGGCTGTGATCGATGCTCACGGCGGGAGCTTCCGGATGCACTACATGACGCTTCTCTGCCTGGCCCGGGCGTCATGATCGACGGGATCGTCCGCGGCGAGGACGGCGTGCGGCGCTGCTTCTGGGCGGACTCCGCGCCCGAGTACCGCGCCTACCACGACCGCGAGTGGGGCTTCCCGGTCGCCGACGACATCCGCCTGTTCGAGAAGCTGAGCCTCGAGGGATTCCAGGCCGGGCTGTCGTGGCTGACGATCCTGCGCAAGCGCGAAGACTTCCGCCGGGTATTCGCCGGTTTTGACTTCGAGACGGTTGCGCGGTTCGGCGAGCGCGACGTCAAACGACTGCTCGGCGACGCGTCGATCATTCGCCACCGCGGCAAGATCGAGGCGGTGATCAACAACGCCGGCCGAGCCGTCGAGCTGGTCGACGCCGAGGGGTCGCTGGCCGCCTACGTGTGGCAGTTCGAGCCGTCCCGCCGGCCGCGGCGGCGGGACCGCGGGGACGTGGCCGCCGACACGCCCGAATCGCGCGCACTCGCCAAGGATCTGAAGAAGCGGGGCTGGCGCTTCGTCGGACCGACGACCGTGTACGCGTTCATGCAGGCGATGGGCCTCGTCAACGACCACCTCACCGGTTGCGCGGCCCGAGCCCAGGCGACGCGCGCCCGCAACGACTTTCGGCTGCCTCAGGGCCCTGCGGACCCTTAGACGAGGCGGACGATCGCGGTGATGCCGACCACCACGATCACCGCGCGCAGCGCCGAGGCCGGCAGGCGGCGGCCCCAACGGGCGCCGGCGACCCCGCCGATGATCGACCCGATCGCGATCAGCAGCGCGGGCAGCCACGCGACGTGCGCGGAGAAGACGAAGATGATCCCTGCGACCAGGTTGACCAGCCCGGCGAGCACGACCTTGAGCGCGTTGACCCGCTGAAGATTCTCGGTCGGGAGCGACAGCCCGAGGATCGCGAGCAGCATGATCCCTTGGGCGGCACCGAAGTAGCCGCCGTAGATGCCGGTGGCGAACACGGCGAGCATCGCCAGCGGCCCTGCCTCGTGCTTCTCGCGCGAGCGCCGCGATTCGAGCGCGCGCCCGATCCGTGGCTGCAGCACGATCAGCGCGAGCGCGATCACGATGAACGCGGGCACGATGTCCTTGAACGCGGAGGCCGGCAGGCTCAGCAGCAGGACCGCGCCGACGATCCCGCCGGCGGTCGAGGCCGTCGCGAACCTGAGCGCACGGGCGCGCTGGCCCGACAACTCCGGGCGGTAGCCGATCGCGCCGGCGACCGAGCCCGGGACGAGCCCCACGGTGTTCGAAACGTTGGCTGTCACCGGCGCGTAGCCGAACGCGAGCAGGACCGGGAACGTGATCAGCGTGCCGCTGCCGACGAGCGTGTTGATGCCTCCGGCGGCGATGCCCGCGGCGAAGATGGCCAGGGCGTGGAGCGGGGGCATCGGGTCTGCGCCGGCGCGGTCCGGTTCTTATGTCCGGTACGCGCGCACCAGGTAGCCGCTCCGGCCGGGGCTCGCGATCTCGACCCGCTCGAACCCGCTGGCGCCGAACATCAGCTCGAGCTCGCGGCGGCTGTAATTGAAGATCGGGCAGTCGCCGATCCACTCGTAGCGGACCTTGCGGACCGGGCCTTTCAGCAGCGACCAGGTCGGAAACGAGCCCACCACGCAGCCTCCCGGCGCGCACAGCTCGAACATCCGGCGGCTGAAGTGGTGCGGCTCGGGAATGTAGTCGAACAGCCCGACCGCGAGGATCACCTCGAACGGGCCGTCGATCGGAGCGGTCAGGAAGTCGTCGACGATGAGTTGCGTATGGTCCGCGAAGCGTGCGAGTCGGGCGCGGGACATGTCGATCATCGGCGCGGAGAAGTCGACGCCGACGTAGTGCGAGGCGCCGGCCTCGAGCACGAACTCGCCGATTCGGCCCGATCCGCATCCGACATCGAGCACGCGAGGATTTTCGTAGGCGTCGACGGTGTCGACCGCGAGCTTGCGACGGCGGAACAGCCCGGGGCGGAGCGTGCGGACCAGCCACCGCTCGTCCTCGTAGAGGTCGTCGAACTGCTGCGCCTTGTCCTCGAACCGGGTTCGAACCCGCTCAGGCGCCGCCGTTGAGTCGTGCATGGGCCTCACCATAGGGGATCAGCTCGAATCGGCGGGCGATCGCCTTGAGGATTCCGGGCGCTCGGCGGCGGGCGCCGTTTCGCTGTACTTCGCGCAGCCTTGCATGTGCGCGTTGTGCGGCGGTGGCGCTGTCCGGGAGCAGCGCGTGCAGCGGCTCGGGGTCGAGCTCGTTCGGGTGCAGGTACAGCCCGGCCAGATCGCCTGCTTTCTCGAGGCCGGTGAGGATCAGAGGCGTCGGGAGGACCTGCCAGTAGGATGCGCCGCCGACTGGGATCCTCGTCCGTCCCGTGCGCCACACCGCCACCGGGAACTCCCAGAGGCTCGCGCCGATCCGGTGCGGGGTGGTTGTGACCGGCACAGCGTGGTCGCGGATGGCGGGCGAGTCGTGTTGGCTGGCGTCGTAGGCGAATCCCTCTTGGGCAAGCACTCCGTAGGCCCAATCCGACTGCTTGGTAATCGAGAACGCCGGTGCGCGGTAGCCGACCGGGGTGCGGCCGGTTGCCGCCTCGATCGTCGAGCGGGCCGCGCGCAGATCGGCGGCGAACTCCTCCGGGGTCTGCGCGTGCACTGGCAGATGGGCGTCGCCGTGACACGCGATCTCGTGGCCGCGCGCCACGATCTCGTCGAGCAGCCCGGGATGGGCGCGGGCGGCCATCCCGAGCACGAAGAACGTCGCGCGCGCGTCCAGCTCGTCGAACAGCGCGAGCAGCGCGTCGGTCTGGCGAGCGAGCGCCGGCCCGGCCTCCTCCCAGTTCTGCGCGCCGATGCGCCGGCGAACGAGCTGGTGCCAATCCTCGTAGTCGACGCTGAGCAGCAGCGTGGGTTTCGATGCGGACATGCCGTTCGCAACCGTAGCTCGGCTCTCACGGGCGGTGCAGCGCCGCGCCAATCCGGGTCCGAATCTCTCCAAACACTGAGCCGGCCGGCGGCCTCCACACATAGGCGTGAAGCCACCACGCTCCCGGGTCGCCGACGCCGGCGCGGAAGATCGGTACGCCACCGGAACGACCTGGCGACCCGAGGTACCAGCCCGACGGGCGACCCGACGGACCCGCCGAACCGTAGACCGCCGAACCTTAGACCGCCGAACCGCGGACCGCCGAACCGCTGAGCCGCAGAACCGGAGACCGGAGACCGGCTACCCGCCGACGACGATCCGCCGCCCCGTCACCCGCTGCCCGACCCGAAGCGGGGTCAGGAGCCCTAGCCGCGACGCGATCCGCATCGAGTCGGCCCAGCGGGACAGGCCGGACGCATGCGAGTCGTCGAACGAGCCGCCCTCGATCAGCTCGAGGCACCAGTCGATCGTCGCCTCGAGCGTGTCGTCGAGCGGCCGCGAGGTGTAGCCGAGCTCCTCGCGGGCCTTCTTCGAGGTGAACCGCCAGTCCTGGCCCATCAGGTTCGAGGCCTCGGCCGACAGCGCGCCCGGGAGGCCGACCGCCTCGCGGACCCGCATCAGCCGGCGGATGGCCGCCGGGAGCACCATGATCGGGTAGCGGACGCCGGACAGCTTTGCGACCCGGTCGATCAGCTCGACCCACCCGAGGTTGACCCCACCGAGGATGTATCGCTCCCCAGGCCGGCCAACGTCGGCGGCGAGCAGCTCGCCGGCGGCGACGTCTTCGACGTTGACGAAATTCATCGGCGCGTCGATCACGCCCGGGAGACGGCCGCGCAGGTAGTTGCCGATCATCCGCGTCGAGGTCTCGCAGGACCCGGTCCGATTGACCGGCACGCCCAACACGTAGGCCGGGTTGACGACGACCAGCTCGATCCCGTGACGCTCGGCCGCCTCGAGCGCGGCGCGCTCGCCGGCGTGCTTTGAGTCCGGGTAGGCGAGCCCGAGCCAGTCGTCGGGATAACGCGTCGTCTCATCCGCCGGCCCGTTGCCGTTAGCGGTCCCGATCGCGGAGATCGTCGAGGTCAGCACGACGCGCCGCACGCCCTCGGCCGCCGCCGCCTCGACCGCGACCACCGGACCCTCGGCGTTCAGCTCCCATACGCGCTGCACCGGGCTCGAGGCCACGATCCCGGCGACGTGGAACAGCACGTCGATCCCCCGCAACGCCCGCCGCATCGATCTGTAGTCGAGCACGTCGCTCTTGGCCCGCCGGAAGTGGATGCCGCGCAGCGCCTTCAGGCGGTTCGGGTCTCGGTACACGACCCGCACGTCGTCACCGCGTTCCGCCAGCGCCCGCACCACATGTGCGCCCACAAAACCGGTAGCTCCGGTCACGCATGCTCTCATGAACACCGGTGTTACCCATCCGGTCATTCTCCATTCGCCGGATCGGACCCGTTTACAAGATCGTTCAGTCGATCGCGCGCCGGTAGAAGCCCCGCACGCCGATCGTCATCAGCACCGCGAGCGAGCACACGAGCACGAGGATGCAGATCCACGGGGTGATGTGCGGAACCGAAGGAACCAGCGCAGCGCGCATCGACTCGCTGACGTACGTCATCGGGTTGCACGCGGTCACGATCTGGAACCAGCGCAGCATCGAGAGCGACGGCCACGGGTACTGGCTGCAGCCGGTGAACAGGAGCGGCGTGAACACCAGCGAGAACACGATGTTGATCCGCTGCGGGACGACCAGCGTGCCAAGCACCAGGCCGAGGCCGGCGCCGAGCATGCTGCCCAGCACCATCGTCAATGCGAGCAAGGGCACGCCGCTCCACCGCCACGGGATCGATCCGAGCACGATGATGCCGACCGGGATCATCACGATCGTCGCGGTGAGCGCGCGCAGCGTGGCGAACAGCACCTTCTCCGCCGCGACCAGCGCCGTCGACATCGGAGCGAGCAGCCGATCCTCGATCTCCTTGGTCCAGCCGAATTCGATCACCAGCGGGAACGCCAGTGTCTGCATGCCGGTGATCACCGCGGTCAGCGCGAGCAACCCGGGGAACAGCAGGTCGGAGTAGCCGTGCTGCGTGTAGCCGAGCGAGCCGAGCACCTTGCCGAACACGAACAGTAGGAACAGCGGCTGGAGGATCACCTGCGCCAGGAACACGGGCAACTCCGACCAGGTCACGAGCAGGTCGCGCCGCAGCACAGCGGTGAACGCGCGTCGCTGCATCACCGCCGGGGCCGTGACGGTCACGGCACTCATCGAAGCGTCCGCCCGGTCAGATGGATGAACACGTCCTCGAGCGTCGGCTCCCCGAGCTCTACTCCGCTCAGACTGAGCCCGCGGTCGGCGAGCAGCGTCGCCGTCGGCGCCACGAGCTGCGACGCCTCGCCGGTCACGTACAGGCGGACGTGCCAGAGCGGGTCGTCGGGTTCCGGCGAATCCCCCGGCAGCGGCTCGACGCGCTCGACTCCCGGCAGCGCCGCGAACGCGTCCACGAGCGACTCCGGAGTGTTCCCGTTGTCGCCCGCGTGCACGCTCAGCTCGAGCGTCGAGCTCCCCGGCAGTCCGCGCATCAGCGCGTCGGGTACGTCGAGCGCGAGCAGCTTGCCGTGGTCCATGATCCCGACGCGGTCCGCGAGGAGTGCCGCCTCGTGCATGTCGTGCGTGGTCAGGATCAGGGTTACGCCTCGCTCACGAAGCTCCCGTAGACGGTCCCACACGAACAGCCGCGCCGCCGGGTCGAGCCCGGTCGTCGGCTCGTCCAGGAACAGCACCTGCGGCTGGTGCATCAGCGCCCGCGCGATCATCACACGCTGTGCCTGCCCGCCCGAGAACAGGTCGGGCTTGACGTTGCCGCGCTCGCGCAGCCCGAACTGCTCGAGCAGCTCGTCGGCCCGCGCCGACGCCTCGGCCGCGGGGACACCGTGGTAGGCGGCGTGGAACGTCAGGTTCCGGCGGATCGACAGCGAGCGGTCGAGGTTGCTTCGCTGCGGCACGACCGCGAGCATGCTCCGGGCCTGCACCGGGTCCAAACCCACGTCGACGCCGCCGACCATCGCCCGTCCGGAGGTCGGCTTCACCCGGGTCGTGAGCATTCCTACCGTGGTTGTCTTGCCGGCGCCGTTGGGGCCGAGGAGGCCGAACACCTCGCCGGGTTCGACCGCGAACGTGATTGAGTCGACCGCGTTGACCGTCGACTTCGGGTAGCGCTTGACGAGTTCTGACACCTCGACCGCGGTCATCGCGCGCTCATCATCTGAAGCGACTCCCGAAGGCACTCGTCGCAGGTTAACGAGGGCGGCCATAATGCCTGTCGTGGTACCTGAGGCCAGGCTCAACGCGACCCCCGGCGGGCTCGTGCCCGAAGGCGAGGGCTGGTTCGTCCTCAACACGCGCGACGCGAAGTGGTTGGACGGAGATTTCGGCTCCTACACGCGCTTCGAGGGAGACGCGCGCTTCCCGGACCTCGGCTTCAACATCGGCGTGCTCGCTCCGGGTCAGCCCTCCTGCATGTATCACGGCGAGGACGACCAGGAGGACTTCCTTGTGCTCGCCGGCGAGTGCCTGCTACTGATAGAGGGCCAGGAGCGACACCTCAAGCAGTGGGACTTCGTCCACTGTCCGCCGTGGACCGAGCACGTATTCGTCGGCGCCGGCGAGCGCCCGTGCGCGCTCCTCGCCGTCGGGACGCGATCGGGGCAGGACGTGGTCTATCCCCGGGCCGACGTGGCGCTGCGTCACGACGCCGGCGTCGAGCAGGAAACGCGCGAGCCGAGCGAGGCGTATGCGGACATGAAGCCCGACGTCGAGGTGGGCTACCGCGACGGCTGGCTCGAAGGTCGCTCGGGCTAGACGAGCTCGAGCCGGTGCCTGAGCGCCCGGACAACGGATCCTCGCCGGAGCCGGGCGCGCTGAGCGTCGCCGTTCGCGATGCGCTGAATTTCGATCGCCGCGCAGTGTCGATTCAGGGCGGGCTGCTCGCTGCGATTCCGGTCGCGGCCGTTCTGGCCCTCGGCACGATCGCATGGAGCTCCGTCGCCGGCGTGACGATGGGCGCCGGCGCGATGCTCGTCGGGATCGCATGGCGGATCGCGGGCGGCCGCCCGCCACTGGCGCTGCTCGCCACCGACGCGACCGTGATGGCGATGTCGACGTTCGTCGGATGCTTGACCGGCTCGATCCCGTGGCTCCACTTCGGGTTGCTCGGCGTTTGGGCGCTTGCGGGCGGTCTGCTTGTCGCGCTGGGCAACCGGGGCGGGGTCATCGGCACGCAGGCGATGATCGCGTTCGTCGTGTTCGGGCGCTTCAGCCAGCCAGCCGCGGCGTCGCTTGCGCTCGCGGGGCTCGTGCTCGCGGGAGGGTTCGCCCAGGTCATCTTCCAGGCCGTCGTCCGCTGGCCGACGCCGATGCGTTGGCAGCGTACGGCGACTGCCAACGCCTACCGGGCGCTCGCGGGTCTCGCCCGCGGGTCCGTCGACACCTCGACGTTGCCGGTGGCGCAGGCTTTCGACCAGGCGCAGGCGAGCCTGTCGTCGCTGACGCTGTTCGGAGATCCGGCGCTGATGACGCTGCGGAGTCTGGTCAACGAGGGGCTTCGAATGCGAGTCCAGCTGAGCACGATCCACGCGCTGATGAGCCGACTCCAGGGCGCGGAAGGCGACGGCGGCGGTCCGCCGGATCAGGGCGGGGCGCGGATCCTCGAGCTCGCCGCGTCCGGCCTCGATCTTGCCGCCCGCGCGATCGAGGGAGACCGAGCCGCGGCCGCCGAGCTGCCGGCGCACATGGCCAGGCTGAGCTCGGACACCGCCGAGCACGCGCTCGAACCGGATGTGTCCGGCCTGGCGCTGTCGCGGCGGCTCGCGGGACTCGCCGGCCAGCTACGCGCGGTCGGCTCGCTGGCGGTGACCGCGGGCGAGGGCAGCGGCATCCGCGACCGCCGCCCCCACGCGCTCACGAACAAGCCGTTGGCGCGGTTGCGGACCGACCTCGAGGTGCTCCGTGCCAACGCCAGCCTGCAGTCGCCGGCGGGGCGTCACGCGGTGCGGCTGACCGTGGTTGTGCTGATCGCGGAGGTGATCTCGCGTCACCTGCCGCTCAGCCGGAGCTACTGGATGGTCGTGGCGGCCGCCACTACGCTGCGGCCGGAGTTCGGCGCCACGGTCACGCGAGGCGCCGAGCGGGCGGGCGGCACCGCTCTCGGGGTCGGACTGGCCGGGGCGATCGCGGTCGCGCTCCACCCGACTGGGGCCACGACCGTCGTACTCGTAGGCGTGCTCGCGTGGGCGGGATATTCCGTGTTCCCGGCGAGTTTCGCCCTCGGGTTCGCGTTCATCACCGCTGTGGTCGTGTTCCTGTTGAACGCGATCAGCCCGGACACGCTCGCGACAGCGTGGGCGCGCCTCGTGGACACGCTGGTGGGCGGCTCGCTTGGCCTGCTCGCCTACGCGCTCTGGCCCACCTGGTCATACGTGTCGGCACGCCAGTCGCTCGCCGATCTGGTCGAGGCCGAGCGCGTGTACATCAAGGCGATCCTGGCCGTGATCGCGAACGGCGCCCGACCCGAGGGCCAGGAAATACGCTTGCTCAGCCGTCGCGTCAGGCTGGCGCGGACCACGACCGAGGCGAACGTCGCGCGGTCGCTGACGGAGCCGCAGACGCGCCGGATCGACGCCGAGCAGAGCCAGGGAGCGCTGGCAGCGGCTCGCCGGTTGGTCCTGGCGGCCCATGTGCTCCGGCTGGACGCCCAGGAGGAGCGCAGCCGGCGGCCGTTGCCGGAGCTCGAGCCGCTCGCCGCCGACCTCGACAGTCTGCTCGGGACCGTCGACGCGACGCTGCGTGCCAGACCGCACGCGCCGGCGCCCCGGGTGGCGCTGCCCGACCTGCGAGCCGACTTCGAAGAGCTCGAGCGCACCGCTCCGAAGGACCCCGACAGCGTGGCGGTGCTGGTGGAGCTCGACGAGATCGTCGACTCCGCCAACGGGCTGGCGGCGCTCGCGGGACTGGAAGCCGTGGACGACCAGCCCGCGGCTCGCCGCTCCTAGCGCCTGGTCGGTGGCTGGCCGAACAGCACGGCCCGGGTGTAGCCTCGCCAGGCGACGCGCCGGCTGCCGGTTCGGGGTGGACCGGCTCCCATACGACTTCGACCGGCGCACAAGAAAGGACGGACAAGTCGTGTCCGAACAGAACAAGGCGCTGGTGCGGCGCATAATCGACGAGGCCTGGAATCGAGGCGACCTCGCGATCGTCGACGAGACGTTCGCAGCCGATTACACCGAGCACAATCCGAGGCCCGGGCAGGCGACCGGAATCGAGGGCTACAAAGGTGGGATAACGATGCTTCGGACGGCGTTCCCCGATCTGTCCCTCGATCTGCAGGAGATCCTCGCCGAGGGGGACCGGACCGCCGTCCGCTATACGTTGCATGGAACGCATGAAGGCGGGCTGATGGGGCTGCCCGCCTCGGGCCGGCGCGTGGCGAGCGACGGGATGGTGTTCGCGCGCTTTGAGAACGGAAAGGTCGTCGAGCGCTGGGGCGTTCAGGACATGCTGACTCTGCTCCAGCAGATCGGCGCGTTCCCAGCGCCGGCCGCTGCCGGATGAACCGTAACGTCCATCTGGATCCTCCTGCGTGACCGAGAATGACGTACGGGTTCACAGTGGCCCCGAATTGCAGTCTCGCCTCCGGGGGCGGGGCGAGTTCGCAGTTCGGGTTCGTGGACCGGACGGCTGCGACCCGCTAATGCCGGCGTCGAGGCGGCCAGGGCCGAAGCGGCCTGCCGATCTCCCAGTGGTGCCCGAACGGATCCGCCACACGGCCGAGCCGCCACCCGTGCCCGTCGGATGCCGGCCGCACGAGCATCGCGCCCGCCCCGACCGCGCGCTCGATCGCCGCCTCGGGATCGTCGACGATCAGCAGCATCCGGACCGTGCCTCCGCCCACCGTCTCGGGGCTGAAGTTGGAGTGCTCGGGCGACTCGTCGGCGACCCAGAACGAGGCATCACCGATCTGTAGCTGCGAGACCACGGCGTCATTGAACTCATTGCCCCCGACCCGGTACACCTCGACCGCGCCGAACGCCTGCTTGTAGAACTCGACCGCCTCGCGTCCCCGCCTGACCGAGAGCTGCGCGAGCACCTCGACGTTCACGACCGCGCGGCCCGGGCCGCCTTGCGGCGGCCGCTCGCATCCAGCACGGCCTTACGCAGCCGGACGGCCTGCGGGGTCACCTCGACGCACTCGTCGGCCCGCAGGAACTCGAGCGCCTGGTCGAGGGACAGCTCGCGCTTGGGAACCAGCCGCACGAGTTCATCGGCCGTCGAGGAGCGCATGTTCGTCAGATGCTTCTCCTTCGTGGCGTTGACGTCGAGATCCTCGGCGCGCGAGTTCTCGCCGACGATCAGCCCCTCGTACACCTCATCGCCGGGGGCGACGAACAGCGTGCCGCGCTCCTGGAGGTTGAATAGGGCGAACGCCGCGACCGTGCCGCGCCGGTCTGCGACCAGCGACCCGGTCGGCCTCGTGCGCAGCTCGCCGTGCCACGGCTCCCAGCGGTCGAACACGTGGTGCACGAGCCCGGTCCCCCGCGTCTCTGTCAGGAACTCGGTGCGGAACCCGATCAGCC
>Ga0335076_10001041_pt1 | contig 26603 bp, 28 predicted proteins | sample Lox_Sample_25_FD_206717 | JGI IMG/M metagenome (GOLD analysis project Ga0335076, IMG submission 206717) | Soil microbial communities from Loxahatchee National Wildlife Refuge, Florida, United States - Lox_Sample_2.5 | ecosystem: Environmental > Terrestrial > Soil > Wetlands | place: USA... | reverse complement strand
GAAGTTCCACTGGCGGCTGGCCGGTGGCAGCTCAGGGCCGTACGCGGCGGTGATGTAGTCCGGCAGGCCGGCCGGATCGTGGTCGTGCAGTTCCGGGCGGCCGCCCGCCTGGATCAGCCGCAGATGCCGGGCGGTGATGATGTCCGCGTCGGACACCAGCCCGCTGCTCGGCGTGAACAGCAGGCCGAACCGGGCCAGGTCCCGCAGCGTGATGGACAGGCCGCCGTGGCTGCCCGGCGCGCCAGCCGCGGACCCGGACAGCTGGGCCGGCGCCTCGAACCCGGCCTGGCTCCAGATCTCGCGCCGGAGCACCTCGGCGAACGGCAGCCCGGTGGCCCGCTCGATGAGCCAGGACAGCACGAACGTGTTCGCGCTGATGTACTCGTAGCGCTGCCCCGGCGGGCGGCCCGCGGGCAGGCCCGCGACGAACTCATACGGGGACGGCAGCGGGCCGCCACCGGTCGGCCGCCAGCCCAGCGTGGCCTCGAACCGGTAGAACGGATGATCAGGATTGGTGCATGCGCCGGGGGTGTTGTCGCCTGGGCAGCCGATGCCCGACGCCATGCCCAGCACGTCCCGGGTGGGCGCTCCGGCCCAGCCCGAGCCGGCCAGTTCGGTAACCACCGCATCGACCGGCGCGCTCAGGTCGAGCACCCCGCGCTGTTCCAGGATGCCGACCAGAGCCGAGGTGAATGCCTTGGTGACCGACATCATGAAGTGCCGCTGGCCGGGCCGCATCCGCGGGTAGCGCTGGTAGACGATCCGCCCGCCCAGCACGACGACGATCCCGCTGACCGGCCCGTGCGCCACGTAGTCGTCCAGCGTCACGCCGGGCTCGACGGCGAACCGCCCGAGCGCGGCATCCTCGGCGGCCTCCAGCCGGGCCGCGGGCCGGCCCACCGGGATCTCCACCCACGGGAGCAGTTCGCCCGCGTTCAGGTACGCCCACGCCGACGGCTCGCCGCCCAGATCCCAGTTGGCCAGCGTGACTCCCGGCGGGGGCGGCATGGCAGCCTGATCAGCCCGGCGGGACCAGGGTGGCCAGCCCGTCCAGCAGCCAGTCCAGGATCTGCTCGAACGTCTGCGGCCCGGGCTCGTCCCGGGCCGGGTCGGCGGCCCAGCGGCTGAAGTGCGGGTAGCCACCGCCGGCCGCGATCCGGGCCAGATACGGTGCCGCCGCGCTGGCCAGGTCGGCGTCGGTGGCCAGGCCGGTCCGGCTGCGCATGGCCTGCTCCTCCAGCAGGGCCAGGCCGGAGCCGAGCACATGGCCGAGCACGGTGTTGACGAACCCGATCCGGGTAGGCGCGTCCAGCCCGAGCGGGTCGAGCTCGGCCAGTGCGGCGTCGAACAGGCCGAGGGCATGCGGCCCCAGCGGGGGCCGGCTGAACGCGAGCCGGGCGAACCACGGGTGGCGCTGCACGGCCGCCCAGCCGGTCTGGCCGAGGCCGCGCAGTGCGGGCCGCCAGCCCTCGCCGGTGGGCACCTGGATCTCGGCGTAGATCTGATCGGCCATCAGATCGCTGAGCCAGTGCTTGCTGCCCACGTACCGGTACAGCGCCATCGGGCTGCGCACGCCAAGCCGCGCGGCCAGCGCGCGCATGGTGATCTCGCCGTCCAGCTCGTGGTCGGCCAGCTCGATGGCGGTGGCCACGATCCGTTCCCGGCTCAGCTGCTCGGTGATCTTCGGCCGGGCCGGCTCGTCGAACCAGACCAGTCCGGCGGCTGCCGGACCCGCGTCGGAGGCAGTCATGGTGGACACACCCTAACAGGTCGTGTACAACGTACACCATGGGTGGACAACGTACATCACCTCAGCCGGACAACGGCGTGCTGATCGCCGGCGGCGGGCTGGTCGGCCTGACCGCCGCCCTGGTGCTGCGGCACCATGGCGTGCCGGTGACGCTGGTGGAGCGGCGGGCGGCCACCTCACCGCAGCCCAAGGCGCGCCGCCTGCACATGCGCAGCATGGAGATCTTCCGCGAGCTCGGGCTGGCCGCCGCGGTGCACGCGGCCGCCCGCGACCTGGCCGGGCACGACCACATGGCCGCCGGGCGCACCCTGGCGGAAGCCCAGCAGCTCCCGCTGTGGCAGCCCGCCGGCCCGGCTGGCCCGGCCATCGAGGCCAGCCCGGAACTGCCCTGCCTGATCGCCCAGGACCTGCTCGAACCCGTGCTCCGCGCGGCCGCCGAAGACGCCGGGGCACGGGTCCGGTTCAGCACCGAACTGGCCGGCTTCAGGCAGACCGCGGAGCACGTGTCGGCCCGGCTGCTCGACCGCGCCAGCGGCGCGGAGCAGCGGCTCCAGGTCCAGTACCTGGTGGCGGCGGACGGGGCACGCAGCCCGGTCCGGGAGGCGCTGGGCATCACCCGGACCGGGCCGGGCGCACTGGGCCAGCCGATGGTGAGCGTGTACTTCCGGGCCGATCTGGGCGGCGTGGTCCGCGGCCGGGAGTTCAACCTGTGCCAGATCGATCACCCGGCGGCCCGCGGCGCGCTGGCCTCCATCGACGGGCGGTACCGCTGGGTGTTCAGCAGCCGGGGTGGGCGGCTGGACCGGGACTGGCCGGGGCTGCTGCGTACCGCGCTCGGCGTGCCCGCGCCCGACCTGCGGGTGCTCAGCGTGCTGCCCTGGCAGCCGGAGATGCGGCTGGCCAGCCGGTTCAGCCACGGCCGGGTGCTGCTGGCCGGCGACGCCGCGCACGTCATGCCGCCGTACGCGGCCAGCGGCGCCAACACCGGTATCGCGGACGTGCACAACCTGGGCTGGAAGCTGGCCGCCGTGCTGTGCGGCCAGGCCCGGCCGGCCCTGCTGGGCTCCTATGATGCCGAACGCCGGCCCGCGGCCTGGTTTGCCGCGGAGCAGTCGGGCCGTCGCCGGCCGGACCTCCGGGCCGCGCCCGACCCGGCGCTGGCCCATCCGTATGTGCTGGCCGCCGGGGGTTTCCAGTACCCGGCCGGCGCTATCGCGCCCGACCCGGAGCAGCCTGCCGACCCGGAACCGGTCACCGAATTCGCGCCGGCCGGCCGGGTCGGCACCCGCATCCCGCACCGCTGGCTGGACCGGGCGCGCACCCGGTCCACCCTGGACCTGGCCGGCCCCGGCTGGGCGCTGGTCTCCGGCCGCCCGGTCAGCACCGCCCGGCACATCGACGTGGATTTCCTGGCGGCTGGCGAGTGCCTGCTGCTCCGCCCGGATCACATCGTGGCCTGGCGCGGTACCGGCCCGGGCGCCGCGGCCCAGGTACGGGCCGCGTTGCTGGCTGGCTAGCCACCGGGCCCGGCGGCCGCGATGAGCCGGGTGAGCGTGCTGGCCAGCCAGTGCCGGTACTGGTCGCTGGTCCAGCCGAGCGTGTCCCGGGCCAGCAGGTAGGTCTGCGCCTGGCTGAGCAGGCTGGCCGTGTCGGCCAGCCAGCTGACGTTGGTGCCCGCCGGGAGCAGCCCGTCCTCGTCCACCCGGGCGAAGAACAGCCGGCCGCCCGGGAGCGCGCCTACCTCGCGAACCAGGAAAGCTGACCGGGGGCCGGTTTGTCGGTCCCGCGGGTTAGCGTGCCTGCCATGGCCATCGCGCGATTCAAGGACCTGTGCCTGGATGCGGTCGACCCGGCCCGGCTCGGCCCGTTCTACGCGGCCGTGCTCGGCCGGACCTGGGAAGCCGACGACGAGGGGGAGGGCGTGCTGCGCGGGCCGACACCGCAGCACACCATCTGGATCAACCAGGTCGCCGAGGAAAAAACGGTCAAGCACCGGGTGCACCTGGACGTCTACGCGCGGGATCTGGCCGATCTCACCGCGCTGGGCGCGACCGTGCTGGTACCGCAGCACGATGGCCAGGCCTGGACCCTGATGGCCGACCCGGAGGGCGGCGAGTTCGACGCGTTCCTGCGGGCCGAGCTGCCGGCCGAGCGGCTGCATGGGCTGGCGGTGGATTGCGCCGGCGCCGAGGCGCAGGCCGGCTGGTGGGGCGAGGTCTACGGGGTGCAGGTAACCAGGTACGACGGCTGGCTGGCCCTGGAGGGCGTGCCCGGCATGCCGATCGACGCCATGGACTTCGCCGACGTGCCGGAGCCGAAGCGGGTGAAGAACCGGATCCACTGGGATGTCACGGTGCCGGACGTGGCGCCGCTCGTCGCGGCCGGGGCCACCGTGCTGCGCAAGCCGGATGATGAGGTCCGCTGGTACGTGCTGGCCGACCCGGAGGGCAACGAGTTCTGCGCGTTCACCCGGTAACGGGCGGGCCCTGCCGGATCCGGGCCAGCGCGTCGGCCGGCGCGCCGCGCCACCAGCCCAGCGCCTCGATCCACCAGGTCAGCCCGGCGTCCAGGTAAGGGGCCACGTGGCGGCCGCCGCGGTCGGGCGCGGTCCCGTCGGTGCGGCCTTCCAGGGCCACGTCGAACGGCCCGGGCGACGAGCGATGCTGCCGGGTGTACCGCAGCGCCGCGCGCAGTTCGTCCGGCGGCATCGTCTCGCCCAGGCCGTAGTCGCGATGCGTGGGCATCACGCCGTCCCACTGGGCGGCCCGGCGGAACGGCGCCTGGTTCGGCCACCGGCCGCCGACCCAGACCGGGATCCTGGGCTGCTGCACCGGGCGGGGCCGCATCGTCACGTCCCGGGCGGTCAGGTACTCACCATCGAACGTGACCGGTTTGCCCCGCCACAGCGCGTCGAGCAGGTGCAGCGACTCATCCAGCCGGGCCGCCCGTTCCTTAGCGTCCCCGGACTCGCCGAACGCGGTGAACTCCCCGGCGTACGCGCCGAGCCCGGCCCCGAACACCAGCCGCCCGCCGGACAAGTGGTCCAGCGTCACCGATTCCCGGGCCACCTTGCCCACCCGGCGGCGGGCCAGCACGTTGACCAGGATGCCCAGCCTGACCCGGGCGGTCCGCGCGGCGATCGCGGAGGCCACCACGACCGGGTCGGCAACAGCCCAGTCCGGGTCGTGCCACAGCTGGTGGTCCCAGACGAAGAACCCGTCCCAGCCATGTTCTTCCGCCGCCACGGCCAGCTCGACCAGCAGCACCGGGTCGCCGAACGGCCCAACATTGGGCACACCCACCGCGCAGGCTGGCACACCGCTCATGGCGTCACCCTAGTGCCGGGCCGATGAGTTTCCGGCGCCGCGGCCGTCAGCACTGCGGAAGGGAGAACTCATGGCACTGCCCGTTGTGCACTTCGAGATCATCGGGACCGACCCGGCCCGGCTGCGCGGCTACTTCGGCGAGCTGTTCGGCTGGGAGTTCGACACCAGCGCCCCGGTCGCGGCGGCGGTGTCCGAGCCGGACAACTACGGCTTCGTGAGCCGGGCCACGACCCCGGACGGCACCGGGATCCCGGGCGGCGTCGGCGGCGGCCCCGGCTACCACAGCCAGGTGCTGTTCTACGTCGGCGTGCCCAGCGTCGAGGCCGCCCTCGACCGGGCCGAGAGCCTGGGCGGTAAGCGCGTGCTGGGCCCGGAGCGCGCGCCGACCGGGCTGGTCATCGGGCACTTCACCGACCCGGAGGGCAACCTGATCGGGGTGGCCGGAACGGCCTAGGCCCGCTCCATCCCGAACCGGGCCATCAGCTCCCGTTCTTCCTCCGGGGTGGGCGGCTCGTCCCGGTGCCACAGGTCATGCAGCGCGGCGAAATAGGCATCCATCGCAGGGGCGTGGATGACCAGCAGCCGGGCGGGCTGACCGGACACGTTGCCGAACGTGTGCGCGGTGCCCCGGGGCACCAGCACGAACCCCTCCGGGCCGACCGTCAGATCCTGGTCCGCGACCGTGACCAGGACCAGGCCGTCGAGCACGAAGTACGCCTCCGAGCAGTTCATGTGCCGGTGTGCGGGCGGGCGGCGGCCGCCCGGCGGCAGCGTGCGCTCCATCAGCGACAGGTCGCCGTCGTCCAGCTCGGCCAGCGCCTTGAACATCATCACGCTGCCGCGCGCCTCGAACCGCGCGTGCCCCTCGCCCGGCCCCAGCACGTCTGCCACGGCGCAAAACCATACTCTTGCCGAACGCCAGTGCCCGCCCGGTCTCCGGCTGGCCGGTGCGACGCCGCGGGTCAGGTGGCGGCCGGCTCGGTGGCGTAGACCCGGGCCAGGAACCGGCTGACCGCGTCGTTGAACAGCGCCAACCGGCCCGGAGCGGGGTGGCTTTGGCCCCTGGACAGGCCTGCCCCAACCGGTGCCACAATGCGAATTGTGGACACTACTCAATTCCAGAAGGTTAGGACGGGCCGTGGTTTCTTCGCGGCCCTGGATCAGAGCGGCGGCAGCACGCCCAAAGCGCTGGCCGAGTACGGCATCTCGCGGGACGAGTACAGTTCCGAGGCCGAGATGTTCGACCTGGTGCACGCCATGCGGACCCGGGTGATCACCAGCCCGGCGTTTGACGGCTCACGCATTCTCGCGGCGATCTTGTTCCTGCAGACCATGGAACGGGACATCAAGGGTGTTCCCACGGCCCAGTACCTGTGGAACGAGAAGAACGTGGTGCCGTTCCTCAAGGTCGACCTGGGGCTGGCCGCCGAGCAGGACGATGTGCAGCTCATGAAGCCGATCGACACCCTCGATGACGTGCTGGAGCGCGCGCAGCGGCACCGGATCTTCGGTACCAAGATGCGGTCGGTGATCAAGGACGCCAATCAGGCCGGGATCGCGGCCATCGTGGATCAGCAGTTCAGCTACGCGGAGCGGATTCGCGCGGCTGGCCTGGTGCCGATCCTCGAGCCTGAAGTCAGCATCTCCAGCCCGCACAAAGAGCAGGCCGAGACGCTGCTGTGCGACGCCATCGGCAAGCACGTGGCAGCGCTGCCGGCGGACGCCCGGATAATGCTGAAACTCACCATCCCGACCCAGGTCGGCCTGTACGGCGAACTGGCCGCTGACCCGCGCGTCGTCCGGGTCGTCGCGTTGTCCGGCGGCTACAGCCGGGACGAAGCCTGCGCCTTGCTGGCCCGCGATCCCACGCTGATCGCCAGCTTCTCCCGTGCGCTGCTGGAAGGGCTGACGGCAAGCCAGACCGACGAGCAGTTCAACGCGCAACTGGAGTCGTCGGTCGAGCAGATCTACCAGGCCTCAGTACACAAAGAGCCGGTCGGCTAAGGCCGCGCTCACGCCCCGCGGCGCGCAGCAGGCACCGCATGGTTGATTCGTTCATGCGCACCCCTCCGCGTGGGTGAATCATCCACGCGGTTGAAGATGGGGCACTAGCTGTTTAGCGGGGTGGGCAGGGCCACGCCAAGAGTGTCGGCGGCGCGGTCATCGCGGTGGCCGCGCTGGGCGGGTACAACCCGACCACCTCGGACAGCTACCTGCTGCCGGTCTTCGCCGCCGTGTTCCTCGGCACCGCCATCATCGAGCCGGGCCGGTTCAACCCGATCGGCACGTTCATCGGCATCTACTTCCTGGAGACCGGGATCCTCGGCCTCCAGTTGCTCGGCCTGCAGGCCTGGGTGTCCCCGGTCTTCTACGGCGGCGTCCTGGTCGTCGCGGTCACCATCTCCACCCTGCTCCGCCGCCGGACACCTAGCCGGCTATCTCCGGTAGTCCTCCGGGTTGTCGGGGTACTGCCTGGACGTATCCGCCACCGCGCTGTGCGGCTGAGCTGGGGCGCCGTGCCCGTTATGATCACCTGCCGCTGCTGTCCCGGGCGCATCGCCGGATTCAGCCACCTTCTCCGCTACCTGCAGCTTCTCCCGCTCGTGCGGACTGACGAAGCCGATGAACGAGTTGTTCTTGCACTTCTCCACCACGTCCAGGCCAGCGTGATAGGCCCGCTCGCTCATTAGCTCGGCCGGGAGCCCGATAGCGCGTGCCTCACGGTAATCGATGGGGAAGAGGTGATGGGTGTAGCTGTAGACAAGGCGCTCGGCAATTCTTCCCGCCTCGTCTCTGGTGTGGTTGTCTTCCAGCAGTATTTGGGCGTACCGTTCGCCGATCTTCAGGCTGCGTCCCCACGCCCCGAAATCGAGTGCCCGGACACCGGTCAGCATCGGGCCGATGGCGCCGGTGGCGAAGTCGGACGCCGTGCCGAGCAGGTCCTTGAGAGTGACCTGACCACCGGTATCTGCGCTCAGCTGCCTGAGCGCCTTGCTCATCGCGCTGACGCCAAACATGCGAACGTAGTCCACGCTCTGGTAACAGTCGAGGGCGGAGACGTAAGCCACGGGATTGCGGGGATCGAAAATTTGCGTGTCCAGCGGACCGAGTTCGCCGAACTGTGACAGGTAGATGTGGTTAGCGCCCAGTGCGAGCAGCGTGCTGGCACTCTTCGCCCGCCGGGGGACATGCACGTTCAGTTCACTCGTGTAGCAGGTCAGGAAGCGAACCATCTTGTAGGCGCTGTCGAGCGAGCCTCCGGGGGAGTCGAGCAGGACATTGATCCTGGGTATCTTCTCATTCGGATACCCGAAGACGTCCATGCAGTTCTTCATGACCTGGTTCTCGGTCAGACGGCTGGCCCGCACCAGTGGCGTGAACTGCCCCGCTATGACCAGGCAGGGGTCCTCGTCGCCGACTTCCTTCGCGAATTTGCGGCCCGCCACGATGACGGCATCCCGTTCCCCCTGCGTCAGCTCCTCCGGGATGTCGCTGAGCGCCACGAGGCCCATCCCGTTCGCGATGCCCGCGAATCCGCCGGGCTCCGGGCCGTTCCGGTAATCGGATGGATAACTCATCTCATTCCCCCCGCCTGGTTTTACCTACTGCTTGATGACTCTGGCCAGCGCCGCGATCACGGTCGCGCCGAGTATCAGGCCCCACAGCACAAGCAGGCCTGCTATCACGTGGCTTGCGGTGCCGGTCGCCTTCCATGGATCGATCTGGCCGTAGCCGGTACCGGGCAGCACCAGGCCGAGCGACATGATCATGTCACGTACGGGACCGGTGTGGACCTTGCCGACCCACGCGAACAACCACGCGGCGACGACGGCAAATATCAACAGCCAGGTAAATGCGAGCCCAGGAGAATACCCGTATCCGACGAAGACGTTCTGCGCGCTGTTCCATAGCTTGATTACGGGCTCGTGCCAGTTGTGCAGGCTCTTGTCGCGTCTGGTGTACATTCTGTGCAGGACGCGGCGTGCTTGATTGTCGTCGCCGGAATTTCGGTAATACGCGGCGAGTTGCTGATAGGGCTGGGGGGTGAACCCGACCTCCTCGTACTGGCCTTCCGATCCGCGGCTCCACCGGGTTCCTGCCTGCAGCCACTGCAGGCGATTGGACTGGTGATTCTTCCGGTCACCATCGTTGGTGGTGATGTCGCGGTATTCGAGGCCTTCGAGGACGATACGGCTGCCGTCTGGCCAGTCCTGCGGGCAGTCACAGAAGAGGCTGACCGACGCCCGGGTCAGGTCCAGGAACCCCTTCATGGGCCTCCCGCTCAGGGTGAGCACGTCGGCCGTTAGCGAGCTCAGGTCCGCTGCCGCACTGCTGTCATCGCCGTCCAGGCGATTCAGGTCGAGAGCGAGCTCCCCGGTGATGCCGGCCCCGCTGAGATCGACCGTGCCGGCCAGGTCCAGCGTGACGTCACGGGAGACGGAGAGCCCCTCCGCGGCCAGCGTGCAGTGGCCACTACCCTGGTTCTGCCTGATGGTGAGCCCGCCGCCGATCCGGGTATTCAGCAGGCTTATCCGCCCGCGGCAGGAGAAGTTCTCTTCGAGGGACAGGTCGCTGTCCAGTTGCGCGCTATCAGCGGTGAACACCATGTGCCCGTCGGCGTCGTCCGCCGGCTGGAGGGTGGCACCGGGAAGGGACACCCGGCCGCCGACGTGGGCACCGGAGAGGTTACACGCGCCACTGGCGCGGAAGCCCTCGGTGCATTTCAGCTCGCCGGCGATCCGCGCCCGCCGGAGATCGACAGCATGCTTCTTGTCGTCGGGCGTTCCCTCGGCCGGAGCCTTCGCCATCCCGGAGCCCAGGTACAGCGTGGCGCCGGCCTGGATCCCGATCGCGTGCATGCCTCCCGTGAGGTGGCTGTCCCCGTCGCAGAACGCGCTGCCACGGCAGTCGAGACGGTCAAGGATGAGGGCGATGCGGGAGTTCCGGATTTTCATATCCCGGAAAACCAGGCAGAGAACCCGGGTATCGACCAAGCGGACCTGTCCCGATGCGTGCAGACGGGATGCGTCGAGTGTGCCCTCGATCTTCATGCCTTCGCCGTTCCACGCCACCGCGTCCCGCGTGCCGCCGGGAGGCGTTTTCGCGGCGGCCAGGATGCGTGCCCGGGCCATCCGCCAGGGACCGGCCACGCTGGCCGCCTTTGTGCTGAGACTGCCATGGACGGTCAGGCCAGGCGCTTCGATCTTGCCCCTGATCTCGATGTTGTCCAGGTCCAGCACCGGGCCATCATCAGCACCGCCGGCCGCACTGCCGTTGCCATCGGCCGGCTGGATGGCGGGCAGCCCAATCGTGGCGTCTGCCAGATGAAGATCGTCCTGCAGGTGCGCGCCGCCGAGCCGCAGGTAGCCGGTGACGTGCACCTCGTCGAGGTTCAGGTCTCCGGTGACCCTGACGTGCCGGGCATCTATCTCCGGGACAGTGCACCCGCGCAGCGACACCGACCGCAGATGGGCTTCGTATAGCGCTACCGGGCTGTCGAATACGCATTCCTCCAGACGGAGCGGGCAATCGGCCCTCGCGAACCGCAGATCGAGTTCACCTTGGATAGCCGCCCCAGTGACGTTCAGCTGGCGGATCTGGCCAGGGGCCACCGGGACATCGGACAGGAGCAGGTCGCGTATCACCCAGGCGCGGATCGCCGGTCTGCTGTCATCGATACGGCCACCGTGCTGCCCGGGCTGTGTTCCGGTGCGGGTGAGGTCCAGCGGTATGCCTGAATAGAAGCTCGTGCGCAAACTCTGCTCAGCTGGGCTATAGATAGGAACCTGTTCCGTTAGGGCTGTCACGACGCCCACCTGCTTCCCCCCGTGATGGCCGTCGGCTGGAGCCGTTACTCTACGTAACAGCTCCGATCGCAGACGTAATTGAGGTGACCGGCCTTTTTGCGGGCCGCCTCTGTGCCATCTCTGCATATGCTTGCGCCGGATACTGCTTTATGTCAATTGCCTTTATCGCACTTCGGAGTTCGCCCTACTTGTGGCATATGCCACACTTTGTGGTGAAAGTTCGCTCATCAGCAAATGTGTCCGGATTTGGCTCGCCGCGGGTAAGGTCGCGTCCTTGGCCGGATAGCTGCCGGGGCTGGCTCCTGCCGCGCTGACCAGGTTGAACCGGTGCACCCCGCTGGACGCCGCCAACGGGCAGTCTTGGCGAATGGCTTTGATCTCCAGTGGGTGGCCGCCGGCAGCCTTACCCGGCCGTCTGATCCGGTCTACACAAGGCCATTCATCCATGCGGTGGCCGACTCCTAGCGGCCTGCTCGCGCCAGGCCTGGCCGACCAGCCAGCGGACGCGCTCCGCCGGAACGCTGCGACCGACCGGCTCGCCGACGCCTTCGGCTTCGAGGTGCTCAGCCCGGAAGGCTTCGAGGCAGGAGCCAGATACCTGCTCAAGCGGGGTTACCGGTAGTCAGTCCAGCCGTACCTAAGGCACCACCATGAGGGGCACCGGTGAGCGGCGGGCCAGGCTGACGGCCACCGAGCCGACCACTCGGTGCATGGCATGCGATGAGCTCCCGGCCACGATCACCACGGTGCCGCCGGGGTGATCGTCCTGGATGTGCACCGCGGCGGCGATCAGCTCGTCCGCAATCAGGCCCTGGCGCCACTCGAACCGCCAGCGCTCCTCGCGGTCGCGCAGTTGCTCGCTGGCCGCGGTGCGCAGCTCGGCGGCGACCTCGTCGAAGTCGGCTCGCACCTCGGCTACGGCGTCTGGCGACAGCGCGTCGATGCCGGGCAGGTGAGCGACGTACACCACCTCGATGCTGCCATTCCGGCCGGATAGCAGCCTGACCGCGGCGTCGAGTGCCCGGATGGCAGGAGGTGATCCGTCGTAGCCGACGACTAGGTAGAGGTCCCCGGTGGGCAGGGCGGCAGCGTTCATCGCGGCTAAGGCTATTCGCAGCCGGCTGTGACAGCCAGCCCTGGCAACTACTGTCAGCGGCGCTGTTTCTATCGTTGCAGGATGACTACGTCCATGCGCACGATCATCCGTCCGCACCTGCTGCTCGATGTGGTGACCGGGGAGCTGCTGGCCGACCGCGCTGTCGTCATCGATGGGCAGCGCATCGCCGGTGTCGTCGCCGCTGCCGACGCACCGGCCGAGGGTCCTGCTTTCGTGGACCTGCCGGGCCAGACTCTGCTGCCCGGCATGATCGACTGTCACACTCATCTGGTCGGTGAGCCCGACAGCGGCCAGGGTTATGCGGAATTGCTGATGCGGACCGGTGCCCAGGAGGCGCTGTCGGGTGCGCGGAACGCGCGGAACACCCTGCTGGCGGGCTTCACCACGGTGCGTGATGTGGGCACGCTGCGCGCCTTCGTTGACGTGGCGTTGCGCGATGCGATCGACCAGGGCTGGGTGGCAGGCCCCCGGATGCGGGTCGCGGGAGCGTATGTGACCTGTTCCGGCGGGGGAGGGGATGTTACCGGCCTGGCCCCCGACGTCGATGCGGTCGTGCCGTACGAGTTCCGGGTGGGGGTGGCCGACAGCGTTGATGACATCCGGCGGGCCGTACGCCGGGTGCTGCACGGCGGCGCGGACCTGGTGAAACTGATCGCTACCGGCGCCGTCATGGCACCCGGAGGCGTGCCCGGCGCCCCCGAGCTCACCGAAGAACAGATCCGGTCCGCCGTCGAGGAAGCCGCCCTTTCCGGCGCGGATGTCGCCGCCCACGCGCACGGCGCCGAAGGCATCAAGCGCGCCGTGCGCGGCGGTGTGCGCTCCATCGAGCACGGCTCGCTCATGGACGATGAATCAATCCAGCTGATGGCGGACGCCGGGACCTTCCTGGTCGCCGATGTCTACAACGGTGACTACATCGCGCAGACCGGCCGCGAACAGGGCTGGCGTGCCGACGTGCTGGCCAAGAACGACCAGACCACCCTGGCGCAGCGAGAAGGATTCACCAAATGCCTGGCCGCCGGGGTGCGTATCGCGTTCGGTACCGACAGCGGCATCTACCCACACGGCCTGGGTGCCCGCCAGTTCGCCTACCAGGTCCGCTGCGGCCAGGGCCCGCTCGCCGCGATCCAGTCGGCCACCATCCACGCCGCCGAGCTGATCCGCTGGGACGACCGGGTCGGCCGAATCGCGCCCGGATACCTCGCCGACATCATCGCCGTGAACGGCGACCCGCTGCAGGACATCCGCCTGCTGGAGAACGCTGCCTTCGTCATGAAGGACGGAGTCATCCAGCGTCGCGGCCCGGACACAAGCGACTTCACTGCGGGCTTGCGGGCGGCTGCGGCGAGCTCACCAGGATGAGCCGGTCCCCGCACCCGGGGCACCCACTTTCCCGGATAATCAGGGCAGACTCGTGTTCTGCGGTGAACAGCCGGCGACATGGCTCCAGGGCCATACCTCACGGAGACCGCTAAATCTCGTTGCCCCAGTAGTAGCGGGCCACCGTTTCTACCAGGCGGAGCTTGGCGTGCTGAGCGTCCTCGCTGAGCAGCGGGCGGCCGGCGGAAGCGGCGAAGCCGGCGTTGGTGGCGATGGCCACGTCCAGGTCACCGCGCTGCTCCACGACCGGGTCCACCCGGTCCAGCAGTTCGTCCACCTCTTCCAGTTCCGGGCGGGCCACGTCCACCACGCCCAGGCTGATGACCAGGCCGGGCTTGATCCGCTCCAGCGGCAGCCGGGCCGCCGGGTCAGCCGGGAAATCGGCGCACAGCCGGTGGAACGGCGTCTCATCCAGCAGGGTGTCCAGCGCGGCCGGGTGGTAGCCCCGCCCGGTGGTGGGCAGCGGCCCGGAGTCGGCCAGGTCGAGGCCGACCCGGAAGTTCTCCGGCGCGTCCAGCCCGGTCACCGCGGCCCGGTCCACCGCGGTCAGCGTGGCCAGCACGGCATCCACGTCGATGCGGGCGGCCAGCCGGTCCCGCCCGGCCTGGGTGAGCAGCGGGGGGTACAGCGGGTTGCCCAGCACCACGTAAGCGACACCGTCCCGGGCCAGCGCCTCGATCTCGGTGCGCAGCAGCGCGGCCAGCGCCTCGCCCCGGGCCGGCGCCGCATCCACCGCCGGGCTGCCGCCGGAGATGCCGAGGCCGCCCACGATGACCCGTCCCGCTTGAGCGTGTAACCACCCTTGGTGGCCACGATCGGGTGCTGGCCCATCCGGCCGACCTGGGTGAAGAACACCGGATCCGAGTTCCGCCAGTTCTCCAGCATCTCGGTCGGGCGCTGCATGCCCGCCGCCGAGTACGCCAGCACCGTGCGGCCGGCGAACTCTAAAGATTCGCCGTACTATCCCAGCAAGCCGCCCGCGTGAAGGAGTAGCGCCGGTGAACCTGAGCAGCCATCTCGTCGAGCGCGTGACACGGCTGGGCCCACCGCGGACCCGCGACCTGATCGTGCAGCGCGACCTGCCGGTGCCAATGCCGGACGGGGCCATCCTGCTGGCCGACCGGTGGGCGCCCAAAGTCCGGGGCTGGGGCCTGCCGGTCGCGCTGCTGCGCAGCCCGTACGGCCGGCGCGGGTTAATCGGCATTGGCATGGCCCGCCCGCTGGCTGAGCGCGGTTACCAGGTGCTGATGCAGAGCGTCCGGGGCACGTTCGGCTCTGGCGGCACGTTCGACCCGATGCGGCAGGAACGCGCGGACGGCCTGGCCACCCTGGACTGGGTGATGAGACAGCCGTGGTTCGGCGGCTCGATCGTGCTGATCGGGCCCAGCTACCTGGGCTACGCGCAGTGGGCGGTGGCCGACCGGCTGCCGCCCGAGGTCAAGGCGATGATCCCGCACGTCACCGAGTCCGCACTCACCCTGGAGTTCCTGCGAAAGGACGGCCTGACCCTGGAGACGCCGTTCAGCTGGGGCGTGCTGGTCGCGGGCCAGGAGCGCCGCGGCGCGATGCTGCGCGCGCTCGCGCAGGCCCGGCGCACCCGCCGGGCCCTGGACACGCTGCCGCTGGGCCAGGCCGACGTGGCCGCCATCGGGCGGCACTCGGCCTACATCCAGGACGTGCTAGCCCACGACGCGGACGACCCGCGCTGGGCCGGGATCGACCACTCCAGCCAGGTGCCCGCGGTCACCGTGCCGGTCAGCTCGATCGGCGGCTGGTATGACATCTTCCTGCCCGGCCAGCTCCGCGACTTCCGGGCGCTGCAGCAGGCCGGCCGGCCGGCCCGGCTCACCGTCGGCCCGTGGACGCACATCGACCAGGACCCCACGCCGATCCGTGAGGCGCTGGAGTTCGGGCTGGCCCACGCGCGCGGCGAACCGCCACCGGACCGGCTGCCGGTCCGGCTGTACGTGATGGGCGAGGAAGCCTGGCGGGACTTCCCATCCTGGCCGCCGCCCGGCTACCAGCCGTCGCGCTTTTACCTCCAGCCGGGCGGCGGGCTGGCCTCCGGGCCGCCGGGGGAGTCCGCCCCGGACACGTACCGGTACGACCCGGCCGACCCGACCCCGGCGGTCGGCGGGGTGCTGATGTCCCGTTCCGGCGGCCGGGTGGACAACACCAAGCTGGAAGCCCGCCCGGACGTGCTCAGCTACACCACCGCCCCGCTCGGCAGCGACGTCGAGGTCATTGGCGAGGTCAGCGCCGAGATCTGGTTCCGGTCCAGCCTGCGCCACGCGGACGTGTTCGTCCGGCTGTGCGACGTGGACCCGGACGGCCGGTCCCGTAACGTGTGTGACGGCCTGATCGGCGTATCCGGGGCAGACGAGCTGAGCTGCGCCACGGTGCGGCTGTGGCCGACCGCGCACCGGTTCCGGGGCGGCCACCGGATCAGGCTCCAGGTCTCCAGCGGCGCGTTCCCGCGCTACGCCCGCAATTTGGGCACTGGCGAACCATTGCCGAACGCCACTACGTTGCGGGTCGCCGACCAGGAGGTTCATCACGACCCAGGGCACGCATCGGCCGTGCTGCTGCCAGTGGGATCCACTGACTAGATCGGTTGACTTCGGTACGTAACGGGGACAATCACCTCGTGCCACATGGCTTCGTTGGAAGATTGACGCCGAGGGCACGCGACCGGTTGTTATCACTCGGTTCGGCCTGCCAATTCCGGAGTGGAGAGACTCCAGCGCGCATGCGCCTGCGCGTTGCTCTGCACGCTGGCGAGGTACATCTGGACGGCACCGGCTTCGGGGGCGCCTCGGTCGTCACCGTAATGCGGCTGATCGAGGCGGACACACTGCGAAGCGTGCTTAAGACGGCCCCGCAAGATCTCGTTGTGATCGTGTCCGAACTGCTCCACCGCGACGTGGTCTTGCAGCGGACGTGTTCGACTTCGTGACCAGTACCGACAGTGCGCTGAGCAGGCTGCTCCACCACGTTGGCGTCGACGGAGCGTCCGGGCCTGATCGCAGGCCACGTTCATGCATCAGCGCATCATGATGATATGAAGTTATGATGTGGGTATGCGTACCACGATCGACATCCCCGACGATCTTCACGCTCAGGCCGTTGCGATCGCCAGGGACACCCATCAGTCGCTGAGCCAGGCCGTCGCAGCGCTCATCCGCCGCGGACTCAGCTCCGGGGAGCCGGACGGGATTGGCACCAGCGAACGCACCGGCCTCCCGGTTGTGCATGTCAGCAGGATCATTACCAGCGAGGATGTGCGGCGGCTGGAAGATGATGACCAGTGACCGTCCTGCTCGATGCGAACGTGCTCATCGCTCTGCTGGTCGATGAGCACGTTCATCACGAGGCAGCCGAAAGTTGGTTCGCGGGCATGACGGATCGCTTCGCCACCTGCCCGATCACCCAAGGCAGCCTGCTGCGCCTGCTCGTTCGTGAGGGGCAGTCGGCCGCTACCGCGCGGCAAGTTCTCGCCGGGACAACTGCCCACACCCGGCACGAATTCTGGGCCGACGACGTGCCATACACCGAGGTCCCCTGCGAGGGAATCATCGGCCACCGCCAGATCACCGATGCCTATCTCGCCCAACTCGCTCGCGCCCGCGGCGCCCGGGTGGTCACGTTCGACCGGGGAATGGCGAAGCTGCACAGTGACGTCGCGGAACTCATCGCAGACGGCCGATAGCCGCATCGGCGGGAAGGGAGCGCCGATGGCGCGGATGGATCGGCGGCTGCGAGTGTGGGCGTGGCTGGTCCGGCAGCAGGCCTCGATCGCGGGGAAGAGCGAGGCCGAAGTCCTCGCTTTGCAGTCCCGGCACGCGCCGAGCAACGCGGTCACCAACTACATCTTCGGCGCGCTGGCCCGGGGAATTGGGGTGCAGGACCGGGTCATTCCCGGGCCGGGTGGGGACCTCCCGGTGCGCGTGTACCGGCCGGCGGGCCCGGCTGGGCCGGACCCCCGGCCGCTGGTGCTCAACATTCACGGTGGCGGGTTCGTGTTCGGTGACGTGCAGCTGTGCGACTGGCTATGCAGCAACGTGGCGCTGCGGGTCGGCGCCGTCGTGGTGTCGGTGGACTACCGGCTCGCGCCGCGGCACCGGTTCCCGGCCGCCGTCGAGGACAGCTACACGGCCCTGGTGTGGGCGGCCGAGCACGCCACCGAGCTGGGCGCGGGCGGCCCGGCCGGGGTGATGGGGGAGAGCGCGGGCGGCAACCTCTCCGCGGTGCTGTGCCTGCTGGCCCGGGACCGCGGCGGCCCGGCGGTCAGCCACCAGGTGTTGCTCTACCCGGCGACCGACATGACCGCGGAACACCCGGCCACGGCCCGCACGCCGTTCCTGTCTGGGCCGGAGATGGAGGCATACCGCAGGCACTACCTGGCCGATGCGGACCCCGGCGATCCGATGGCGTCGCCGCTGCTGGCCACCGACCACCACGGGCTGCCGCCCGCGCTGATCCAGGTGGCCGAGCACGACCCGCTGCGCGACGACGGAATCCGTTACGCGGCCGCGCTGCGCGCCGCCGGGGTGCCGGTCCGGCTCACCGAGTACGTCGGCATGCCGCACGGCTACCTGAACTTCCCCGGGCTGTGCCGGATCGCGCCGCAGGCCCTGGCCGAGATATGCGCCGAGCAGGCCGCGGCGCTGGCCCAGCCCAGCCCCGAGCCGACGGCGTCATAGGCCGAGATCCGCCGCGGCCTTGCGCACCGTGACCGGTTCGGCCACGAGGAACCCGCCCTGGATCCGCATCGCGGCCGGGGTGGGGATGGTGATGCCCTGGTAACCGCGCCGCTCGCCGTGCACGTCGTGGTCGTTGGACAGGTACCCGGCCGCGCGGGCTGACTCGAACACCTCACGGTTGCCGGCCGCGACCCAGTGCCCGCCGCGCGTGTCCGACCACGCCAGTGGGCAGTGAGCCTGCATCTCCTGGGTGATCGCCTCGAACTGGTGCCGGTACTCCGGGGTATGCCGGTCGAACTCATACCGGGGCTGCTTACGATCGTCGTCCCCGGCGGGGTCTGCGCTCATGCCGGTGTCTCCTTAGGAGATAGCGATGGCTTGCTCCGGGCAGGAGCGGACCGCCTCGCGGACGCTGTCCGCCTGATCGGCCGGAACGTCCGCGGTGACCGGCGAGGAATGGCCGTCGAGTTCATCGAGTTCGAACATCTTCGGCGCGATCATGGCGCAGAGCGTGTGACCCTGGCAGCGTTCCGGGTTGACTGTGACGTGCACGGCTGGATCCCTTCCGCCACGACGGCTTGGCGGAACCCGGGGGTAACAGGTTCCGCACTTCGGAGGCAGGGCATGCGGGTGGTGGTGGTCGGGGCGGGCTTCGCCGGGCTGATGGCGGCGTGGCGGCTCGCCCAGGGTGGCTGCGACGTGGTGGTGCTGGAGGCCCGGGACCGGGTCGGCGGCCGGGTGTGGTCCGAGCAGCTCATCCCCGGTGACCCGCGGACCGTCATCGAGCGCGGCGCCGAGTTCGTCTTGGACGGGTACGACGTGCTGCGCGGCCTGCTCGGCGAGGTCGGCCTGGCACTGGCCGGCACGGCGATGTCCTACTACGAGCGGGAACCTCGTGGCGGGGAACCCGTGGCCGCCGAGCAGGTGGCAGGCTGTGCGGCCTGGGTGGCCGCCGCCGCGGCCGGGGCCCCGCCAGGCACGTCACTCGCGGAGGTGGCCGCGGGGTGGGCCGGCCCGCCCGCCGCGCTGGCCGCCTACCTGTCCCGCATCGAGATGACCGATGGCATCCCGGCCAGCCGGCTGGCCGCCACCGTGGCCGGGACCGTCACTGGGGGATTCAGCAGGCGGCCAACCTGGCGGGTGGCCGGCGGCAACCAGCAGGTGGCCGGCGAACTGGCCGCGCGGCTTGGCCCGGCGGTGCGGCTGGATGACCCGGTCCGCTCGGTCGAGCACGACGGCAGCAGCGTCCGGGTACACACCAGCGGCGGCGTCGCCGCCGGCGACGCGGCCATCGTGGCCGTGCCGATGGCGGTGCTGCGCGGCCTGCCGATCACGCCGCCGGTGCCGGATCAGCAGCGGGCTGCCTGGCAGCGCAGCGGGCTGGCGCACAACGCCAAGCTGCACCTGCCGCTCACTGCGGCGGCCGGGGCCTCGGCGGTGCACAGCGTGCCGGGCCGGTTCTGGACCTGGACCGCGGCGGACGGAACCGGGCAGATCCAGCCGGTGCTGCACGCGTTCGCCGGCACCGAGGCCGGACTGGCCGGGCTGGGCGTGGCCGATGGGCCCGCCACCTGGGCGGCACAGGTGGCGGCGCTGCGCCCGGAACTGGCCACCGACCCGGCCGCGGCGTTGCTGACCACCTGGAACGACGATCCCTGGGCGGGTGAGTCCTACTCGGCTGACACCGTCGCCGTGGCCCCCGGCGACGGGGACCTCATCGCCGCCCCGGTGGGCCGGGTCCATTTCGCGGGCGAGCACACGGCCGGTGCCTGGGCGGGCCTGATGGAAGGCGCGCTGCGCTCCGGGCAGCAGGCGGCCCGCGAGATACTGGCCGGCCAGTGACGAGGGTGCTCAGTGAGCAGGGTGCTCAGTGAGCAGGGTGCTCAGTGAGCAGGGTGCTCAGTGAGCAGGGTGTTCAGTGACCAGGGTGCGCTGCGGCCGTACCGTTCCCCCGCTTGGTGATCAGGGCGATCACCGCGCCGGCCAGCGCGACTCCCGCGGCGACCAGGAACGCGTCGTGCATGCCAGCCAGGAACGCGCGGTGGCTGATGTCGGTGATCACGGTGGCGATCTGCGCTGGCGTGTGGTTGGTCACTGGCGCCACGCCCACCGAGGCCGCGCTCTTGACCTGGTCCAGCTGGGCCGGGGTGAGCGTGGGCAGTTGCGCGGCGTGCCAGCTGGCCGGCAGCAGGCTGCTGATCTTCGCGGACATCACCGCGCCCAGCACGGCGGTGCCGAGGGTGCCGCCGAGCTGCATGGCGGTGGACTGCAGCCCGCTGGCCACCCCGGCCAGTTCGACGGGTGCGTTGCCCACGATGACCTCGGTGGCGCCGACCATGACCGGGGACAGGCCCAGGCCGAGCAGGATGAACCAGACGATGGTGTCGTTCGCGCTGGACGTGACGGCCAGCTGGGACAAGCCGAACAGGGCCACCGCGGCCATCAGCATGCCGGCCATCATCGGGAACCGCGGGCCGACCCGGGTGATCAGCAGCCCGGACAGCGGGGCGCCGACGATCAGCATGGCGGTCATCGGCAGCAGGTGCACGCCCGCGCTCACCGGGTCGAGGCCGTGCACGTTCTCCAGATAGAAGGTCATGAAGAACATGGCGCCGAACAGCGCGAACATCAGCAGGATGACGAGCACCACACCGGCGGACAGGGACGCGGAGCGGAACAGCCGCAGCGGCAGCAGCGGCTGCCGGGCGCGGGACTCCCGGAGCACGAACAGCAGCAGCAGGATGGCGGCGCCGCCCAGGAAGGCCAGCGTCCGGGCCGAGCCCCAGCCGTAGTCCGAGCCTTTGATCAGGCCCCAGATGAGCAGGAACAACCCGCCGGACAGGGTGACGATGCCCGGGATGTCGAACGAGCTGGCGGCCGGCGACGCCGGGGTCTCCCGGAGCACGAGCAGGCTCATGGTCAGCGCGACCAGGCCGACCGGGACGTTGACGTAGAAACAGGCTTCCCAGTTGACGTGCTGCACCAGCAGGCCGCCGACGATCGGCCCGGCCGCGGTGGACGCGCCGATGACCGCACCCCAGATACCGATGGCCATGTTCAGCTTTTCCAGCGGGAACGTCTCGCGCAGCAGGGCCAGCGCGGACGGCTGGAGCATGGCGCCGAACACGCCTTGCAGCACCCGGAACCCGATGACCAGGCCGATGCTCCCGGCGATGTCACCGGACAGCCCGATGGCCGCTGAGCTGAGCGCGAACCCGACCACGCCGGTGAGGAACATCTTCTTGTGCCCGAACCGGTCGCCCAGCTTGCCGATGGTGATCAGGCTGACGGCCAGCGCCAGCAGGTAGGCGTTCGTGACCCACTGGATGCCGGCCAGCGAGGTGTGCAGGTGGGACTGGATGGCCGGGTTGGCCACCGCGACGATGGTGCCGTCCAGGGCGACCATCATCACGCCCACGGCCACCGTCAGCAGGGTCAGCGCGGGGTTGCCGCGCATCCGGCCGCGGCCGCTGGCTGGCCGTTGCGCTGGGCCGCTGGCGACGGCCGGGCCGGCCGCAGTCTGCATCTCCATGGGGTACGGGTCTCCTGTCACAAAGGAACAAATGTCATACACTGACAAAGTGTCAGTCACTGACACTACAACGCCGGCCCCAGTAAGATGAATCCTGTGGAGGCTTCTGTGTCGCAGATCACAGCGCCGCTGACCGAAGGCCGCCGGGAGCGCAAGAAGCAGCGCACCCGGGACGCGCTGATCGAGGCGGCCATGGAGCTGTTCGCGGCCAAGGGGTACGAGCGCACCGCCGTGCATGAGATCACCGACGCGGTGGACGTGTCGGAGCGGACCTTCTTCCGCTACTTCGCCAGCAAGGAGGACCTGGCGCTGTCGTTCGTCCGGGACGGGGCGGCCACGTTCGCGGCGGCCCTGGCCGCCCGGCCGCCGGAGGAAGAACCGCTGACCGCGGCGCGCGCGGCGTTCCACATCTCGCTCCGCCAGCTAGCCGGGCAGCTGCCGTCCTACCTTTCGGTGATCCGGCTGATCGAGGCCACCCCCGCGCTGCTCGCCGCGCACCTGCGTTACGTGCACGAGCACGACGACGAGATCATCCAGGTGCTGGCCGAGCGGGAGGGCGTGGACCCGGCCACCGACCGGCGGCCCCGGGTGCTGGCCGCGGTCATCGGCTCGGTGGTGTTCCTGGCCAACCGGGACTGGCTGGCGGCCGGCAGCGAGGACCCGGAGGCGATGGCGGCCGCCTTCGACGGCTACGCCGATGCGCTCCGGCCCGCCCTGGCGGGCCGCTGGGCGGCGCGCTAGCGCGGGTCACGGCCGTCCGGGACGATCGAACGGCAGGATGCTGGCCTCCTGCGCGGCGGCGCCAGGGATGTGCGCCCAGCCGTTGACGTCCGGGCCCAGGGCGGGCACCGGAAGGGGCAGGAATTCGGCCGGGTCGACGAGCGTCGCGTGCCGGAGGATGACGGTGCGGTACAGGTAATCGGAGGCGATGAAGCCAAGTTCGCGGCCGGAGGTGGCCAGCGCCTGCTTGAACCGCGGTGCGTCGAGCAACCGGAAGAGCTGGCTCACCGCGTCGCCCGCGTAGCCGTGCGCGTCCTGGTAGACCGGGCCCATGTGCGCGGCCGCGCGGAGCTGGATCCGGGCGTCCCGGCTGGACACCCGATTGTGCACCCGGACCAGCCCGCGAAGCCGTTCCGGGAGCGGGTCGGCCAGTTTGTCCACCGGCAGGGCTGGGGGCAGCACCACGAGGACACCGTCACCGCGGTCTTCGTGCCGGCACGCACGCCAGCGCACCCCCGCGCCAGTGAACGCCCGGTCCAGCATGCGGTACATCGAGTCGCGCAGGTAGAGCTGCACGTGCTCATCACGGCGCTGGTCGGTGAACGCGGCTATGTCGATGGCGAAGAGCCCGCACAGCTGCCCGGCTGGCGCGATGGGCGGCCGTACTGCCATAGCAGGTGCTCCTTGCTAAGTGGTGTCTCCCCATGCGTAAAACGCCGCAGTCATCTTGCCGGAGCGTGACCCACAATTCAGCGCAATTGGGTATTTACCGGTAATTTTACCGATGTGTTTCAACGGTGATCATTAAATTTGAGCACCAATGACCTCAGTCATCACCTCAGGCCGGTGCGTCCGCTGATCCGCAGTCCATAACGCTGCTGGTTAGTACCAAGTATCTATATATCGGTTTATCTGCCCTCAGTGGGCTCGCCGATCTCCGCGGCCAGCGCGGCCGGGGCGCGCATCCGCCACGCGTCGGTGATCAGTTCGCTCAGCCGTTCCGCATCCACCTCGGCCAGCCGGAGCATGACCAGCGGCCAGCCGTCATAGCCTGGCGTGCTGAAGAACAGCCGCGGCTCGCCGAGCAGCAGTGCCTGCTTCTCGGCTTCGTCGCCAACGTACAGCACCGCGATGTCGGTGCGCAGCACCCGCCGCTGGCCCGGCTTGCGCTCCGGGTAGGACCAGACGAACCCCTTGCCGCCGACCCGGAAGTCGAACCCGGCGCAGTCGATCTCCTCCACCTGCGGCAGGGCCAGCGCGAGACGCCGGACATCATCCTCGTCAGCCATTGAGCACCCCGCTGGGCTGGTAGACCGGGGTCCCGCCGACCACCGTGGCCAGCACCCCGATGTCGCCGATCCGCTCCGGGTCCACGTCCAGCGGGCTGGCGTCCAGCACCACGAAGTCGGCCAGCTTGCCCGGCTCGAGCGAGCCGATCTCATCCTCCCGGTGCATGGCGAACGCGGCCGCCCGGGTGTACATGTCCAGCGCGTCCTGGGCGGTCAGCCGCTCGCCGGGCCCGAGCACCTGGCCGGCCGCGGTACGGCGGAGGATCGCGTCCCGGATGCCGGTCAGCGGGCTGGCCGTGATGACCGGCGCGTCCGACGATCCGGCCACCGGGATGCCGGCCCGCCGCCATGAGGCGAACGCGTACAGCTGGTCGCCGGACTCCGGGAACGCGTCGGCGAAACCGTCGCCCAGCGTGGACAGGAACCCGGGCTGGCTGGCCACCACGATGCCGAGTTCCGCCGCCCGGGCGGTCAGCGCCGGGTACATCGCGCCGGCGTGCTCGATCCGGTGCCGCCGCGGGTTGCCATTGCCCCCTTCGGTCAGGACCGCGGCGTAGGCGTCCAGTACAGTCTCGATCGCGCGGTCGCCCTGAGCGTGGATGCACACCTGGAACCCGCGCGCCGCGAAGTCGCCGACCATCCCGGTCAGCTCATCCCGGGAGAAGAACATGATGCCCGGGCCGTACGGCGGCACCGGGTAGCTGCCGTGGATGGCGGCGGTACGGGTGCTCATCCCGCCGTCGGCCCAGATCTTCACCGCGTCGGCGGTCAGCCGGCTGGAGTGCCGGCCGCGCAGGCCGGATTCGAGCAGCCAGTCCACCTGGTCGTGCACGACCAGCCCGTAGATCCGCATCGGCAGCATGCCGTGCTCGTCGGCCGCGGCGAACGCGGTGAGGGTGTCGCGGCGGACGTCCGCGTCACAGGCCGCGGTCACGCCGAGCGCGGCGAAGTGCTGGCCGGCCGTCTGCATCAGCCCGGCCTGCTGGGCGGCGCTCATCCGGGCCAGGTCGACCCGGACGTTGTGCTCGAACAGCGCGAACATGGGCCCCTCGTAGAGCACGCCGTCGAGCCGCCCGGTGGCGTCCCGGCCCAGTGCGCCGCCCGGCGGGTCAGGCTGCCCGTCCGCGAAGCCGGCTTCGGCCAGCGCGGCCGAGTTCAGCACGCAGGCGTGCAGCGACGTGTGATACAGCACGGCCGGGCGATCCGGCACGGCCGCGTCGAGGTCGGCCCGGGTCGGGTGCCGCCCCTCCCGCAGTTGGTACTCCACGTAGCCACTGCCGGTCACCCAGCCGCCCGGCGGGGTCCGGCTGGCCGCCTCCCGCAGCCGGGCCTGGATGGCCGGGATGTCCGGCGCCGACGGCTGGCGGCAGTCGGCGCCCGCCGCCAGGTAGCCGACGTCGGACACGTGGCAGTGCGCGTCGATCAGCCCGGGCAGCACGGTAGCCCCATCCAGCCGCACCACCTGTGCGTCCGGGCTGGCCGCCGCGCGGACCGGCCCGGCCGGGCCGACGGCCGCGATCCGGCCATCCCGGACCAGCAGGCAGCGGGCCCGCTCCGTGGCCGCACCCCGGCCGGCGGCCATCGTGACGATGTCCGCGTCCTCGACCAGCAGCTCCATCGGTCCGCCTCCTATGGCTGGTATCCGGAACAGTTATTCCCGCCGTACCCCGCCTGGTCTTAGCATCCCTCGCAGGAGTGGCGGCGGATGGGATGAGTATGAGCAGCAGCGGAACTGGGCGGCTGGCGGGCAAGGTGGCCCTGATCACCGGGACGGGCGGCGGCATGGGCCGGGCCGCGGCCATCCTGTTCGCCCGGGAGGGCGCCAGGGTGGCCGGGTGTGACCTGAACGCGGCGGCGTCCGCGGAGACCGTCGAACTGGCCCGCGCGGCGGGCGGCGAGATGACCGCGATGGCCCCGGTCGACCTGGGCGATCCGGCCGCCGCCGCGGCCTGGGTGGACAAGGCGGCGGCCACCTACGGTGGCATCGACGTGCTGTACAACAACGCGTCGGCGATCCGGATGGGCCCCATCGACCAGCTGTCCGTCGAGGACTGGCACTTCACCCTGCGCAACGAGCTGGACTCGGTGTTCTTCGTGACCCGGGCGGCCTGGCCGCACCTGATCGCGCGGGGCGGCGGCTCGATCATCAACGTCGGCTCGATCGCCGCCATCCGCGGCGTGGAGTTCATCGAGCAGAACGCGCACAGCGCGGCCAAGGCCGGCTGTGTCGCGCTCACCCTGCAGTTCGTGGCCGAGGGCCGGGGTCACGGCATCCGGGCCAACACGATCAGCCCGGGCATGATCCACACGCCGGCCACCGACCCGCTGCTGTCCGACCCGCCGGAGGTGTTCCGCCGGATGGTGCTGGACCGCATCCCGATGGGCCGGGTCGGCCAGCCGGAGGATATCGCCAAGGCGGCGCTGTTCCTGGCCTCGGACGACTCGGCGTGGATCTCCGGCGCGAACATCGTGGTGGACGGCGGCCTGACCACGCTCGGCTAGCTGGGACCGGGGGGCCCCATCACGCGCCCCGCGGCGGCGGTGGAGCATGGTGCGCATGGCAACCGAACTGGTGCTGTTGGGTACGGCCGGTGCGCCCGCGCCGGTACCCGGGCGGGCCGGGATCTCATCCGCGCTGGCCGTGGATGGCCGGGTGTTCGTGGTCGACTGCGGCCGCGGCTCACCGTCCGGCTACGCCGACGCCGGGCTCGATTTCTCCCGGCTGGAAGCGGTGTTCATCACTCATCTGCACGTGGACCATGTCGGGGACCTGGCTGGACTGCTGCTGTATCCGTGGGGGCTGCGGGCCGGCCCGGACGGCCCACTGCCGCCGGTGCAGGTCTACGGGCCGCGCCGGCCCGCGCACCTGCCCGACGGAGACGCCGCGTTCCACCGGCAGACGACGATCCACCCGGAACTGCCCGCCCCCGGCACCACCGACCTGGTCGGGCACCTGCTGGCCGGTTACGCCTACCACCT
>Ga0335076_10001040_pt1 | contig 26607 bp, 22 predicted proteins | sample Lox_Sample_25_FD_206717 | JGI IMG/M metagenome (GOLD analysis project Ga0335076, IMG submission 206717) | Soil microbial communities from Loxahatchee National Wildlife Refuge, Florida, United States - Lox_Sample_2.5 | ecosystem: Environmental > Terrestrial > Soil > Wetlands | place: USA... | reverse complement strand
TCGATCGCGCCGATGAGCGAGGCTTCGTCAACCGGGTGCACGACCGCGGTCTTGAGCGCCTTGAGGTCCCGCGTGCGCGCGATCAGGGTCCGGTAGCGACGTCCTTTCTCGCGAACGAAATGTTCCTCCGGCGGTTCGGCGGCGATCGTCTTTTTTGGCGCGACGATCTCAGCCGATCCGGCCATAGCCAGTTCGCCTCGCTGATTGGTCGCCCGCGCTTCGATTGTCACCCGCCCATTGGGCGCTTTCGCCATCACCCTGGCCACAACCGTCATGACGTCGCCGGGCGCGACGGCGGCCGAGGCCTCAATGCTCTGCCGAACCACTTTGGAGCCCGCGCCCGGTAGACGGCCGGCGATGAGCGCGCTCATCAGCGCGCTCGCCCAGCCGTTCTGCGCCGCGTCGGCCGCATAGGTTGGGCTGGCTGCAACCTCCGGATCGACGGCCCCGGCGCCGAACGACGCCGCCTGGGCCGCGAGAGCCGAGAAGTCCTCGTTCGTCAGGACGTGGACGAGGCGCTCTTCCTCGCCGACCTTGATCGTATCGAAGGGACGGTTCTCGATTCGCGTCATCGCGAGCCTCTGCGGCGGCTGATCGGGTCTAGCCCGAAAGGCCGGCATTGTCTCTTGTCATCTTCAGTCCAAGCGCGACGATGGAAGTCTTTGCCTGGACCGCTTAGGGAGAATGCAATACGGCCGATCGGGGCGCTGGCGTTCCCCGTTGCGGCAGGCGCGATATTGCTGACGCGGCGACGCCAGGATGTTGCGGGCGGCGTTGGAGTTTGAGCGATTGGCGGCGGACCATCCCGTGAGTTCTGACCCCTCCAGCGAGCCCACCCTCTCGCAGGAGGCGGTATTGCGCTTTCTCGCCGATCCGAAGACCCACGGATTGAGCGAGCCGGTCGGGCGCATCGATACGGCGGCCGCCGTCGTGTTCCTCGCCGGCGCCGACGCCTACAAGGTCAAGCGGCCGGTCAAGTTCCCGTTCATGGATCTCTCGACGCTCGAGAAGCGCCGGAACGCCTGCGAGGCGGAGATCGCGGTCAACCGCGGCTCCGCGCCGGGCGTCTACCTGGCGGCGGCGCCGATCACGCGGTCGGGCAAGGCGTTCGCGATTGGCGGAGCGGGCGAAGTCGTCGAATGGCTGGTCCACATGCGGCGGTTCGACGAGAATTCGACTCTCGACCGCATCGCCGCCCGGGGCTGCCTGTCGAGCGAGATGATCGACAAGCTGACCGTCGCCATCCGCCGCTCCCACGCTGGGGCGCCGCTCAGGGATGCGGCGAGGTGGGCGCGCGCGCTCGAGACCTATATCGAGCAAAACGACGCCGCCTTCGCCGAGCGTCCCGATCTTTTCGACCCCGCCGCCGTACGGAAGCTCACCGTCGAGGCCCGGCTCGCCTTCGCGATCGCGCGCCCGATCCTGCTCAAGCGGGGCGAAGCGGGGTTCACGCGCCGCTGTCACGGCGATCTGCACCTGGGCAACATCGTTCTCATCGACGGCGAGCCGACATTGTTCGACGCGATCGAATTCTCGGACGAGGTCGCGAGTGGCGACGTGCTCTACGATCTCGCGTTCCTGATCATGGATCTGGAAGAGCGCGGCCTGCGCCCCGCCGCCAATCAGCTGTTCAATCGCTATCTTGCCCCCGAGCCGCCCGAAGCTCTGGCGGGCCTTGCCGCGCTGCCGCTGTTCTTGAGCGTGCGGGCGGCGATCCGGGCGAAGGTCAAGGCCGCGGGCGCCGACCGGCTCGAGGGCGCGAAGCGCGACGAGGCGCGCGCGCTGGCGCGCGGCTATTTCGATTGCGCTGCCGACTTCCTTCGTTACGTCCCACCCCGGCTCGTCGCCGTCGGCGGGCTCTCCGGCGTCGGCAAAAGCGCGCTCGCCGCCGCGCTCGCGCCGCGGTTTGGCCGGGCGCCCGGGGCGCTCTGGCTGCGCAGCGACCTCGAGCGCAAGGCGATGTTTGGGGTCGAGGAGACCGAGCGTCTCCCGGCCTCGGCCTATGCCCACGAAGTCACCCGTGATGTCTATCGGCGGCTCATCGACAAGGCCCGGGTCGCGCTTCGCTCGGGGCAGTCGGCGGTGCTCGACGCCACCTTCGCTACCGCTTCGGAACGCGAGGCCGCCGCCGGCCCGGCCGCCGAGGTCGGCGTGGCGTTCGCCGGCCTTTTTCTCGAGGCTCCGCTTGCCACGCGGCTCGAGCGCGTCGCTTCGCGGCCCGCAGACGCTTCCGACGCCGACGCCGAGGTCGCGAGCCGGCAGACGGCGGAGCCGCTCGGCGAGCCGGGGTGGGCGGCGCTGGACGCGACCGGAAATCTGGAGGAAACGACGAGGCTGGCGCTTTCGCCGCTCGTAAAGGCTTGACGGCGGCGCGGCGGGAGCCCTTGACCGGCGGGTCGGGATCATCATCATGAAATGTTCATGTCGGGTTCAGTGGAACGGCGGCATGAGGGGCCACAGGCTCGACCTGCGTCGGGCTGGGAGCGAGCCGGCGAAAAGGCTGGGGCGCCCGTAGAGGAGGGACTAGCAATGATCAGCACGTCGTTCAGGGTCGCGCTCTCGGCCCTTTTCTTCGCCGGCGCCCTGGGTCTCGCCTCGACCGGCGCCGTCCAGGCGCAGAGCATCATGAAACAGTGCGGCGACGAGTGGAAAGCCGCCAACGCCAACCCAACAACCAACGGCATGACCTGGCAGGAATTCCTGAAGCAATGCCGCACCCAGAAGGAGAGTTCGGCCGCCCCTGCCGCGGCGCCCGCCCCCGCGCCGGCTCCCGCTCCCGCGCCCGCGCCGACTTACCAGCCGAAGCCCGCCGCGACGGCGGCTCGCGCGACCGGCGCGGGCCAGTTCAGCACGGCGGCGGAGGCGCAGGCGCGCTGCCCGTCCGACAAAGTGGTCTGGGTCAACACCAAGTCCCACATCTATCATTATGCGGGCACACGCAGTTACGGCACGACCAAGCAAGGGGCTTACATGTGCGAAGCCGACGCCAACGCCGCGGGCGATCGCGCCTCCAAGAGTCGAATCGGTCAGCCAAAGCAGCAGCCATAGGCCGGCGCGAGGTCGAGGCGTTGCCTCAAGCGGGTGGAGCGAAGGGCAAGCGGATCGGTGCGGAGCCGTCGGCCAAGCGAAAGCTCGGCTACAGCCGATCCTCGCACTCCGCGCGCGTCGCCGGCGCTCTGCAAAACTCCGCCGGGGGATGGGCGTCCCCTCCGCTGCGGTGGCTGGCCCCGCGGGAGACTTGCGACTAAAATAAGTTTGTCGCACACTCGATCCGGACATTTTTGGGGCGTGGACCCGTGAGGACGAAAAGCGAAGCGCGCCTCCGTGATCCTCGGATGACTTTCTCGGGGCGATTTGGCCTTCCTTGGCCCCGACAAGGCCGTTCCGTTAACGTTCGACCGGCTAATATTCGAGTGGAAAGTGGGTCCGCGCAGGCTTGTTCAAGTCTGAGCGGTTTGCGGGCGCGGATGGATGGGTGAGGCGGGTCGGGGGCGACGGCTGGTCGCAAGGACGGCGCTGACGCTACTTGCGCTCGCGTTTGCGACGGACGCGCGCGCGACCTGCACGCTGGTCGCCGGGCAATCCCTCTTCGCGACGGGCGGATCAACTTGCGCCGCTTCCGGCCCCACCTATGACCCGGCTACGGGCCCCGCGCTTTGGTCCGATGGCGTGGGGTCTTCCCCGCCGACTCCGCCGCCCGCCTCAACCATCAATTTGACCGCCCCGGGCATCACCATCACGACGATGGACACCCTTTCATTCGGGCTCTACGCCACCGACGGAGGGGTCATCGCCGGAACGAGCGCGAACGGGCTTGGGGGCGTGACGACGGAAGGCGCCACCTCGCCTGCCATTTTCGCTGATGGCGCGGGGTCGAGCATCACTGTCACCCTCATCGCTCCGAAGTCCGGCTCGACGGTCCTCACCGAGGCGGACGACTCCACGGGCGTTCTGAGCGCCTTCGGCAGCAGCGTCACCCTCACCGGCGGCAGCGTGACGACCGAAGGCAACGGCGCAGCAGGGCTGCTTGCCTTTTTCGGCTCGATTTCGGCGACGGGAACGAAGATCACGACCGAAGGCACCAACGACGGCGCCGGCATCCAGTCCTACGGGATCGAGGTCACCGGGACAGGGGCGAGCGTTACCCTGACCAACGGGGCCGTCATGACTTCGGGCGTGGGGAGCGACGGAGTCGTAGCGGAAGGCTCGGGCACGGCCACGTTGAACGGCACGATGACGACCTTGGTCACCACCACCAATGATGGCGCGGTTGGACTGTTCGCGGTAGGGGGCGCGACGATTGACGCCACCGCGCCGATCACGATCTCGACCGGTTCGACCGACGGCTCGACCGGCGCCGGCGCGGACGGCGTTTATGCCTCGGGAACGTCCTCGTCCACACCCGCCACACCGTCGACAATCACGATTGAGGGCCTCGCCTCGATCACGACCAGCGGCGACTCTGCGGTCGGCGTGCAGGCGGATCTCGGCGGGCAGGTGACGCTGAGCGGCGGTTCGACCGCGACGCCGCCGAATACCGTCACCACTACCGGCGCGGGCGCGATCGGGCTTTACGCGCTGAGCGGCGGGACCATCGACATCAGCGGGCCGACCAAGGTCTCGACGTCGGGGGCGACTTCAACGACGACCGGTCTCGTCGCCTATGGCGTCAACGCCAACGGCCTGGGTTCGACAGTCACTCTCGGCGCCGCAACCTCGGTGACGACGACCGGACCGGCGCCGCTGGGCTCGACGCCTACGGGCTCTACGCTAATAACGGCGGATTGATCCAAACGACCGGGACGCCGACCGTCACGGTCATCACCAATGGAACGAGCGCCAACGGCGTCTACGCCACGGGGACGTCGTCGGGGACGCCAGCGACGCCCTCGATGATCACCCTCGGGGGCCTCGCCTCGATTACGACTCACGGCGACTCCGCGGCGGGCGTGCAGGCGGATCTCGGCGGGCAGGTGACGCTGAGCGGCGGTTCGACCGCGACGCCGCCGAATACCGTCACCACTACCGGCGCGGGCGCGATCGGGCTTTACGCGCTGAGCGGTGGGACCATCAGCGTCGACGGGCCGACCACGATCTCCACGTCAGGGGCGACTTTTACGCCTCCGATGGGTCAACCTCTCGTCGCCTATGGCGTCAACGCCAATGGCCTGGGTTCGACGGTCACTCTCGGCGCCGCAACCTCAGTGACGACGACCGGGACCGGCGCCGCTGGGCTCGACGCCTACGGGCTCTACGCTAATAACGGCGGATTGATCCAAACGACTGGGACGCCGGCGGTCACGGTCATCACCAACGGGACCAGCGCGAACGGCGTCTACGCCACGGGGACGTCGTCGGGGACGCCAGCGACGCCCTCGATGATCACCCTCGGGGGCGTCGCCGCGGTTACGACCCACGGCGACTCTGCGGCGGGCGTGCAGGCGGATCTCGGCGGACAGGTGACGCTGAGGGGCGGTTCGACCGCGACGCCGAATACGGTCACCACCACCAACAACGGCGCGATCGGACTCTACGCGCTGACCGGCGGCGTCGTTACCGCCACGGGACCGATCAGCATCTCGACGTCGGGGACCACTTCAACCGCGACAGGTCTCGGCGCCTACGGCGTCAACGCCGACGGCTCAGGCTCGCAGATCAGTCTCGCCGCAACCACCGTCACCACAACTGGCCTGGGCGCGGTCGGACTTTACGCCAGCGACATCTCGGCGACGGGCAGCGGCGGCGCGATTACGGTCTCGGGCGCGGCAAATGTCACGACGTCAGGCGCCTCTGCCTACGGCGCCTGGGCGCAGAGCGCGGGCTCCACGATCGCGCTCAATGGGGCGAGCAGCGCGTTCACGATCAACGGCGACGCCTTTGGGCTGTTCGCCTCCGCGGGCGGGGTTATTACGGCGGGGCCGGGAACGTTTAGCGTCACGACGGGGACCGGGGCCTCGGGCGCGGGCGGGGTCGAGGCGAGCGGCTCCACGAGTACAGTGACGCTCTCGGGCGCCGCCACCATCACGCTCAACGGCGCTTCAAACACCGGCCTGTTTGCGACGACGGGCGGCGCGATCACCACTGAAGCTGCTACGTCCATCACCGCGGCCGGCGCTTCCTCTACCGGAGTGCAAGCGACCTCGGGCACAGTGACGGCCACCGGCGCGCTCAACGTGACGACGACGCAGGCGTCTTCAGTCGCGTTCGCGCTCAGCGGGACTGCGCCGCAGATCAGCGCGACCGGCGGGGGGACGGTGATTGCGGCCGGCAACGCGATCAATTTCAACGGCGCCACGAGCGCAGTCGCGACGTTTGACAATTTCAACTTCACGAGCGCGTCGGGCGATCTGATTTTCGCCGATCCGTCGACGGCGACCATCAATTTCACCAACACCACCGCCACCGCCAACGGCGGCAATCTCCTCAACGCCACCGGCGGCAGCACCATCAATTTCAACGCCAACGCGTCGGCGCTGACCGGCGCCATCCAGACCGGCTCGGGCTCGACGACGAACGTGACCTTCACCAACGACACGAACTGGACGATGACCGGTTCGTCGACGGTGTCGAACCTCAACTTGACCAATAGCTCGATCGTCTTCTCGCCGTCGGGCGGCTTCAAGACTTTGACAGTGGCCGGCGGGACAGTGACCGCCGGCTCTCTCGTCGGCGGGACAGGGGCCAGCATCACGCTGAATACGGCGCTTGGCGCGACGGTCCCGACGACCGACCAGATCATCCTCAACCACGCGTCGGCGAGCGGGACGACGTTGCTCAAGATCAATAATGTAAGCGCGAACAACGCCGGCGTGGCGACGAGCGGCGCCGGCATCCCGGTCGTGGTCGTGACCAACGGCGGGACGACCTCGACCAACGCATTTCAGCTTGGGAACAGCCCCCCGCTCGTCGCAGGAGGATATCAATACAGCCTCGAGCGGGGCAGCAATGAAGACTGGTATCTGGTTTCGAGCCCGACAGCGACTCGCGATGATATCCAAAACTCGATCAACAGCCTTTTCCAATCGCAATTCAATCAAATGGTCACCACCCGGCTGCTCGGTTCATTGCTGCTCGGGGCCGACGAGCAAGTCAGCGGCTGCGATTGCGGCGGGGGTTTCGCGGGCGTCGGCTCTTTTTCGCTCGGGTCGCACGGGCGATGGGCGCTCAACGATAGCCTGACCCTGCTTGCGGGCATGTCCTTCGACAGTTTCTATCAGGACGGCGTCAACGTTTCGGCCGCCCCGATCGTCGCCGCCGCGCTTCGCTACGACCCGGCGAACTGGGGTTCGAGCCGTCCGTTTGTCGAATTCGGCGCCGCTCTTTCGCCCTACATGTCGGCGACCTACACCCGCTACTACACCAATGGCCTCACTCCGGCCGTGGGCGTTGGATCGGCGATCGACCGGGGGCTTGCGGTTTACGGACGCCTGGGCTGGGTCGCCCGGGTCACGCCGATCGATGAAGCGGCCGCGTTTGTGGATCTGGTCCGCGGCTGGCAAGAGCAGGGCGGTTACACCGAGGACTCGACCGCGGTCAACCCGTTCCCAGCCACCATAACCAACGGCATCGACAGGGAAGACGTCGTGCGACTGGGCGCGACATACACCCATCTCTTCTTTGGCAACCTCGAGGCGAACGTCAACGGCGCCGTGGCCCATGGCTTCGACAGCTCTTTCGGGTCGCAGGTCTCTGTCCTCAGTTTTGGGTCGATCGCACCGTTCCCGATCCTCAACTCGACCTGGGCCGAGTTCGGCGGCCGGCTCGGCTATCGCTTCTCGCGCAGTCTGGTGGTCGACGCGTTCGCGCTCGGCACGTTTGGCGGGGAAGTCGGCAGAACGCTCCACGTCGGCCTCGGCGCCCGCTACGCGTTCTGAGCCTGGGCGCTTATTTTTCGTCGAGCGCGATCAGCGGACGCCAGTCCGGGTCCTGCACGGTTTCGGCCAATTGGCTGAAGCGGCGCAGGTTGTAGGAATAAAGCCCGCGAACGGCTTCGGGGGCGCGCGCCGCCGCCTCCTTCGCCATCGAGACGGCGCCGGCGAAGTCCCGGGTCCGGTAAGCGGACAGCATCGCCGAGTGCAGGCGGCTCAGCTCGGCGAATTCGGCGCTGGCGGCGACAGAGGCGTCTCCCGCGAGCGCATACAGCCCGACCGGCTGGGTCTTGCCCTTGACCAGGACGGAATCGATTTCCAGCCAGGCGAATTCGGGCGCTTCGGCGCGCGTCGGTTCGCTGCCGATGACGTCGACGCCGAAGATCTTGCAGGCGCCTTCGAGCCGCGAAGCCACATTGACCTCGTCGCCGATGGCCGAATAGTCGAACCGCCGCAGCGAGCCGAGATTGCCGACGCAGCACTCGCCGGTATTGAGGCCGATGCCGAAACGCACCGGCTTGAACGCCCGTCCCTCGGCCTCGGCGCGCTTCAGCCAGCCCTGGTTCAGCGTGACCAGGGTCTGGCGCATGGCCAACGCCGATTGGACCGCGTGCGACGCGTGATCGGCGTCGTCGAGCGGCGCGTTCCAAAACGCCATGATCGCATCGCCCATGTACTTGTCGACGGTGCCAAGCCGATCGAGAATCGCGTCGGTCATTGGCGTCAGATATTCGTTGAGGAAGTGGGTTAGCTCAGAGGCGTTGAACCCCTCGGAGATGGTCGTGAACGACCGGATGTCGCAGAAGAGCAGGGTCAACTGCCGCTGCAGGCCGCCGAGCTCGAGGGCGCCCGGCATTTCCGCCAGCCGCGCCACGACCGCGGGCGAGACGAAGCGGCCAAAGGCGGAACGAATCTCGCGCTCCTGATGCCGCTTCACGGCGTAAAGGGTGGAGACCCCGGTAAAGTAGACGACTGCGGCGGAAAACGCGGGATAGGTCGGCTCGATCAGCAGTCCGGCGCGGGAAAAGGCGAACCAGCTGACGGCGAGGATCGCCGCGATCACAGCCGCGAAGACGAGCGCGGCGAACTGCGGCGCCAGCGCCCAGGTCGTCGCCACCAGCGCGGCGCAGATCACCGCCGTCGCCATCCACTCCGCAGCTGGGCCCCAGTCCGGGCGCCTGAGAGTCTGCCCGCTCAGGATTTGCTCGACGATCTGCGCATGGGCTTCTACCCCCGGCATCACGGGCGACAACGGGGTGGCGACGACGTCGGAGAGCGTTGCTGCGCTCGCGCCGACAAAGACGATCGTCCCCTGGAGATCGCTGAGGTCGGCGCCGGGCGCGAGAACCTTCCACGCTGGAATCGAACGCCGCGGATCGAGACGGGCGAAATAGACCCTGATCTCCCCGGATGGATCGGTATCGATTGTCAGGTCGCCGTTGCGCACTTGGAGCACACCGTAGACCTCGCCGAACGCGGTCTCTCCGCTGGCGTTCGAAGACTTGACGATGTAGGTCGAGGCGCCCTGCGCGACACGCAGCGCCTCCATGGCGAGGCTCGGATGCAGCGATCCGTCGACGTTAAGGATGAGCGGCACTCGCCGCACCACTCGGTCGGAATCGGGACGCCAATTGAGGAAACCGACGCCGGCTGCATGCTGCGCCAACTGCGACAGCGGCGCCAAAGCCCCTGGCAAGGGAGTCAGGAATTTCGTCGCGTCGTCGCCGGCCGTAACGAAACCTGCCTTTGCGGAGCCGGCGGCCCCATTGGGCGCATCGGAGACGAAGCTGCCTAGTATGACCGGCGCGCCGTCGATCGCGCGCGCAAACTCGTCGTCCGGTGTCTGTCCGGCCTTCGCGGCGGCGTCGGCGCGGTCCTTCTCGGAAAACAGGAAGTCGAACGCGATCGCGGCCGCCCCGGCGTTCTTGAGTTTGTTGACGAGTTCGCCGAGGCGCTCGCGCGGCCATGGCCATTGGCCGAGCTGCTTGAGCGATTCCTCGTCGACCTCGATGACGCGGACGGGTTGGTTGAACGCGTAGGGGCGGGGCTTCCAGCGCTGGTACTGGTCGAAAACCAGGTCTTGGATCACGGCGCGCGTGGGCGCGCCTACGACCCCGGCCAGCAGCGCAAGCAGGCAAGCGGCGGTCGTCGTCGCCGCATAAAGTCTCGCCTCGTTCGCCTTCCGCATGCCGTCCTTGTCGCCCCCCAAAGCCTCAGAAAGAAAGAATCATCAGCCTTGTCAAGACGATGAAGCCTGTCTTGGACGCTGGCGCGCCTGGTCGATCAGGACTGTTCGCCCAGCAATGCGCCGATTGTTGGTCAAGGAATGCGCTCCCCCATCGGGTCGCCGAATAGGGCGGAAGTCAGGCGATCGGAGCTTGCGCGTTCGAAGGTTCGTTGCGCCGGACGCCGCGGCAGACCGGGCCGGTTTCGCCGGGCGAAAGCGGCCGCAGAAAGCGATCGACCCCGAAGTCGAACGCGATCCGGTTCGCTTCATGTCCGGTTTCGATGCCATAGCTGCGCAGGTAAAGGTAGAGCGTCCCCCCCTTGGTGTCGACGGGCCGCGCGTGCCGGACGGCGACCGACCCGATGACGCCGACGCGCTCGGGTCCGAAGACGGCGCGCACCACCGGGCCGAGCAGAAGGTCGCCGCCCCAGCCGCTGGCGGACTCGGCGAACACCCATGTAACCGCCTCAAGCGCCCGGCGAGTCATCAAGGGCGCCATGATCTCGATCGACGAAGCTCGTATGATTCCCTTGCCAGCGCCGGGCTGCAGGAGAAACGGCCAAGCCGTTTGCGAATCCGGAGTGAGCGACGGGCCGGCGAGATCGAGCCCTTCCGTCTCCGCGACCCCAAAAAGACGGTCAATGTCGGCGGTCCCGAGTTCCAGATCGTCATCGAGGAAGAGCACTCTCTCGTAGCCGAGCAGCACGTCCGGTCTCAGTTCGAGCAGCCGGCGGATGGCGGTGTTCTTGCAGCCGCGCTGATAGACGACCGTTTCCGCGCGCGGATTCGGAGGGGATTGGTCGTAATAGTTCAGCAGCACGTCGTAGGCGCGCGGCTCGGAGAGCAACGCCGGGTCGAGCCGCTTGCCGGACTGGATATAAACGAGCCGGCGCCTTCCGGTCGGTTTCGACTCGTGCTCGATTCTGAGCTGCCCGGCCGCGAAAAAGCGATCCTGCCGCGCCCGCAATTCCTGGCGGTTGAGCGGCGGCGCCATGTCGGCGTCGCGGGGCAGCGGGTCGAAGACGCGAAAAGCCGCCTCCTCGAGCGAGCGCCCTTTGCCGCGGATGACGTCGCGCAAGAACTCGACGTCGATGTCCGGCCGCGGACGCTTTCCCGCCTCCATTCCGCGCTCGAGAAAGTGCAGGAACGGATGCGGATGGGTCCGGCTCCAATCCGGATTCTGCGCCATGTACCAGGCGTGGTCGAATTCGGCCGAAGGCGGGGGCGCGTTCGGGCCCGCGTCGGCGAGATAGTGCTCGAGCAGGCCGCGACTCGGGCTTCGGAGGCGGGTCGCATGATTGAGGAAATACTGCGGATCAAAGAAACCGTTCGGCCGGTATCCAAGCCTCTCGCCGATCAGCGCGTAATGCGCCGCAGCGAACGGCGCCGCGTGTTCGCTGAGCAGCCGCCGGCGTGCGTAGTGAGGCGCCCAGAACACACGCCGGCTCGCCGCAGGCAGAGTGACGCGAAGATCCATGCCACGCCTATAGTTTCGGCTGACCGGGCGGGCAACCCGCGCTGCGGCGGTCCGAATTGAGTCTCCGCCGCGATCCCAGGGTCAAAAGCGCGCAGTCGGAGGCGGATCGAAGGTTGGACCGAACGCCGTCTCGAACGCCGCCCGCAGGGCGGCGTCTGTTTGCGCCACTGTCGCCCGGCGACCTAGGTCGACGAGGCTGGTGACGCCATAATGCGGCTCGCGAATTCCGCATGGCGCGATGCCGGAGAAATGGCTGAGATCCGGATTGACGTTCAGCGCCACGCCGTGAAGGGTCGCCCAGCGCCGCACACGGACGCCGATCGCGGCGATCTTGTCCTCCGCCATTTCGCCGAGAGCGGAAGGCGGTTTGTCCGGGCGTCTGACCCAGACGCCAACCCGGTCTTCGCGCGTTTCGCCGATGACGTCGAACGCCTTAAGCGTCTCGATCAACCAACTTTCGAGCGTCGCCACATAGGCCCGCACATCGGGCCGGCGGCGCTTGAGGTCAAGCATCACATAGGCGACTCGCTGCCCGGGTCCATGATAGGTGAACTGGCCGCCGCGGCCGGTGCGATGGACCGGAAACCGCGGGTCGATGAGGTCGCCTTCGCGGGCGCTGGTCCCGGCGGTGTAGAGGGCGGGATGCTCGATCAGCCAGACCCGTTCGGCCGCCTCGCCGCGCGCGATCGCTTCGGCGCGAGCCTCCATCTCCTTCAGCGCGTCGGCGTATGGCGTAAACCCCGGCGTCACCACCCATTCGACCATCAGGGTGTCGGCTGGCGCAAGCAGCGGTGCGCGCGGCGGTGGGCGCGAATGGAGCACGGGGCCTTCTAGCAGACGAGCGGCGGCGGCGCGAGCGGGCGCTCTCTCGCCATCGCCGGCGCGCCCGCCCCATAGTCGAGCCTCGCACAACTCGTTGCGTGCATTACGTTTTTCTAGTTGACGCCATTAGTTAACACTTGACGGAACACGAGCGACGGCGCTTCCTTATGGGAACCCTCGAGGCGTTGCGATCTCTTGCCCTAACAAAGGACGCGCCCTCGTGAGGATAGTTGCTGGTTGCGTTGGGGGGCATGGTCTTGACCCGCGCCGGCTTGACGCTATCGCGTTCATGGGTCGCGGCCGTGGCGCTCGCGATGGTCGTCGGCGCGCCGGCGATTGCCTTCGCCGGCGCCTGGACGCTGCCGCAGGGAACCGGGCAAGTCATCGAAACCCTGTACGGCTGGACCGGCTTCGGCCCGCCGTGGGGCGGCAATCCTCCGGTCAGTCAGAGCCGCTTCGACGCGCAGACCTACGCTCAGTACGGCCTGACGGATTCCATCACCATCTTTGGCCAGACCGCGTTCGAGCATTACGCGCTCGGAGACCCGACGCCAGACACCTATAACGGGCTCGACTATTCGGACGTCGGCTTGCGGGCGAAACTGTGGTCGACCGGCGAATGGGTGTTCTCAGCCGAGGGAACCGCGTTCATCCCCGGAGCGCATGACCCGAAGGCGTCCGCGCAGGAGGGCAACACCGGCTGGGCCGGCGAAGCGCGGCTCGACGCGGGCGGCAATTTCAAGGTCGGCTCGACGCCCGGCTTCGTCGACGCCGAAGCCGGCTATCGCCTGCGCACCGAAGGCCCGCCGGACGAATGGCACGGCGATCTCACGGTCGGGTTCAAGTTCACGCCGAAGATCATGCTGATGCTGCAGGACTTCACGACGATCTCGACCCCTTCGACCAACGCGACCTTCTCCGCCTGGCGCCAGTCGGTGGTCGAGGCGAGCCTGGTCTATGCGCTCGACGACAAATGGTCGGTGCAAGTCGGCGTGTTCTCCACGGTCTGGACGGTCAAGACCAATACTCAGCACGGGCTCGCGCTCGCGGTGTGGCGAAGCTTTTGACGAGCCACGCCGAGCGGGCTCACGCGCTCTTCTCGTAGAGTTCGCGCCCGATCAGCATGCGGCGGATTTCGCTTGTTCCCGCGCCGATCTCGTAGAGCTTGGCGTCGCGCAAGAGGCGCCCGAGCGGATAGTCGTTGGTGTAGCCGGCGCCGCCGAGGATCTGGATCGCGTCGAGGGCGACCGCCGTCGCGCGCTCGGCGGCGTAGAGGATCGCGCCCGCCGCGTCCTCGCGAGTCGTTTGGCCGCGGTCGCAGGACTTGGCGACGGCGTAGACATAGGCCTTGGCCGCGTTCATCACGACATACATGTCCGCGAGCTTGCCCTGCACCAGCTGGAAGGTTCCGATCGGCTGGCCGAACTGCTTGCGCTCATGCACATAGGGCAGGGCGACGTCGAGCGCCGCCTGCATGAGGCCGAGCGGCCCCGCCGCAAGCACCACGCGCTCGTAATCGAGCCCGCTCATCAGCACGTTGACGCCCTTGCCGACCTTGCCCAGCACGTTCTCCTCGGGGATCTCGCAATCGGCGAACACAAGCTCGGAGGTGTCCGAGCCGCGCATGCCGAGCTTGTCGAGCTTCGCCCCCTGCGAGAAGCCCTTCATGCCGCGCTCGACGATGAAGGCGGTGATGCCGCGCGCGCCCGCCGAGGGATCGGTCTTGGCGTAGACGACCAGGGTCTCGGCGACCGGGCCGTTGGTGATCCACATCTTCGCGCCATTGAGCAGGTAGCGGTCACCCCGCTTCTCAGCCCGCGTCGTCATCGACACGACGTCGGAGCCCGCGTTCGGCTCGGACATCGCCAGCGCGCCGACATGCTCGCCGGAGATGAGCTTCGGCAGGTAGCGCGACTTCTGCCGAGCGTCGCCGTTGCGCACGATCTGGTTGACGCACAGGTTCGAATGCGCGCCGTAGGAGAGCCCGACCGCGCCGCTCGCGCGCGAGATTTCCTCCATCGCCACGCAATGCTCGAGGTAGCCCAAGCCGAGCCCGCCGTACTCCTCCGGCGCGGTGATCCCGTGCAGGCCGAGCGCGCCCATTTTAGGCCAGAGGTCGCCGGGGAAGAGGTTGTCGCGGTCGATCGCCGCGGCGCGCGGCGCGATCTCCTTCTCGGCGAAGGCGCGGGCGCTGTCGCGTATCATCGCGGCGGCCTCGCCGAGGTCGAAATCGAACGGACGGGGCGCGTTGGGGATCATGGGCTGGCTCTTGAAGGCGGGCCGACGCGACCTTGCCGGCAATCGGCGACGTTTGGCAAGGCCTGGGCCGCGGGGAAACGGCGCCGCTTGGGTCTCGGCGAGATGGCGGGGCATCCCGTGGCGTCTGTGGTAGAGAGCGGCCTTACCGCAGTATTCATCCCGAACACGCCCAATACTTTTTCAGGCTCGGTCTTCTTCGTGGCGTCGGATAAAGTGCGCCGCCTTGATGCGCCGCTCAGGAGCGCTCTCAATTGCCTCGAGCAATTACGTGAGCAACTTCAGTTCAAATGCCGCAATCCAGGCCGGATGGCTTAGGTGGCTGCCCGGCCTGGTTACCCTGCGAAGCTATCAACCGGCTTGGCTGACGCACGATTTCGTTGCGGGAATCGTGCTGGCGACGATGCTGGCGCCGGTCGGCATCGCATATGCGGTTGCGTCCGGCGTCGGCGCTATCTACGGCCTCTACGCCACAATCGTCTGTTTGTTGGCCTACGCGCTGTTCGGCCCCAGTCGCATCCTGGTGCTTGGACCCGACTCCTCACTGGCGACGGTCATACTCGGGGTCATTGCCCCTTTGTCGGCAGGCGACCCGCTTCGCGCGATCGCGCTTGCCGGCGCGATGGCGATCGTCTCTGGGACGATTCTTGTCGTCGCCGGAATTGCTAGGCTCGGTTTCGTAACCGACCTCTTATCGAAGCCGATCCGTTACGGCTACATGAACGGTATCGCCCTGACCGTATTGATCAGTCAGACGCCGAAATTGCTAGGCTTCAAGATCGACAGCGCCGGGCCTGTGAGGGATCTTTGGGCGATCGCTAGCGCAGTTGTGAGCGGAAAGATCAATTGGGTCGCGTTCGCGCTCGGCGCCGCCACTCTCGCAGCTATCTTGTTCGTCAAGAGTCGCAAGCGCTTTCCTGGCATCCTTGTCGCCATGATCGCCGCCACGATAGTCGCTTACTTCTTCGACTTGGCCGAGCGCGCGAATATCTCAGTGCTCGGTTCGCTGCCTCGCGGACTTCCCGCGTTTTCGATCCCCTGGATTCCGTTCGCTGACTTGTTCCCGGTTGCGATCGGCGGATTCGCCGTTTCGTTGGTGTCGTTCGCCGACACAAGCGTGCTCTCTCGTACGTACGCTGCGCGAACAGGCGCGCGCGTGGATCCCAACCAGGAAATGGTGGGGCTCGGCGCCGCCAATCTGGCGGCGGGATTGTTCCAGGGGTTTCCTATCAGCAGCAGCTCCTCTCGCACGCCGGTCGCCGAGGCTGCAGGATCCAGAACGCAATTGACTGGCGTGGTGGGCGCACTCGCGGTCGCTCTAATCCTGTTGATGGCGCCCGACCTTCTCAAGCATGTCCCCACGGCGGCATTGGCCGCCGTGGTGATCTCCTCGGCGATCGGCTTGTTTGAAATCAACGATCTCAAGCGGCTGTTCCGAATTCAGCGGTGGGAGTTTTGGCTGTCGATTGTGTGCTTTGTCGGCGTCGCCGTTTTTGGCGCCATTGAGGGGGTCGGCATCGCGGTCGTGATCGCGGTGCTTGAATTTCTTTGGGACGGTTGGCGTCCGCACTCCGCGGTTTTGGGGCAAGTCGAGGGCGTTAGGGGTTATCACGACATCACGCGCTATCCCAACGCCCGCCAGCTGCCTGGGTTGGCGCTGTTCCGCTGGGACGCGCCTCTCTTCTTCGCCAATGCGGAACTCTTCAAGGACCGGGCGCTCGAGGCTGTAGCTAGGGCCCCAGCTCACGTCGAACGGTTGATCGTCGCGGCGGAGCCAGTAACGAGCGTCGATGTCACGGCGGCCGACGCGTTGTCAGAACTAGATGAAATGCTCCGGCGTTCCGGGACCAAATTGTGCTTCGCCGAACTCAAAGACCCGGTGAAGGACAAATTAAGGCGATTCGGACTGTTCGATAAGATCGGCGAACAGTTTTTCTTTGCCACGGTAGGCGAAGCCGTGGACGAGTATGAGCAGGCCCGCGGGGCGACAACAAAACCCGCCGGCTAGGGCTTGCGATTGGCTGGACCGCCGCCGTCGACGGGCGCGACTTGGATGGCGGCTGGGGCCAGAGCCGGCCATCGTAATGGCCGGCTCCCCGCGCTTGTGCGGCTAGCAGGCGTCCCAGAAGCCCTGGCTGTAGGATGGGTTGGTGTAATACCAGCACAGACCCGGCGCCGGCGGCTGTCCGGCGTAGGCGACAGCCGCACCGGCCGCGAGGACGCCGATCGCCGCGCCGGCCGCAATCGCGCCTCCGGACGGCCACCAATAGCCGCCCGGCCGCGCCCAGCCGTAGCCGCCACGGTAAACGCCGCCATGATATCCATAGACGCCGCCCCGATAGACGCCGCCGCGGTAGACGCCGCCGGGCCCGTGGCCGTAGACCCCTCCGCCCGGCCCGCGGTAGACCCCTCCGCCGTAGCGCCCATGGACACCGACGCCGCCAGCGGGTCCGTGGCGGACTACGACGGCGCCCGCTTCCGGCGCGCTGAAACCGGAGAGCGCGATCGCCACGCAGACGCTCTTGACCAAACCCGATCGATTCATGGCCTTCCTCCTCGCATACCCCCACGGCAGCGGGCTTATGACATAAAAGCGGCGCGGAGGCGACCGCCGCCTCGCGCGGATCGTTAATGCGGCCCGACCCCGACATCTCTGGGTCGCCGGTCGCCGTGCGCTGATCATAGCTTCCGGGTCGAAGCTGGCAGGCCTGCGCCGCGAAGCCGCGCGAGCTCAGTATATGAACGCATGGACCTTGCCGCCGCCGGTGACATACAGCCTCCCGTCGGCGGCGATGAGCGTCTGGAACTTGGTCGTGCCGAACACCGGCTGCGGCGGCGCGAGAAGCTCGCCGGTGTCGCCCCGGTAGGCGTAGAGCCGGTTGTCGCCGTGGGAGCCGAGGGCGAACACGATCGGGTCAGAGCGGCCGTCGGTCGTGGTCACGATTGGGGCGCCGCCCGCGCTGCCAACCTTGTTGCACCAGACGGTGTCGATCGCGGGCGCAGGCTCGGCCCCTATCTTTAGAACCAGAAGTCCTTTTCCCAGCGAACCCGGCGGACAATTTGCGCCATCCACCTCAAGCGCGACAAACACGCTGGCGCCGGCGCTCCGCGAAGCGATGGCCCGCATCAAGCTTATGTGGGCCCTCGCGACCTCGCCGCCGATCCCGCCAAGGTTGTTGCGGTCGAGGAGATAGGCGTCGCCGTCCTTGCCGACGGCGAGGATCAGCTTCTTCACTCCCTTGGCGCTAGGAACGTCGAGCGGGATCGGCGCGGTTCCGCCAAGATCGAGATCGTGGTCGTCGAGGTCCTTCCAGTCCGAAGGGGCGAAATAGTCCCGCGTCGCGAGCGGAGCGGCGAGGTCGGGAGCAAAGCGCAGCACCGCTTCGCCGTCGCCCCATTCCTTGACGAAGCTGGTGTTGCCGGTGGCGGCGAATAGCGACTTTCCGTCGCTGACGACGCCGCCCTGGGCCCAGATGCCGCCGCTGCGGGCGCGGGTCGAGAACCGCACGGCCTTCCCCGGCTCGGACGTCGATAGGCCGACGACCGTTCCGTGATAGACACCGCAATCGCCGGCGAGGCCGCCGTAGGGAACGTAGACCCTGCCGGCGAACAGCGCGAGGGCCCCCCGCTGGTTATGGGTTATCGGCTCGAAGCTTCCGCCGAGCGCCGCTGCTACGTCGACCGGCCAGCCCGGCTCGATCGACCCGTCGACGAGCGAAAGGGCGAAGACTTCATGGCTTGGCCGCCCGTCTCGCATGACCATGGCGTCGAGGTAGAGCGTCGCGCTGGGCTTATCGATGACCGGTGTGCCGGTCACGCCAAGCGGCCAGATGTCGCCGCAACGGAACCCCGCTTCTCGCGTGGCCGGCTCGCCAAGCGTCCGCGTCCATTTCTGGGCGCCGGTCTTTTCGTCGAACGCATAGACCCGGTCCTCCTCGGTCGCCACAATCAATTCGCCCGCACCGGTTTTGGCGTCGCGCCACAGGAGCGGCTGGGCATAGACGTCGCCCAGATAATCGGCGTTGAACGAGAGGTCGGGATGCAGCCCTTGCCCGCGCGCATAGGTGAGGCTCGGCATCACATACATGCCGGCCCGATCCGGCCCGCCATGGTAGGTGAGGATCAGGGAATCGGCCGTTGCCGGAACGGAGGCGGTCAGCGCCGCAGCGAACGCGCCGGCAAGCATGGCGATGCGCATGATGACCTTTTGAGCGGCGCGTCGATGCGCCGCTTGAGCCATTATCTGCGCCGCGCGAGGAAGGGCAAGCGACCGTCAGCTTGGGTCTCAGCGGCCGGGGACGCGCAATTGTTCGAGATCGGCGATGAGACTGGGGCCGGTCGGGTCCCATCCGAGCTTCTTGCGCGTCTGCGCGCTCGAAGCCGGCATGTCGCGCGCCGCCAGATGGGCGAGCCAGCCGAAATAGGCCGGGGCCTCGTCCGGCCCGATCGACTTGACCGGCAGCTTGAGGCGCTTGCCGATGGTTTCGGCGATGTCGCGCGCGGCGACGCCTTCCTCCGCGACCGCATTATAGACCGCGCCCGGCTCCGCCTTTTCGACCGCGAGCCGGTAGAGCCGGGCGACGTCGAAGCGGTGCGCCGCCGGCCACCGGTTGCGCCCCTCGCCGATATAGGCGAACACGCCCTTCTCCAGCGCGGTCATGACCCACGGGCTGATCAGGCCCTGCCGCTCCGGATCGTGAACCTGCGGCAGGCGCACGACCGAAACGTTGACCCCTTTGGCCGTGGCGGCGTCGGCGGCCGCCTCCTCAGAGGCGGCGCGAGGGAAGTCGCTCGAGGTCACGCGCGGCGCGTCTTCGCGCGCGAGTTCGCCCGGCGCGACCTTGGCGATCGCGGTGCCCGAGGTCACGATCAGCGGCCGGTTCGAGCCGGCGAGCACCGAGCCCAGCGTGGCGATGACCCGCCGGTCGGTTTCGCAATTGGCCATGAACTGCGAGAAGTCGTGGTTGAAGGCGAGATGGACGACGGCGTCGGAGCGCGCCGCGCCATCCCTGAAGCTGTCCGGATCGTCGACCGACCCGCGATAGACCTCGGCGCCGGCGGCGGCGAGCGCCGGGGCCTTGTCGTCCGAACGGCAGACGCCGATGACCTGATGGCCCGCCGCGATCAGTTCCTTGACCACGGCCGAGCCGATAAATCCGGTCGCGCCGGTGACAAATACGCGCATGCTGTCTCCTTGTTTGGTGGGAGACAAAGATCGGCGGTCCTGGTATTGTAGTAAAGTAGTGATCTTATCATGGTATAATGGCTAACAGGATGGACGCATCTCTCGCGCCGGAGAACCGGCTTGGCGGCTATCTCAAGGATCGGCGCATGAAGCTCGATCCAGGCTCGTTCGGCTTCCCAGCCGGGCGGCGGCGAACGCCCGGACTGCGCCGGGAGGAAGTGGCGCAGCGCGCCAACATCAGCCCGACCTGGTACGCGTGGCTCGAGCAGGGGCGCGGCGGCGCGCCCTCGGCCGACGTGCTCGACCGGATCGCGCGCGCCCTCATGCTGACCGAAGTCGAGCGGGAGCATCTCTTCCTGGTCGGGCTCGGGCGGCCGCCCGAGGCCCGCTACGACGCGGCCCGAGGCGTCACCCCGAGACTGCAGCGCGTGCTCGATGCGCTCGACCCCAGCCCCGCGGTGATCCGGACGGCGATCTGGGACGTCGTGGCGTGGAACCGGGCGGCTACGGTGATATTCGGCGACTATGGATCGACGCCGCCGGAGCAGCGCAACATCCTGCGCTACTTCTTCCTCGACCCGCGCGCCCGCGCCGCGCAATACGACTGGGAGAGCGTGGCGCGGTTCGTGCTCGGCGCGTTCAGGGCGGACGCGGTCCGCGCGGGCGCGGCGGCCGAGGTTGAGCCGCTCATCGACGAGCTCTGCCGCCTCAGTCCGGAGTTCGTAGCGATGTGGCGCGACAACGACGTTCGCGGCCATCACGGCGAAGCGGTCAAGCACATCAAGCACCCGACGCTCGGCCGGATCGCGTTCGAATATTCAGCCTTTTCCGTTGACGGCCGGACCGACCTCACAATGGTGGTCTACAACCCGGCGACGTCTGAGGACGCGGAACGGATCAGGTCGATGCTGACCTGAGGACCTCTCGGCCGAGTCGGGCGGCTTGCGATGCGCGCAGGCCGCCGCCGCCCGCTCGTTTCATTTCATCCAATCGCGATCTTGCGCGGCTGGGCGTGCTTGGCCTTGGGCAGGGTGAGCGTCAGCACGCCATCTTCGAGATTGGCGTTGATTTTCTCCTGGTCGACCTTGTTCGACAGGGTGAACGAGCGCGCATAGTGGCCGACGTTGTACTCGGTATAGACCGGCTCCATGTCCTTGTACTTGGCGAAGTCGATCTGTCCGTCGACCCTCAGCACGTCGTTCTCGAGCGCGACATTGAGATCCTTCTTCTCGACGCCTGGCATTTCGAGAACGACGGCGAGCGCATCGTCGGTCTCGTAGATATCGACATACGGGACGTAGTAGCGGCCGGGGATCGTCTTTTCCTCCTTTGCCACCAATTCCTTCTTCTCGCGCACGCTCAATTCCTGCTTCTCGGCCATTGTCGTTCCCTTCCTGGTCTTGCTGGGCTTGGGTTCAGAAGGCATCTCACGCCACCTTGATCGACTTCGGCTTCTCGCTCGCGGCGCGCGGCAGGAAAAGCGCGAGCACCCCGTCGCGGTATTCAGCCTTGACGCCCTCTGGATTGATCTCGACCGGCATGGTGACCGCCCGGTCGAAACGGCCGGCGAGCCGCTCGCGCCGATGCAGCGCGGCCTTCTCCGGGTAACCAACAGTTTTCGCGCCCGCGAGCCGGATGGTGCGGCCTTTCACCTGTACGTCGAGGTCGGACTTCCTCACCCCCGGAAGCTCGGCGATGATGATGAAATCGTCGCCTTTCCTAAATACATTCACCGGCGGATAAGCGCCGCCCCCGCTCACGCTCGAATCGAACCAGCCGCTCGTCCGGTAGGCGTCAAGGGCCTGCTGAAAGCTCGTAAGCGCGTCGAACGGATCCATCAATAGAGCCATTGTCTCCTCCTTCCCGCTCGCAAGCGCGCGGCACCGGCGCCGCCACGGTCGCGCCCGTCTTCCGGCGCTTGATCCCTTTTGGCGGCGTTTTGGCACTCACTCGCTTCGAGTGCTAATCAAGCTGGGAAGCGGCCGTCGAACCGTCAAGGGGGAGCGGCAATCGGACGCGGGGCCGCCCCGGCGAGCTCCTCGAGCGGGCGTCGGTTATGGATTTGCCCCAAACCAGCGCTATCAAGTCCAGCCCGGCGGACCCGGCTGCTCAGCGGCCGCCCGCGGGCTCGACCGCCCCGATTGCGCCCGGTCAATGCGGAGCAGGCGGAATAGGATAAGATTTCAAGAAGCTGGACGTTAGCCAGCGCAGCGATGGAGGGAGCAAATGGCGAAAGCTGAGACCAAGGTTCCGGTCAGCAACGAAAAGAAGCCCTCGCCGGCGCCGGCCGCTGCGGCGATGCAAGCTTGGCGGCCATTCGAGAGCTTGCGCCGCGAGGTTGATCGGCTGTTCGAGGACTTCACCGTCAACCCATTCCGGCTGCCGCTGAGAAGGCCCGAGTTGGGCCTTGAGCCGTTCTGGCAGCCCGACTCCTGGGTGGCCCAGCCGCCGATTGATCTCGTCGAGCAGGACAAGGCGTTCCAGATGACCGCCGAGATGCCGGGGCTCGACGAGAAGAACATCGAGGTCAACGTCGCCAATGGGGTGCTGACGATCAAGGGGCAGAAGGAAGAGGAGAAAGTCGAGAAGAAGGAGGACTTCCACCTCAGGGAGCGGCGCTTCGGCTCGTTCGCCCGCTCGGTCCGGATTCCCGAGACCGTCGACGCCGACAAGATCGAGGCGAGCTTCAAGAACGGCGTTCTCAAAGTGACCCTGCCCAAGAAGCTGGAAGCCCAGAAGCCGGTGAAGAAGATCGAGGTCAAGGGCGGCTGAGGCCACCGTCATCCCTCGACCGGGCCCTCTCCCGTTTAAGGGAGAGGGCCGATGTTGAGAGCGTTACGGGCACACGTCCCAGAAGCCCTGCTGGCGGCTTGGATCGGTGTAGTACCAGCACAGGCCCGCCGCCGGCGGCGAGCCCGCCCACGCCGCCGCGGTACCGGCGGTTATAAAGCCCAGCGCCGCGCCGGCGGCGATCGCGCCGCCTGGCGCCCAGCGATACCCCGGCCGCCCGACCCAGGCGCCGCCGCGCCAGCCGTAGCCCCCTCGGACGTTGACGTTTCGGTTGACGTTGCGATTCACATTGCGATTGACGTTATGGTTCACGTTGCGGTTGACGTTTCGGTTCACATTGTGACCGCGGTTCACATTGTGGCTGCGGTTGACGTTGCGATTGACGTTGTGCCCGCCGCGGTTCATGCCGCCCCGGTTCATGCCTCCATGCATGCCGCCGCCGCGGTGCATTCCCCCGCCGCCGCCGTGTCGATGGCCGCCCCCGCCGCCGCGACCGCCGCCGCCGCGAACCTGGGTGATCCAGCCGTCGCTAACTTGCGCCCCCGGATTTGCTCCGGAGAAAATCTCGATCGCCTCCGCCTGCGGCGCGGCGAACGCGCTGAGGGTAACAAAGACGAGCGCGTGCTTGATGAAGTCGAGTCTTCTCATGGCCTGTCCTCCCCGTGCGGCGATCCCATCGCCGCCCTCCCGTGGGCGAAGGCGCCCCGGCTGATGGAGCGATGTTAGCGGGTTCAGGTCACGGGCGCGAGTCGGGGCCGGTGATCCGGCCTCGCCGCCGTCGCGTAACGGATAGGGGGCCGCAGCGAAACGGATAGGATCTGGGGCGATTGGGAGAGGACAATGTGGAGCAGGAGATCGTTTCTGGCCCTCGCGGCCGCCGCTCCGGCGGCGATCGGCGATCCGGCGCAGGCGTTCGAGTTCAAGCCCTACGACCCCGCCGCGGTCGAGAAGGCGATCGCGTCCGGCAAGCCGGTCATCCTCCATGTCCGCGCCTGGTGGTGCCTGCAATGCCATGCGCAAGCCGCCATTCTCGATAGCCTCAAGAGCGATCCCGCCTATGACGGCGTGAGCTTTTTCCTGGTCGACTACGACAAGCAGAAGGACATCGTGGCCAAGCTCGACTGCCCGCGCGCGACGCTGATCGCCTACAAGGGCGGCAAGGAGGTCGACCGCATGTCCTGGGACACCTCGCGGGAAGCGGTGCTCGCCGTGCTGAAGGCCGCGGCGTGAACCTCCTCCTGACCTTGCCGCTCGCCGTCGCGGCGGGGATGCTGACCATCTTAAGCCCGTGCGTGCTGCCGCTCGCGCCGATCGTGGTGGCGAGCGCCCGCGCCCGCGACCCGCGCGGCCCGGTGGCGCTCGCCTTCGGGCTCGCTGCGACATTCGGCATTGTCGGCGGCGTGCTGGCGTCATTCGGGGTCGAGTTCGGCGACTCGGAGCTGGCGCGAGCGGCGGCGGCGGCGATCATGATCGTGATCGGGGCGGCGCTGCTCGCGCCCGCGATCGGCGACCGAATCGAACGTTCGCTCGGCTTTGTCGGCCGAGCCGCCGACGCGCTGAGCGAGCGCTCGCCGGGCGCCGGCCTCGCCGGCCAGGCGGCGGCCGGCGTGGTGCTGGCTTTCGCCTGGGCGCCCTGCGCCGGTCCCGTCCTCGGCGCGGCGTTGCTGCTCGCCGCCAAAGGCGGTTCCTTGGCCGCGGCGATCGCGACGATGACGGCTTATGCGCTCGGCGCGGCGGGGGCGCTGATCGGCGTCGGCTATGCGGCCGGCCGGCTCGCGGCGAAGGCGCGCTTCGCTGAGGCCGGCGCCGTTGGCCGGCTCGCGCTCGGCGCGGCGTTCCTCATCATCGGTGCCGCGGTCCTGACGGGCCTCGATCATCACATCGAAGCGGTTCTGGTCGCGGCGATGCCGGACTGGCTGACGGCGTTCGCGACCTTGCTCTGACACAGGCCAGGTCGTCCGTCGCCTCGGCGGCAGAGGCTCGGCCCGGCCGGCGCGAGCGAGCGTGGCAAGCGGGCTCATCTTTGACATCGGCAATGCCGCTTCCTAGCCTCGTCCACGCGCCCTGACCAAAATCGCGCGGCGCTCGACCGGAGGATGTCAAAATGGCCGACGCGGGGCCGAAGACCATCGTCATCACCGGCGCCAGCAGCGGCATCGGCAAGGCGACGGCGCAGCTGTTTTTCGACCGGGGCTGGAACGTCGTCGCGACGATGCGCAATCCCGCGGCGGAGAAGGATCTGAAAGAATCGTCGCGGCTCAAATTTGTCGCGCTCGACGTGCAGGACCCGGCGGGTCCGAAGGCCGCGGTCGCCGAGGCGATCAAGACTTTCGGCCGGATCGACGTCTGGCTCAACAACGCCGGCTACGGCGCGTTCGGCCCGGTCGAGGCGGGCACGATCGAACAAATCCGTCGGCAGTACGACGTCAACGTGTTCGGTCTCATCGCCTGCGTTCAGGCGGTCGCGCCGCATTTCCGCGCCAACAAGGCGGGCGTCCTCATCAACGTCTCGTCGATCGGCGGGATCATGACCGTCCCGGCCTTCAGCGTCTACAATTCGACCAAATTCGCGGTCGAAGGACTGTCCGAGGGACTGTGGTACGAACTCGGCACCTTCGGCATCAAGGTCAAGGTGATCGAGCCCGGGGCGATCAAGACCGAGTTCGGCGGCCGCTCGGCGGACGTTTGGGACCTCTCGCGCGCGCCGGCCTACGGGCCGTTCATGGACAAGGTGAACGCCGCGCGCGCCAAATACACCCGGAATTCGGCCTCGCCCGAACTGGTGGCCGAGGTCATCCACCAGGCGGCCGTCGATCCGAGCGACCGCATGCGCTACCCCGCGGGCCCGGACGCACGTCAGTTCATTCCGCTGCGCCGTCTCATCGGCGCCCGCCGCATGATGGCAATGGTCAAGCGGCGGTTCCAGCTTTAGCCGGGACGCGCGGCGCCGCCCATGCTCGAACGTTTTTCGTCCGGCGGCGTCGAGATCGCGTTCATCGACGTTCGGCCCGAGGCCCACGACCTTGATCAACCGATCCTGCTCATCCACGGCTTTGCCTCCAACCACCGCGTCAACTGGCTCGAGCCTGGCTGGGTTAAGACCCTCGCGCAGGCCGGCCGGCGCGTCATCGCCTTCGACAACCGCGGCCATGGCGCGAGCCAGAAGCTCTACGCGCCCGCCGACTACCGCGCCGAATTGATGGCTGCGGACGCGGCCAACCTGCTCGCCCATCGCAAGATCGGCCGCGCCGACGTGATGGGCTATTCGATGGGCGCGCGGATCGCCGCCTTCCTCGCGCTCGCCGAGCCGGGCCTCGTCCGCTCGCTGATCCTCGGCGGGATCGGCGACCGCCTCGTGCGCGACGCCGGATTGCCGGAGGCGATCGCCCAGGCGATGGAGGCGCCCTCGCTCGACGATTTCGCCGACCCGACGCAGCGCCTGTTCCGCGCCTTCGCCGAACGGACGAAGAGTGATCTGGCGGCGCTCGCAGCCTGCGTCCGCGGCTCGCGGCGCGCCCTTGCGCCGGCGGAATTGGCGCGGATCGCGCAGCCGGCGCTGGTCGCGGTCGGCGAACGCGACACGGTCGCCGGCGATCCCCGCAAACTCGCCGCCATGCTGCCGAGGGGAACGGCGTTCGAGATCCCCGGACGCGACCACAATCTCAGCGTCGGCGACAAGGCGTTCAAGGCTGCGGCGCTCGATTTTCTCGCCGGCCGGCCGTGAGCGGCGTCGCCTAGGGCCAGGCGCGCGATGAGACGGAGGCAGATGAGCTGCAAATCGGCAAAAGCCGACGAAAGCCGATGAAAACGAAAACCCTCCTTTTTGCTTTCTTTTATTTTTCGGAATCGGGACTTTTCAATGGGTTACAGGCGATTTAAAGGCTTTTTTTCTCCCCCGATCCCCGCGGTCTCGCGGTAGATTTCGCCCACGCCTCCGGCCATCGTCAGCTCCGTTTTCCGACCTGACGGCAGGATAACCGGT
>Ga0335076_10001039_pt1 | contig 26615 bp, 15 predicted proteins | sample Lox_Sample_25_FD_206717 | JGI IMG/M metagenome (GOLD analysis project Ga0335076, IMG submission 206717) | Soil microbial communities from Loxahatchee National Wildlife Refuge, Florida, United States - Lox_Sample_2.5 | ecosystem: Environmental > Terrestrial > Soil > Wetlands | place: USA... | reverse complement strand
CGATGAACTCCGGCGTTTCGCGGATGTCGAGCGCCCGGTCGCGTGGAAAGTCGCAGGCGATGACGTCGATGATTCGCCCCGGGCGGGGCGACATGACGACAATGTGGGTCGACAGGAACACCGCCTCCGGAATCGAATGAGTCACGAACAGCACCGTCTTGCCCGTCACTCCCCACAGGCGCAGCAATTGCTGATTCAGCATGTCGCGCACGATTTCATCTAGCGCCCCGAACGGCTCGTCCATGAGCAGGAGGTCGGGGTCGAACGACAGGGCCCGCGCAATCGAGGCGCGCTGCTGCATGCCGCCGGACAATTGCCAGGGATATTTGTTGCCGAACCCGGAAAGATTGACGAGTTCGAGGCCCTTGGCGACCCGCGCTTCGCGTTCGCTCTTCTCGAAGCCCATGATTTCCAGCGGCAGAGCGATGTTGCGGGCGACGCTGCGCCAGGGATAGAGCGCAGGCGCCTGGAACACATAGCCGTAGGCGCGGCGGGCGCGAGCCTGATCAGGGCTCATGCCGTTGACGCGGATCGATCCGCTGGTCGGGGTCTCGAGATCCGCGACCGCGCGGAGCAGCGTGGTCTTGCCGCAACCCGACGGTCCGATGAAGGAGACGAACTCGCCTCGCGCGACCTTGAGATCGACGTTGCTCAGCGCCGCGACCGGCCCGTCGGCAGTGTCGAAGCGCAGCGAGACCCCGCTGATCTCGATCGCGGCGTCCGCGGCCCGCGGCTTGTCGCCGTCGTCCGGTTTGAGTTTGGGAGCCGCCGCTACGTCCATCGCCGGATCGTCCAAGAGCCGCGCCGCATCATGTCAAACTGTGACCGTCATTGCGAGGAGCGCAGCGACGAAGCAATCCGGGAGCCGCAGGGCGCTTTACGTTCCCCTCGATTGCTTCGCTGCGCTCGCAATGACGGGCTTCAGCGCGCAACACCGGCCACCGCGGTGAACTCCTTATAGCGCTTGAGCGCGCGCGCGTCCGGGGCGAACGGATCGCGCTTGATGAAGCGGCCGCGCCCGAGCTCGGCCTGCACAACGCCGTCGCGGAACACGACTTCGCCGCGCGAGAGCGTGTAGCGCGGCAGCCCGGTCACTTTTGTGCCTTCGAAGACGTTGTAGTCGATGACCGAAACTTGGCTCCGGGCCGAGATGGTCTTGTTGGCCTTCGGATCCCAGACGGTGATGTCTGCGTCTGCGCCGGGCAGGATCGCCCCTTTGCGCGGATAGAGGTTGAGGATGCGGGCGATGTTGGTCGAGGTCACGGCAACGAATTCGTTCGGCGTGAGCCGGCCGGTTTCGACGCCGTAAGTCCATAGAACCGGCATCCGGTCCTCGAGTCCTCCGGTGCCGTTCGGGATCTTGGTGAAGTCGTTAAGGCCCAGCTCCTTCTGCTTGGTCGTGAAGGCGCAATGGTCGGTCGCAACGACCTGCAGCGATCCAGCGCGCAAGCCGTTCCACAAGTCGTCCTGATGGACCTTGTCGCGGAACGGCGGCGACATCACCCGCCGCGCCGCATGCTTCCAGTCCGAGTTGTAATATTCGCTCTCGTCGAGGACGAGATGCTGGATTAAAGGCTCGCCGTAGACGCGCTTGCCCAACGCGCGCGCGCGCCGGATCGCCTCGTGCGCCTGGATGCAGGAAGTGTGGACGACGTAGAGTGGCACGCCGGCCTGATCGGCGAGCATGATCGCGCGATTGGCCGCTTCGCCCTCGACGTCGGGCGGACGCGAGAGCGCATGGCCCTCGGGGCCGGTGACGCCCTTGGCGAGGTAATGCTTCTGCAGCGCGGCGACCACCTCGCCGTTCTCGGCGTGGACCAGCGGCATCGCCCCGAGCTCGGCGCAGCGCGCGAACGAGGCGAACATCTCCTCGTCGTTGACCATCAGCGCGCCTTTGTAGGCCATGAAATGCTTGAACGTCGTCACTCCCGCCGCGACCACCTTGGCCATGTCGCGACGCACCGAGTCGTCCCAGTAGGTGATGCACATGTGGTAGGAATAGTCGGCGACAGCATCCTTGGCCCGCTTGTCCCAGTCGGCGAACGCTTCCATCAGCGGCTGATTGCGATTGGGGATGCAGAAGTCGACCACCATCGTCGTGCCGCCGCTGAGCGCCGCTTTGGTGCCGCTTTCGTAATTGTCGGCCGAGTTCGCGCCCATGAACGGCATGTCGAGATGGGTATGCGGGTCGAGGCCGCCCGGAAAAATGAAGCAGTTCTTGGCGTCGAGCGTGCTGTCGCCTCTGAGGCTTTCGCCGATCGCCTTTATGGTCTCTCCTTCGACCAGCACGTCCGCCTTGTAGGTGCGGTCCGCGGCGACGATCGTGCCGCCTTCGATGACGAGCGACATGTTGCAATTCTCCTGAACGATAGAACCCTGGCCCCGCTCGCGGGGACGTCGCGTGACCCTTACGGCACGATCTCGGCTTTCTCCAAGACCGCGTGCATAAGCACGTTGGCGCCCGCGGTTGACCACTCCTGCTTGATGTCCTCGCTTTCATTGTGGCTGACGCCGTCGACGCAGGGCGTGAACACCATCGACGACGGCGCGACACGCGCCATGTAGCAGGCGTCGTGGCCGGCGCCCGAGACGATGTCGCGATGCGAGTAGCCGAAGCGCTCGGCCGCGCGCCTGACCGCGTCGACGCAGCCTTTATCGAAAGCAACCGGCTCATAGTAGAAGACCTGCTTCATGTCGTAGGTCAGGCCGATCTTCTTCGTGATCGTCTCGACCCCTTCCTTGAGCGCCGCGTCCATCGAGGTCAGCGTCGGATTGTCCGGGTGGCGGAACTCGCAGGTCATGAAGACCTCGCCCGGGATGACGTTGCGCGAATTCGGATAAGGATTGAGCATTCCGACCGTCGAGACGCCGAGCGGCGCCTTCGAGAGGCCGATCGCGTTAACGAGTTCGACGATCCGAGCCGCGCCGAGAAGCGCGTCCTTGCGGCGCGGCATCGGCGTCGAGCCCGCGTGGCTTTCGAAGCCGGTCAGCCGGATTTCGTACCAGCGCTGGCCCTGCCCGTGGGTGACGACGCCGACGTCGATTGACTCGTCCTCGAGGATCGGACCCTGCTCGATATGAAGCTCGAAATACGCGTGCACCGGGCGGCCGCCGACAGGCTCGTCGCCTTTGAAACCGATCCGTTTCAGTTCGTCTCCGAGCGCCTTGCCGTCGGCGTCGACGCGCGAATAGGCGAAGTCCTTGCTGAAGACGCCGGCGAACACGCCCGACGACACCATCGCGGGGGCGAAACGCGAGCCCTCCTCATTAGTCCAGTTCACGACCTCGATCGGATGCTTTGTCTTGATGTTGAGGTCGTTCAGCGAGCGCACGACCTCGAGCGCCCCAAGCACGCCGAGCACGCCGTCGAACTTCCCTCCCGTCGGCTGGGTGTCGAGGTGGCTGCCGACGAAGACAGGCGGCAGCGACGGCTCGACCCCTTCGCGCTTGGCGAACATGTTGCCCATCTCGTCGACCTTGACGGTGCAGTCGGCGGCCTCAGCCCATCGACGGAACAATTCGCGGCCTTGCTTGTCGAGATCGGTCAGCGTCAGGCGCTTGCATCCGCCCTTGGGCGTCGCGCCGATTTTCGCCATCTCCATCAAGGAATCCCAGAGCCGTGCCCCGTCGATGCGCACATTCGACAAGTCAGCCATCGGTCACAAGCTCCAGCATCTGTTGACGCTATTATAGGTTTGACCAAATGGTCAAATGGCGTAACCTTGGGCTGAATGCGCTGATAAAATCGGCGCCGCCGCCATCGGTCGCGAGGCGCCTCGGGCGGCTCCCACACCCTTGAGACATGGGCCGGCGACGCGGGAAGAACGCGACATTCGGGGGAAGCCTATGGCGCGGCGCAGACCGAGACCGACCATCCGCGAAGAGAACGAGCGGGCGCTTTTGGAAGCCGCCGAAGGGATCTTCGCCGAGCAGGGATTCGCGGGCGCCACCACCGCGGCGATCGCAAGGCGCGCCGGCCTGCCGAAGGCCAACCTGCACTATTACTTCCCGACCAAGGAGGGGCTCTATCGCTCGGTGATCGAGCGGGTCTTGACGGCGTGGCTCGCGGCCGCCGCGTCTTTCGACGCAAGCGACGACCCGGCAGTTGCGCTGTCTGCCTATATCGGGGCGAAAATGGATCTCGCGCGCGAGATGCCTCTGGCCAGCCGCATCTGGTCGGCTGAGATCATGCGCGGCGCGCCGATGATCCAGGATTTCCTCGACACGACGCTGACTGAATGGGTCGTGTCACGCGAACGCGCGGTCAAGCGCTGGATCGCGGCCGGCAAGCTTAAGCCGATTGAACCCAGGGTCCTGTTCTACATGATTTGGGCGACGACCCAGCAATATGCCAACGCCGCGCATGAAATCGCGACCCTGAACGGCGGCAGTCCGCTAAACGACAATGCGTTCGAGCGCGCCAAGCGCCAGGTCATCGAAACGATCCTCGGCGGGGTGGCGGTCAGTTAGAGCAAACGCGACAGCGCCGCCGCCGTCATCTTTCATCCCGGCTCTGGACGTTCGGCTTTCGGCGCGGCAGGCCGTCGCCGCAAAAATCCGTCCCCAGCGTCGCTCGCCAGAACGCTCGCGGTCCTGGCTCGTGAACGGGACGGGGCGCGAGGCGAGCGCAGATTCCCGCCCGCGCCCACCAGGACATCGGCATGTCGCGGCGGTTGACGGGATTGAGCCCGCCCTCGGGCCGGCGCCAAAAGATGCAGTCCGCGCACTGGAAGCTAATCGCCATCCCCTCCGCGGCGACGCCCTCGCCGCACCACTGAGGGCTATGGGTTTGCGGCCAGTGGGCGGCCTCCTCGGGCCGGATCGACGGTTCCGGCGCGTGCCGGGCGCACAGGCCCTCATGCTCTATAAGCCTGCGCCAGAATGCGCAGACGCCGCAATTGGCTGGGCTGACCGGGCGGTCGCTCATCGTCTCCTCCCCTCGCCCGTCGGCTCACTCCGCCAAATATTGGAATAAGGCGGGCTTGGCGGGCGGTTCGGGCGGCGCCGACCAGCCCCCGCCGAGCGCGAGCATCAGGCCGATGACGGCCACCTGCTGGCGGGTATGCAGCGCAATCTCCAGACGCTCGGCGTCGAGCGCCGCGCTTTGGGCCGTCACCACGTCAAGATAGGACGAGGCGCCGTCGCGATAAAGGGTCAAGGACAGATCGGCCGCCTTGCGGGCCGCCACCGCGGCCGTCGTTGTCTGCGCGGCCTCGTCGGCCAGCCAGCGCAGCGAGGACAGCTGGTCTTGCACCTCCTGAAGGGCGCGCAACACCGTCGCCCGGTAGTTCTCCGCCGCCTCGGTGAACTGCGCCTTGGCGATCTCGAGTTCCGCCTGGCGCAGCCCTGCGTCGAACAGGGGAATATCGATCGTCGGCCCAATCGTGCCGAAGAGGTTCTCCGGGTTGAATAGCCGGAAGTTGGTGTCTTGCGTTCCGCCCAGGGCGAGGAGCGAGACTTTGGGAAAAAAATTGGCGCGGGAGGCGCCGACCAGCTCGCTGGCCGCCGCGGTCAGCCGTTCGCTTTCCGCAACGTCCGGACGATTGCGCAGAACGTCGGCGGGCACGGCGCGCGGCGGCTTTGGCATCCTTAGCGGCGTCGCGGACGGCGCGATCCTGAATGAAGGCGCGGCCTTGCCGACCAGCGCGGCGATCGAATCCTCGAAGCGCGCCCGGTTGAGGGCGAGATCGGACGCGAGGGCCTCAGTCGCGCTCAACTGGGTCTGCGCCCGATCGACATCGACCGGGGAGGCAATCTGCGCTTCGAGGCGCTGCCGGGTCAGCTTCAATGCGTCCCGGTAGATGGCGATCGTATCAGCGAACAGCTTGGCTTCGTCGTCGAGGCCGCGCAGATTGACGTAGTCGCGCGCGAGTTCGGCGTGCAGCTCGAGCCGCGCGTCGGCCAGCGCGTCAGCGCTGGCTTCAGCGGTCGCGTTGGCCGAGTTGACGATGTCGCGCACCCGTCCCCAGATGTCGATCTCATAGGATGTTTGGGCGCCGAGAAGGTTGTCGCCGTAGTAGAGCGGCTGAGAGGCGGATCGCAGCGGCCGATTGAGCGATTGTTTGTTGGCCAGGAAATGGTCGACCGAGTGGACCTGCGGATAGGCGCTGCTCAGCGCCGCGTTCGCGCGCGCGACCGCTGCGTCATTCGCTGCGACAGCGGCGGCAAGATTGGGGTTGGCCGCATCCACCTGCGCTTGAAGATCGTTGAGCGTTCGATCGCGGAAGGTGAGCCACCACATCCCGGCCGCGGAGAGCGTCCTGGCCTCGGCGGTCGCATCCTTGAATTTGGCCGGCACCGCTACCGCGGGCGGAGCGTAGCGCGGCGCAAAGTCGCAACCGCCGAGCGCGAACGCGATCGGCGCCGCGAGCCACGGCCGCCATTTCATTCTGCGTGATCCCGCCCCGTTTGCGCCATCTCATCGGCGCTCTTCGGACGATCGCCCGACCCTTCCGTTCTTGCGGAAGGTCCTGGCGCCTTCTCCCCAGCGGCTTCCATAACCCGAACCTCCTCGCCGTCGCCAATGGAATCGGGCGGGTTGGCGACGATGCGCTCGTCCTGGCTGAGGCCTCCAGTGACTTCGACCGTGTTCCCGAGGTCGCGCGCTATCCGGACTCTCTTGAGGACGATCCGGTTGTCAAGCCCGAGGGTCGCGACCTCGGTCGCATTGTCGCGAAACAGCAGCGCGTCGGCCGGAAGGGTTGTTGCGTCCGGGTCTGGCGGAATCTGAAAATGGACACGCGTGAACGCGCCTGGGGCGAGCGCGCCATCTTTGTTGTCAGCGATGAGTTCGACTAACAGCGAGCGCGATTTCTTATCGATGGCGTGCGAGGTCGTCTCAATCGTGGCCTCGAATTTGCGATCCGGGAACTCGGGCAATTCAAGCGTCGCCTTCATCCCGTCCTTCATCGCCGCCGAATAGGATTGCGGCACCGGGACGTAAATCCGCATCTGATGGATGTCCGCGACCGTAAATAGGGCGACGCTATCGTTCGAATCCGCCTTGACCAACGATCCGACATCGACGTTGCGTGTGGTGACCACGCCATTGAACGGCGCAACGATATTGGCGAACGACTTGAGCGCCTTCAGTCGGTCAATGTTGGATTGGGCGGCCTCCACCTCGGCCGCCTTGGCGTGCGCGTCGCTGTCTTTTTCGTCGGCGGCCTGCTGAGAGACCGCTGCTGTCGAGCGGAGCGAGTTCCAGCGTTCGGCCGTGACCTTGGCCAGGGTCAGATTCGCCTTGGCCTTCGCGAGTTCGCTTTGCGCCACGGCGATGCGCTGGTCGAGCTCGGGCGTGTCCACGACGGCCAGGACATCCCCCTGATGAACCTTGGCGCCGATGTCCTTGCGCCATTCTTGAACGTAGCCGCTGACCTGACCGTGAATGGAGGCCGTGTCAAAAGCTTCGACATTGGCGGGCAAAACGAGTTCGCGGGGCTTGCCTCCCTTTTGCGGCGAGACGAGCGCAACCGAAGGGATCGCCTGCTCCTGCGTCCATTGTTTGAGCTTCTCGTCGTCGCGCCGACGGCCCGAAATTCCGGTGTAGGCGACGACGGCCGCGCCGATGATGAGGATCAAAATCGCACGCCAGAGCTTGACCGGCTTTTGTTCGTTCGACTTGGGTCCAGCTTCCGATCCGCGAGCGTCGGGGACCTTGGCGTCGGCGTCTTTGGTCAGAGGCGCGGAGCTGTCGATGCGGTAATCGGGCGCCACGGCGTGACCTTCGGCGTGATCCCAGCTCATATCGGCGAAGCCTCGGCGGAAAGGTTCGGCGCGGACTCGCTCTCCCGCTTCGGCCTGCGCTCGTGAACGAGCCGGAAGACCGCCGGCACAAACAATAGCGTCGCGACGGTCGAGCAGATGAGGCCGCCGATCACGGCCCGGCCGAGCGGCGCGTTCAATTCACCGCTGAGCGCCATCGGCGTCATGCCAATGATCATCGCGAGCGCCGTCATCAGAACCGGCCGGAAACGGGTGAAGCCGGCGTCGATCGCCGCCGTCGCCGCATCGGCGCCTTCCGCAAGCCGCTCGCGGGCGAAGCTGATGACGAGGATGCTGTTGGCGGTGGCGACGCCCATGCACATGATCGCGCCCGTTAGCGCGGGCACCGACAGCGTCGTGCGGGTGATGAACAGCATCCATACGATGCCGGCGAGCGCGGTCGGCAACGCGCTCACGATGACGAAAGGATCGAGCCAAGACTGAAAATTGACGACGATCAGCAAATAGATCAGCACGACCGCGAACCCAATGCCGACGAACAGCTGCTGGTACGCGTAGCTCATGGTCTGGGTCTGCCCGCGCAGGACAATGGAGGATCCCGGAGGAAGCTCGTTTGCGGTCTCGTCGACGATTTTCTGGATGTCGGCGGACACCGCGCCAAGGTCGCGCTCATTGTTGTTCGCGTAGATGTCGAGGACCGGCTGGACCGCGTAATGCGAGACGACTGCGGGGCTCACTTGACGTTTGAGCGTCGCCAGGCCGCCGACGATCTGCGAGGCGTCTTCGCGCGAAGCGGGAATATTCTCGAGCGACGACATTGAATCGAGCCAATATTGGGGAGTCTGGGCGACGATCGGATAGGCCACGCCGTTCTTCGGATTGATCCAGAATGTCGGCGCCACTTTGAAACTTCCAGAGAGAGTTTCTTGCAGGCTGCGGGCGATATCGGCTTCATTCAGGCCGACTTGCGCGGCGCGCATGCGGTCGACCTCGACGCCGAGCGTTGGATTGTTGGACGCCTGTTGAATTCGCGCGTCCGCCACACCAGGGACACGGGCGATCTTTTGCAGCAGTTTATTGGCATAGACGTGATTGGCGTCGAAGTTGGAGCCGACGATCTGCACGTCAATCGGCGCGGGAAGGCCGAAATTCAAGATCTGGGAGACGATGTCAGCAGGCAGGAACGCGAATGTCGTGCCGGGAAACATTCTCGGCAGCGTCTCGCGCATCTCCTTGACATAGCGGTCGGCCTCGCTTGCGTACTCGGGCTTGATCGTGATGAGAATGTCGGCGTCGGCGGGGCCGACCGTGCCCGAATTGTTGTAGGTCGAGTTGATTCCGCTCACCGGCAACCCGATGTTGTCGACGATCGGGTCCAAACCTTCGGACGGAACGATTCGGCGTATCTCGGCCTCGACGCCGTCGCAGATCAGCGCGGTGTCTTCGATCCGAGTGCCCGTCGGCGCGCGGACGTGAAGCTTGAGCTGCGTATTGGCGATCGCCGGGAAGAAATTCTCGCCGAGGAACGGCGCAAGCGCGAACGAACAGGCTACCGCAACCAGGAAACCGGCGATGAATTTGCCCCTCGCAGCGAGCACGGTCACGAGTAGCCGCCGGTAGAAGCCGCGCGCGGCTTCAAACCGCCGCTCGAATCCACGCTGGAAAAGGCTGAAAGGATTGCGCGTCGGAGGCCGCGGGGCGCCGTGGCTATGCGCGGCCTGATGGGCGAGGAGGAAGCGGGCCATAGTGTTGACCAGGGTGCGCGAGAGCAAATAGGAGCCGATGAGCGCAAAGACGACGGCCTCGGCCATCGGGCGGAACAGATAGCCGGCGACTCCGCCAAGGTTGAACATCGGCACGAACACGATGCAGATACACAGGAGCGAGACAGTCGCGGGAATGACGATCTGGCGGGCGCCGTCCATGATCGCGCTTTCGATGTCCTTGCCCTGTTCGAGATGGTAATTGATGTTCTCGATCGTTACCGTCGCGTCGTCGACGAGAATGCCGACCGCGAGCGCCAGCCCGCCGAGCGTCATCACGTTGATGGTTTCGCCGATTGCCGCGAGCAGCGTGACCGAGGTCAAAATCGCGAGCGGGATTGAGATCGTGATAATGAACGTCGAGCGCCAGCTGCTGAGAAAGACAAGGATCATCAGCCCGGTCAGCGCCGCGGCGACGACGCCCTCGAAGATGACCGAGTTGACGGCGGAGTTGACGAATTCCGACTGATCGTTGATGGCGTCCACTTTCAGGCTGGCTGGCAGCGTCTCGCGCAGCTTTGGAAGAAGCGCTTTGACGCCATCTATGACATCGAGCGTCGAAGCCCGCCCTGTCTTGAGGATCGTCATCAATGCGGCGTTCGAGCCATCGACGCGAACCATGTTGATTTGCGGCGGCGCGCCGGCATGCGCATAGGCGACATCGTGAAGGAAGACTGTCGTGCCGTTGACGACCCGAATGGGCACGTCGTTGAGCTCGTCAAGACGGGTTGGCGAGCCGTTCAGCGAGACCGTGTACTCGAAGTCGCCGACCTTCTCGGTGCCGACGGGGGTCACGATGTTCTGCTGGCCGATCGCGTTGACGACGTCCTCGGCGGACAGCCCGTAAGCTTCCAGCTTCTGCTGATCGATATCCACCTGGACCTGGAGGATCTTGCCGCCGTACGGCGACGGAATTGCGGTGCCGGCGACTGAGGAGAGTTGAGGGCGGATGAAATTCTGGCCCAGGTCGAAGATCTGGGCCTGCGACAGAGACTTGCTCGACAACGCGAGCTGGATGACGGGCACGCTCGAGGCATTGAAACTGAGGACGAACGGCGGCGTAATTCCTGGCGGCAGGTATTTGAGGACCGTTTGCGAAGCCGCGGTCGTCTGGGCGAGTGCGCCGTTGATGTTGACGCCGCGTTGGAAAAAAACCTTCACGATCCCGTAGCGGGGAAGAGATTGCGATTCGATATGCTCGATGTTGTTGACCTGGCTGCTGAGGATGCGCTCGTAGTAGTAGATCACTCGTTTTGACATATCGTCGGCGGGCAATCCATCGTAAGTCCAGACGACTGCGACGACCGGAATGCCGATGTTCGGGAAAATGTCGGTTGGGGTCTTGATTGCCGCCGTCACGCCGAAGATGACGATCAGCATCGCCATGACGACGAATGTGTAAGGTTTGCCAAGAGCGATTCGGACAATGCCGAGCATCGATTCACTTCAATCGGGTAGCGAAGTCGGCCTAAGCCGACAAAAAGCCGTCGTGGCGAACCTCGTCCGCCGCGACGGCCTTCGGGCCCTTGTTACCCATCGAAACTCCTTTTCAACACTAAAATCCATTTTACTTGGTCTTTGTGACATCGGCGACAATCGCAACGCCGGGCGCCCGTCACCCGGTTTCCCGGGCCAGCTTCGACGACGCATGCAGAAATGCGCGCAGTTCGAATCGGGCGCCGGGGTTGTTGTCCTCGACTGTCAGCTTGAGGCCGTGCAGATTGGCGATCGTCTCGGCGATGCTGAGGCCGAGCCCGTATCCCCGCGATTTGCCGCTGTTCACGCCGCGATAGAATCGATTAAATATCTTTTCGCGCTCCTGCGCCGGCACCCCAACGCCGTTGTCGCTTACGGAAAGGACAGGCTGGCCGTTGGCGATCCGGGACTCGATTCGCACCACGCCGCCCGCCGGTGTGAACTTCACCGCGTTGTCGATCAAATTGGAAAGGGCTTCGCGCATGAGATCGTCATCGCCGCAGATCGTAACCGGCCCGCCCCCGTCGGCGACGATCCTCACGCCCTTGAGCTCAGCGACCGGCTCATAGAAATCGACCACCTGGGCGCAAACCGCGCTTAGGTCGAAGTCCTTGAACTGGGCTTTCGCCGCGCCATTCTCGACCGCGGAAATCCGCAGAATCGCCGAAACCGCGGTGGACACCTTTTCGATCTGGCCGAGCGCGGCCTCCATGGCCTCGCGCAATTGGTCGGTTCCTGCCTCACAGTCGAGGGCCCGCTGGATCTTGGCTCGCGCAACGGCAAGCGGGGTGCGCAGATCGTGGGCGATGTTGTCGCCCGCGCTCTTGAGCTGCTCGAGCAGGCGCGCAATTTCGTCCAGCATGAGATTGACCGCGCGCGCTACTTTGTCGATGTCGCGGTCCTCATTGGTGACCGGCAAACGGAAATCGAGCTCGCCGTTCATGATCCTGACGATGGCGTCATGAATGCGTTCAAACCGTTGCGACGCCCTGCGGGCGAAAAGAGCGCCAATAGCGAGGATCGCCAGAACTGTCGGCAGCAGCGCGACCGTCATCGCCCGCAGCAGCGTTCCCTGCAGGCTGTAGGTCTCGAGCAGGCTACGCCCGAGCAGAAGTACGCCGTCGTTGGGGAGCCTGCGACCGACAAAGATGGCCGGCTCGCGCGCGCCGGTCGAATCCGGCGCCAGCTCCTCTTGGATGACATGAGCCCGACCGTCGATTGGAATGGCCGGCATGCCCCGGACGTTGCCGAACACCATTGCGCCGTTCGGATCAAACAGGGCGACGAAATCGAGCCGTCGGATGTCCCGCGTCAGGCGCAGCTGCAGCGCCCGGCGCAGGTCGGCCTCGCTGTCGCCCTCGCTTCTTCTCGCTTCGTCGACGAGAATGGCGCCAGCGCGCTGAAAATCGGTTGTGTACACCTGCCAGTATATGAACGCGAAAGCAGCGGTCATCGCCAAGGTGATCGCGAGCGCGAACGCGAGCGCGAGGCGAAACGCCCGCGCGTTGAAGACTTCAAGCGTCCGCATTCAGTTTGAAGCCGACTGCGCGGATATTGACGATGAAACGCCGCACGCCGGTCGGATCGAGTTTGCGGCGCAGGTTGCCGATCTGGACGTCGACGACATTGGTCTCCGCCATGAATTTGAAATTCCAGACATCCTCGAGCAACATCGCTCGGGTCACGATCTGGCCGGGCCGGCGCATGAAATATTCGAGGAGGGCGAATTCTCGCGGCAGGAGATCGATCGGCTTGCCGTCGCAGTGCGTCGTCCGGTCGACCAGATCCATCTCGAGCGGCCCGACCTGCAACCGGGTCTGCCGCGGATCTCCGCCCCGGCGCATCAACGCTTCAACCCGCGCCGTCAGTTCGCGGATGTCGAACGGCTTGATAAGGTAGTCGTCGCCCCCAGCCTTCAGCCCGTTGATGCGTTCATCGACCGACGACAGAGCGCTGATCACCAGCGCCGGCGTGGCGTTGCCTTCGGCCCGAAGCGTCTCGATGATCGAAAGCCCGTCCTCGCCATGCAGCATGCGGTCGATGACCAGAACGGCGGCGCCTGAGCGTGCGATCCGCAGTCCGTCGTCGACGGTCTCCGAGAGTTGCACCGGATGGCCGCTCGCCAGCAGCTCGAGGCGGATCTCTTCGGCAAGGTCGCGCTCGTCTTCCACTACCAGGATCGGCGGCGCCGCTGGAGCGTCGCTCGCTCGAACGGTCGCTTTGGCTCCATCTTCGAACAACGACATGCTCATCGCTTGATCCTGAAAGCCGAGCCCGGGTCTAGGTATTTATACGCAAGGACAGGTTAGCGCTATGACGGTCGGTTCTCGGGTGCAAGTCCGACGAGGGTGTTGTTTGTCGCGAAAGATCGGCCGGGCGCATGCAACTAGTGATTCTTAAGGGGTCGTTTTCAACTAAATATTTTTTGCCCCGCCGCCGCTTTGTCGCCAAACTGTAATATAGCTCGAGTACGTATAGGCTTAAGCGATGTTCATGTTTTGCCGGGAGCGTTTCGCGCCTCTCGCGTGATTTCGCGTCATCATAAGTATTGCCGCTGTCTTTCGTGCCTATTCCCTAGGCGTTCGACAGTTGAGTTGTGATTATTTTGCAACAGATTAAAAAAAGACAAAAAGACGGTAAAATTATAGTTTGTCTGTGACGCATCCTCCCGCTAGCTTCATCTTGGTCAGTTCGACTTGAGCTGACTCGAACTGGCTCAAGGCCGGGGCTACGTCAATATCCGGCGCTGCGGCTTCAGAGTCCGGCCTCAACTTAGCGGTCGCAAGGACTGCGACGAGAGACAGGGTGTTCATCGCTTCGAGGGCGCAAAGGGAAACGGCGCCCCGTCCGGTCCAGGGCGATGAAATGATAAGGCAGCGGGCCGGCGTGGGTTGCGGTCCCACAACGGATGGGGATGGGGTTCAGATGAAAAAGCTCGGTGTTGCTCTGGCGATGACGATCGCCGCCTTCGGCGCTGCTCACGCGGCCGATCTGCCGACCAAGAAGGAAACCCCGCCGGCGCCAAAAGTGAATTGTTATGCGAGCTACTGGACCTGGCTCAACTCAACCCCTGCAGACTGCCCGCTGAGCTATGGTCCCTTCACTCTCTATGGGACGCTCGACATCGGGCTCCAATACGAGTCCAACGGCGCGGCCTGGAGCCCGACGCAGCCCAACGGGACGGGGAGTTTCATAAACAAGCAGGCCTACGGGTCCAAGTGGCTATGGTCGCCGAACAACCTCAGCCAGTCGGTTGTCGGCATCAAGATGAGCCAGCCGCTTTGGTTCTTGTCGGGTCCGTTCCTGACGGGTTGGTCGCTCGTCGGCACGGCGGAATCCGGCTTCCAGACCCTTTCCTGGAATTTAGCCAACGGGCAGCGCTCGCAGGCCCAGAACAACGGCAAGGCGCAGCTCTTGCAGGGCTTCAACGCGGATTCGGGCCGCTCCGGCCAATGGGACAATTCGCAGGGCTTCATCGGGCTCAGCAACCCGGCTTACGGCACCTTGGTCTGGGGCCGGGTGAACACTCTGGGGCTGGACGGACTCGTCTCTTATGACGTGATGAGCAGCGCCTACGCCTTCTCGCCGTTCGGTTTTTCCGGCTCGTACGCCGGCTTCGGCAACACCGAGCTCACTCGTTCCGAGACGGCTTTAAAATACAACTGGAACTCCCAGAATCTCGTGAGCTGGATGAACTTCCGTGTAGCGGGCATTGCGCAGACCGGCAGCTACAACCAGGGCAACCCTTCTACCGAGTTCTGGCAGGGGCAAATCGGCGCGGACTTCCCCCACCTCTTTGCCGGCAATGCTTTTGCCGGCACCCTCTCGGCTGACTTCATCGGCGGCTATGCCCAGAACGCGGTGAACACCAGCAACTTCACCGGCACTTGCACCGTCATCAAATCCGGCGCGTACAAGGGCCAGACGACCTGCTCGTCCGGCATCCCGGCATTTTACAATGGGTCCGACCTGAAGGCGACGCTATCCAACAATATCGGCACTTTCCTGCTCGGCAAGTACAAGTTTGACCAATTCCCGCTGACGATCTCCGGCGGTTGGGAGCACTGGAAGCAGTCTGACCCCAGCAGTACGTTCCCCAACGGCTTCCAGTCGATCGGCGGCTATAACATCCCCGGCAACATCATCGGAAACAAAGCATTTCCGACGACATGGATCAGCTACACGACCTATTTGGACCCGAGGATCGTGAACGTCTTCTTCATCGGCGCCAAATATGCTGTAACGCCTCAGATCGACGTCGCCGCAGCCTACTATTATCTCGAGCAAAGCAACTACAACTCCTCGACCACGCCTTGCGCCTACGCCAACGCCAACTTCGTCACGCCGAGCGGCCATTCGTTTGAGGTTTCACGCATCAACGCCGGCTCTTGCGCAGGCTCGCAGGACGCCTATTCCTTCCTGATCGACTATCGGCCGGTCAAGCGCGTCGACCTCTACGCAGGCGTGATGGTCTCCAACGTCTATGGCGGCCTTGCGAACGGCTTCCCGGTGACCCAGGAAATCGCCCCGACCGCCGGCCTGCGCGTCAAGTTCTGACCCGTTCCTCTTTGGCTGGCGCCGAGCGCGCCAGCCGAGAGGGCGCCCTCATCGCCCGCCGAACACCACCCGGTTGTTGACGGCGTAAAGGATGCACGCGGCATTCTTCGCCTGCGCGGCGCAATCGGTCATTGTCTTTTCTCCTATTACCAGTTGACCCTGAACCAGAACGCGACCGGCGGCGCCGGCGGCGCGTCTTATGGCTTTGGCGGCAGCGTGGGCGTCGCGGCCAACGGCGGCTATGCCGATTCGGAGCTCTATTACTACGACACCACTGCCGAATACCTGAACGGAAACACGACCGCGACCGGCGGCGCCGGCGGCGCGACCGATTATGGCACGGCCGGCAGTGGCGGGAGCGCCTACGCCGTCACCGAGCTGACGAGCGCCTCCGGCTACGCCTATAGTGTTGACGCCACTGCGACCGCGGTCGGCGGCGCGGGCGGGGCTGCGATCGGCGGCGGCACGCCCGGCGTGGGTGGCGTCGCGAGCGCCTATGCGTCGGCTGCAAGCAGTACATACTACTACTACTACTACAGTCCGACGACCGCCACCGCTTCCGCCACCGGCGGCGCGGGCGGGGTCGGGACCTTCGGCGTGACCGGCGGCGCCGGCGCCTCCGAGGACTACGACTCGACCGGCGTCAATTTCGCCCAGGCTTCCGCCACCGACAACAACTATGGCTATGCCTACGCAACCGCCTCGGTGACCGGCGGCGCGGGCGGCGAAGGCGACTACGGCTCGAATGGCGGCGCGGCGGGCAATGCGAGCCTGTACACCAACACCGGATTGGGAATCTACGCAGTCAGCGGCTCCAGCTACTATGATTTGACCCTGAACCAGAACGCTACCGGCGGCGCCGGCGGCGCGGCCTATGGAGGCGGCGCCGGGGCGAATGGCGGCGCAGCCGATTCGCAGCTCTCCTACCACGACTATAGCGCGGAATACTTGTCCGCGAATACGAACTCGACCGGCGGCGCCGGCGGCGCGACCGACACTGGCTCGGCGGGCGCTGGCGGGTCCGCCAACGCCGTTACCTATGCAGAGAGCTACGGGTACCAAACCACCGCCAATGCGACCGCGATCGGCGGCGCCGGCGGCGCGACCCAGAGCGGCGTCGCCGGCTCGGGCGGGCTCGCCACCGCGTCCGCGGCCGCCCAAAGCGATTATTATGACACCGCCACCGCCACCGCCACGGTCGTCGGCGGCGCCGGCGGCGACGCGACCGCGGGCGGGACCCCGGGCGCCGGCGCGTCGGAATCCTATTCGCTGTTGGGATATAACCCCGCGACGGCTTACGCGTCCTTGCCGAACTACTACGACTACGCCACCGCCACGGCCAATGCGACCGGCGGCGCCGGCGGCGCGATGACCGGCCCGTTCGGGGGTACGGACACCGCGGGGGCGGCGGGCGACGCGCAGCTCGTCAACGCGGTCGGCGGCTACGGCTATGACTTGACCCTGAACCAGAACGCCACCGGCGGCGCTGGCGGCGCGATGTATGGCGAGTTGTTCGGCCACGGCGCCAACGGCGGCGCCGCGGATTCGGAGCTCAACTACGCCGACTCCACTTCCGAATATATCTCCGCGAACACCACCGCGACCGGCGGCGCCGGCGGCGCGACCGACATCGGTTTCGCCGGAGGCGGCGGGTTGGCCACCGCGTCCACCTACCTGACCTCCACCTCCGCCTATGGCGTCGACGCCTCGGCGAGCGTCGTCGGCGGCGCGGGCGGGCAGGCGACCAATGGGGCAGGCGGCGGAATCGCCGGCAATGGCGCGTCGGAAGATTACTACGCGCTCGGCTATAACCCCGCGACGGCGTACGGCTCCTCAACGACTTACAGCGACGTCAACGTCACGGCCAGCGCGACCGGCGGCGCCGGCGGCGAAGGCGATGGCGGCGGCCTCGGCAACGGCGGGGCGGCGGGCAGCGCCAGCCTGGTCAACGCGGTCGGCGGTTTCTCGTATGACTACTTGACCCTGAACCAGAACGCCACCGGCGGCGCCGGCGGGGCGGCCTACGGCGGCGGCTTCGGGGCGAACGGCGGCGCGGCCGATTCGGAGCTCGCCTACACCGACTACAACGCCATATACTTCACCGCGAACACGACCGCGATCGGCGGCGCCGGCGGCGCGACCGACACCGGAACGGCCGGCAATGGCGGGACCGCTGCCGCGAACACGACGGCGGAGAGCGTCAATTTCGCCTACCAGACGACCGCCAATGCGACTGCGATCGGCGGGGCGGGCGGCACAACCGGAAGCGGCGTGGCCGGCTCGGGCGGGCTCGCCGAGGCGAGCGCGACAGCCTACAACGATTACTATTACAACGCCGCGGCCAACGCCACCGTCGTGGGCGGCGCGGGCGGCGACGCAACCTCAGGCGGGACCCCGGGCGCGGGCGCGTCCGAGGATTACTTTGTGTCGGGGATCAATCCCGCGATCGCATACGCCTACCAGGGGAACACCGGCACGGCTGCCGCCACCGCCAACGCGACCGGCGGCGCCGGCGGCTCGATGTACGGCGGCCCGTACCTGGGCACGGACACCGCGGGGGCGGCGGGCAGCGCGGGGCTGTACAATGCCGTCAGCGGCTTTACCTACGGAAACTTGTACCTCAGTCAGAACGCGACCGGCGGCGCCGGCGGCTCGATGTGGGGAGAGTACAATGGCTCGGGCGCCGTCGGCGGCGCAGCCACATCGCTCCTGGGCTACGGCGACAGCGCCGCCGAATATGTGGACGCGGAAACGACCGCGACCGGCGGCGCCGGCGGCGCCACCGACATCGGCTTTGCCGGCAACGGCGGCGCGGCCTCTGCCGCGACCGACGTGGAGACCAGCGCGGCCTACGACACTTACGTCAGCGCGACCGCGACCGGCGGCGCCGGCGGCGAAGCCACCGACGGATTTGACGGCGGGATCACCGGCGGCGGCGGAACAGCTTACGCAACCGCCTACGGCCAGTCGGACATCGGCGGCTATGTCAGCGTGACGGCCAACCAGATCGGCGGCGCCGGCGGCGTCGGCTACAACGGCTCCTGGGGCGGGACTGCGGCCAGCTCGGTCATGCAGAACCAGGTCGGCGGCTACACGTCGGGCGGCGAACTCGATCTCTACCAGAACGCCACCGGCGGCGCCGGCGGATCGGCGTACGGCGGCGGAGTGGCCGCCGCGGGCGGTTACGCCGAATCCGACCTCGGAACATCCTCGTCCTATTACTACGACAACGCGGCCTCGTATCTCATCGCCAGCACCAGTGCGACCGGCGGCGCCGGGGGCTCGACCGATTCGGGTCCGGCCGGGGCCGGCGGCAATGCGACCGCGACCGCCTATATCGAGACGGCCGCGGCGATTGAAACCTTCGTCAGCGCGACCGCCACCGGCGGCGCAGGCGGCAACGGGGACGGAACCGGCGGCGACGGCGGAACGGCTTCCGTTACAGCCTACGGCCAGTCGGACGTCGGCGGCTACGTGAACGTGGCCGGGTCGGCGACCGGAGGGGCGGGCGGCTATGGTTTCGGCGGCAACGCCGGCAACGGCGCCAGCGAAAGCCTCACCAACCAGGTCACCGGCTCCACGAGCGGCGAATTGGTTCTCTCTCAGTCGGCGACCGGCGGGGCCGGCGGCTACGCCTATACCGACGGCGGGCTCGACAGCAATGTCGCGGGCAATGGCGGCGACGCCTATTCCGAGCTGAGCCAGCTCGACGGCGCGGCCTACTATTTCAGCGGGACGGCCAACGCGCAGGGCGGCAATGCCGGCTCAACCGACGGCGCAACCGCCGGCGCGGCGGGAACAGCAACCGCCTACACCGAGATCGTCGCGCTGGCGGGCGGCGCCGACGCCGCCGCCAACGCCACCGGCGGGGCCGGCGGCTCTGCCGATTATGGTCCGGGGACGGCGGGCGGAGCGGCCAGCGCGACGGCTCTGGCCATCGGCGTCGGCTCCGGATATAGCCCCTACGGCGCGGATGCGACCGCCGCCGCCACCGGCGGCGCCGGCGGCGATTCGAACAACTACAGCGGCGTCGGCACGTACAATGGCGGCGCCGGCGGCGCGGCGTCGGCTTACAGCGAGGGCGAGACCGAGAACGGCTATGCGGCCAATTCGTCCGCGACCGCGACCGGCGGCGCCGGCGGCGCGGCCTCTTATGCCGGCGCCACCGGCGGCGCGGGCGGCGCGGCGAGCGCCTCGGCCTACGGTTCGTCCGACACCGGCGACGTGACCGTCTCGGCGACCGAGACCGGCGGCGCCGGCGGCGTCGGCAATAATGGCGCCAATGGCGGCCAGGGCGCCGATGCGGCGATGACCAACAACGCGACCGGAAACACCGCCGACGCGCTGACCCTGACCCAGTCCGCCACCGGCGGCGCCGGCGGCGCGGCGAACGACTCTGGCACGCCGGCGACGGCCGGCGCTGGCGGCTAGGGCTCTTCGACGCTCGACGTCGATGATTATGCGGCTTCCTCGTTGACCGCGACGGCCAACGCCACCGGCGGCGCCGGCGGCTCCAGCTATGCCGGGACGCCCGGCGCGGCCGGCAATGCGGCGGCCGAGGTCATCGCCGACAGCTTCGCGGGCGCGGCCGTCGGGACCGCCAACGCCACCGGCGGCGCCGGCGGCTGGGTCTATTATGGCGGCGCGGCTGCGGCCGGCGGAACGGCGCAGGCGACGACCTTCGCCTATGGAGTCGGCAACGGCTCCACCTACGGCGCTGAGGCCTATGCCAACGCAACCGGCGGCGCCGGCGGCGTCAGCTACGACTATTCGAACCCCGGAACGGGCGGCGCCGGCGGATCGGCCAGCGCCTACGCCAATGCGGGCGCGATCAACGGCTACCAGGCGTATGCCGGGGCCTCGGCGACCGGCGGCGGCGGCGGCTACGCCTATTATGTCGGCGGCGCCGGCGGCGCCGGCGGCGATGCGACCGCGGCGGCCTATGGTTCGTCGGACACCGGCGCGGTCACGGTTTCCGCGACCTCCGCCGGCGGCGCCGGCGGCTGGGGCTACTATGGCGCTGACGGCGGCGCGGGCGGCGCGGCGACCATCGGCTCGACGTCCGGCGTCAGCGCCGGAAATGTCACGGTCTCGGCTTCGGCGACCGGCGGGAGCGGCGGGAGCGCGTATTACCTCGGCTATAACGGCGTGACCTATGTCACTGGCAATGGCGGCGCCGGCGGAGCGGCGAACGTCATCAACGCGGTGACCGGCGCGAGCTCCGCCGCGCTGAACCTGAGCGAGACCGCGACCGGCGGCGACGGCGGCGCCGCGTATAGCGGCAACCCTGCTTATCCGGCAGGCGCGGGCGGCGCGGGCGGCGCGGCGACCGCGGTCATGACCACGACCGACTCGACGGCGACCAGCGTCACGACGGCGGTCACCGCCAACGGCGGCGGCGGCGGCTACACCGACTACGGGACGCCCGGCGCGGGCGGCGCGGGGACGGCCACGCTCACCACGACCTCGACGTCGGCGAGCTCGGTCACCGGGACTGCGACGGCCAACGGCGGCACAGGCGGCTACAACTACAGCACCGGCGGTTACGGGGCCGGCGGCTCGGCCTCCGCCTCGGCTTCGGTCTCCGCCAACAACGGCTATGGCCAGGCGACGGCCAGCGCGACTGGCGGCTACGGCTCCGGGAGCGAGACGGCGAACGCGGTGGCGAGCGTGGTCAACGCGACCTCGGGCTATGCGCAGTCGACCAGCGAGTCGCAAGGCACCGCCGGCTCCATCGTCACGACCGCCTACGCTCCGGTCGGCGGCCCGGCGAGCGCCATCACCGAGGCCAACGTGGACAGCGCGCCGGTCGCGCCTGCGCTCGCGGAGGGGGAGGTCTACTCCGTCTCGGAACTGACGCCGGGAGCATCGACGTTCGGCGTCGGCGGGTTCGGGGCCGAATCCGACGGGTCTGACCAGTCGCTCACCTACAACGGCGCGGCGGACCTGACGTTCCTGACCACGACGACCGAGGACATCTTCCTGAACCTGACCTCGGGCCTCGCGATCGGAGACCCGTTCCAGAGCCTGGTGTTCACGTATTCGATCGACGGTTCAAGCCCCGTCGTCGAGACGTTCACCACGGTGGCGCAGGCGAACCTCTTCTTCAACGGCACGTCGATCGACCTCGGCACTTTCGCCGCGGGAACCCAGACCCTCGATCTGACGTACCAGTTCACGGCGATGGGAGATGCGCCCGGCTACATGATGACCTACAACACGGCTGGGGTCGGCATACAGCCGGTTCCGGAGCCCTCGACCTGGGCTTTGATGCTGATCGGCTTCGGCGGGCTTGGCTATATGAGCTGGCGGCGGGTCAATCGGGCGAAGACGGCGGCCGCGTAGCCGCCGCAACGTCCGCATCGAAATACGGAGGCCGCCGGTTACGGCGGCCTTCGCATTTTCGGGCCATACCGCCGCCCGCCGGGCGGCCTGCTCACATGCCAAACATGGCGCTGCGGCTGTTGCCCCGCTTCAGGTTGCGATAGCGGGCGAGAGCCCAGAGCGGAAAAAACTTCGAATAGCCATGATAGCGCAGATAGAACACGCGCGGAAACCCGGTTGCGGTGTGGAACGGCTCGTCCCAGAAGCCGTCCTCGCCCTGGGTCGCGGCGAGATAGGCGACGCCGCGGGCGACGGCCGGATGGTCCGCTTGCCCAGCCGCCATCAGGCCTAGCAGCGCCCAGGCGGTCTGCGAGGCGGTGCTGGGCGAGGGCTGATAGCCCCTGTAGTCGAGCCGGTAGCTCTCGCCGCTCTCGCCCCAGCCGCCATCTGGATTCTGGATTTTGACCAGCCATCCCGCGGCGCGGCGCACCGGCTCCGACTGCGTATCCTCGCCGGCGGCGGCCAGCGCGCAAAGCGACGACCAGGTTCCATAGATGTAGTTCATCCCCCAGCGGCCGAACCAGCTTCCGTCCTCCTCCTGATCGCGGATGAGCGCGTCCAACCCGCGCTTGAGGACATCGCTCGTCGCCCGGGTCTCGCCGAGCTGGGCGAGCAGCGAGACGCAGCGCGCGGTGACGTCCGCGGTCGGGGGATCGAGCAGCGCCCCGTGATCGGCGAACGGAATGTGGTTGAGGTAGTAGTAGGTGTTGTCGGCGTCGAAGGCGGCCCAGGCGCCGTCGCGGCTCTGCAGGCCTTCGATCCATTCGCGCGCGCGGGCGATCGCCTCCGAATGGGCGTCCGGGGCAGCGCTCACGCCGCCGCGGTCGGCGCGGTCCATCGCCATCGCCACCACGGCCGTGTCGTCGGTATCGGGATAGTGCGGGTTGGCGTATTGGAACGCCCAGCCGCCTGGGCGGACGTTCGGCCGCTGCGCCGCCCAATCGCCCTTGACGTCGAGGATTTGACGCGGCTTCAGCCAGTCGAGCGCGGCGCGCACCGACGCCTCGCCCGCCTCGCCCCCGGTTTCAAGCAGCGCATGGGCGGCGAGCGCGGTGTCCCAGACGGGCGAGAGACAGGGCTGGCAATAGGCTTCGTCCTTGCGGACGACCAGCAGCCGCTCGATCGACTCGCGCGCGACGATGAGGTCGGGATGATCCGGCGGATAGCCGAGCGCGTCGTACATCAGGACCGAATTCGCCATCGCCGGATAGATCGCGCCGAGGCCGTCCGCCCCGTTCAGGCGTTCGGTCACGAAAGCGGCGGCGGCGGCGATCGCGCGCTGCCGCAGCGAGTCCGGGAAGAAAGGCTCGGTGCGCTTGAGCAGCCAGTCGATCGCGCCGAAGAATTTCACCGCCGCCCACGCCTGATGCGCGCCGGTCGGCCATTTGCGCACGGCTTCCGGCGGCGCGACGAACAACTCCGGAATCGCGACGCCGCGCGGATTGACAGGGCGCGGCCTCAGCGCCTGCAGCACGAGCAATGGGACCAGGACCGTGCGCGCCCAGTAGGAGACCTTATCGAGGTGGAACGGAAACCAGCGCGGCAGCAGCATGATCTCGACCGGCATGGTCGGGACGCCGCGCCAGGGAATGGCGCCGTAAAGCGCGAGCAGGAAGCGGGTGAAGACATTGCTTCTGGCCGCGCCGCCGTGGGCGAGGATGGCTTCGCGGGCATGGGCCATGTGTGGCGCATCGGGATCGTCGCCGATCATCTTGAGGCCGAAATAGGCTTTGACGCTGGCGCTCACGTCGAACGGGCCGTCGTGAACGAGCGGCCATCCGCCGTGTGCGCCCTGGATCCGCCGCAGGTAGACGGCGATCAGGCGTTCAAGCTCGGGATCGGGCTTCTCGCCGCGAAAGTGCCGCAAGAGAACGTATTCGGCGGGAATGGTCGCGTCGGCCTCGAGCTCGAAGCACCAATGCCCATCGTCGCGCTGCTCTGCCAGCAGCGCCTTTGAAGCGCGGGAAATGCAACCCTCGAGCACGTCCGTCGATGGTGGGGCGTCGAAATGGTCAAACGCAGCATTCATTGCGAAATTCTCACGGCGCGGGCCGGCCGCGCGACGGCGGACGGCTCAACGAAGATCGAGGCCGCCTTATAGCCTGAACGGACAGCGCCTTCGATGGTGGCGGGCAGGCCGGTCTGAATCCAGTCGCCGGCGAGCGCGACGTTTTCCCACTGGGTTTGAGTTGGCGGGCGTTTCGCGTTCTGCGCCGGCGTCGAGGCGAAGGTCGCGCGTTTCTCCTTGACGATCCGCCACGGCGGCAGCTCGGGGGGAAGACCGCTCAGCGCCGCCGCCTCCCGCCAGATCCAAGCCGCAAGCTCATCGCGCGGACGGTCGATCAGGCGGTCGGCGCTGCTGATGGTCACGGAGAGGCGGTCCGGATAGGCGAACAGCCATTCGATGAATCCGTTGACGACGCCGAGAATCGACGCCTGGTCTGGCGGCGGATCGATGCGAAAGTGGGCGTTAACAATGGCCCGGAACTCGTCCGGCGTCTCGAGGCCCGGAATGAGCTCCCGGGCCGCCAGAGGAGGGACGGCGATGACCGCCCCCGCATCGTCGTCGAGCCTCACGGATCTGGTTTCGAATTCGAGCGCGACCGCGCGCCGTCCCGCGAAGCGAATTTCGCGCAGGCGGTCGCCAAAACGGATCGCGCCGTTTCGCTTGGCAAGATAGGCGAGCGCCGGATCAATGAAGGTTCGCGAGAGTCCCCGCTCCGCGATCAGCGGGTGGCACGCCCGTCCTCCGGCCCCGAGCGTCTCGCGCATGAGGCCGCTCGCCAGGGCGGCGGAGCCTTCCAGCGGGTCGGTGTTAAGTCCCGCGAGCAGGAGCGGACGCCACAGTCGTTCATAGAGCGGTCCGGCGCAATTCATCGCCTGGGCAACCGTTTTGGCCGCCGGGGCTCGGACAAGCATCCCAAGCGGGGCGAAATATTCTCTGAGGCGCGTTCCCGGGGCGCGCCGCTTTCGGTCGAGGAGCCACCACGGCGCCCGCCCTTCGTTGATTCTGAGCCGCCAGCGCTCGCCGGTCTTGAGGTCGGCGAAGTCGAACAGCGCGGCGCCCGGCCCGTTCAGGCTGTCGCGCGAGCCGATCCGGTGAAGATAGTCGAGCGCCGCGTGATTGCCGGAGAGGAGCAGGTGATTGCCGTTATCGATGACGAGACCCAGCGCCTGGTCGGGATAGGATCGGCAGCGCCCGCCCGCGTTCTGCGCCGCCTCGTGCACGATCACTTCGAGGCCGGCCTCGGCGAGCCGGACGGCGGCGCTCAATCCAGCGACGCCGGCGCCGATGACATGAACGGTCCGGCGAATCACAGGATGCCGTACCGCAAGACCGCGCCCAGAATCGTGAGCCGGCTGGCTTTGGACCGGCGCCGGGGCGGGGCAAAGCCATCGGCGAGCATCCGATCAAGGATCGAGCGGTAGGCCGCAGCCATCAGTCGCGGCGCCTTGACCGCTGCTCGCGGCGCCGCCGCCATGATGGAATTGGCCTTGTCGAAATGCGCCCTGGCGCGCGCCGCCACCTCGGCGCAGGCCTGGTCCAGCTTCGGGTCGGCCGCGGCCTTGAGCGGCTCGTCAGTGGTCACGCCGGCGGCGAGCAGCGCCTCGCGCGGCAGATAGAGCCGGCCCGCGGCCGCGTCCTCGTCGATGTCGCGCAGAATGTTGGTGAGCTGAAGCGCGCGCCCGAGATGATGGGCGAGCGCATCGCCGGGGTCAGGGGAGAGGCCGAAGATGCGCACCGAGAGCCGGCCGACGGCGCTTGCGACCCGGTCGCAATATATGTCAAGCGTCGCCCAGTCCGGCGCGCGGATATCCTCAGCGGCGTCCATCGCCATGCCGTCGATGACGGCGTCGAGATCGGCTTGCTTCAAATTGAACTCCCGCCTCGCCCGATCGAGGGCGGCGAGCTGTGGCGGCGGCCGGCCTTGAAACATCGCGGCGACATCGGCGCGCCAACGCTCTAGCCCCGCCAGACGTTGCGCTGCCGTTTCTGGCCCGCGGTCGTCGGCGATGTCGTCGACCGCGCGGCAGAAGGCATAGAGGGCGTACATCCCGTCGCGCCGGGGCGCCGGCAGGATGCGCATCGCCAGGTAGAAGGAGCTATGCGCCGCCGGCGGCGCTTCCTGCGTCATGCGGAGACCTTCGGCCGCGCCCGGACGGAGCGGATCAGCGCGAAAGCAAGAAATCTGAGGGCGCCCAGCCCCCCGACGAGCGCGAAGCCGGCCTTTCCGAACGCGACCCGCTCGCTCAACGGATCGCGGCTTTCGAGGTCGCGGGCGAGGCGCCGCGCAAGCGCATGGATCGCGGCAATCTCGGTCGCGAGCCTAACGTCCCTGATCTCGCCGACCAAGCTTTCGCCGCGCTCGATCAGCGCGCCCGCACGGCGGGCGATCTCGGCGAGAGCGCCTCGCAGGGCCGGGACGGCTGCCGGCGCGTCCAGCATGTCGACCGAGGCGCCATGCTCGGCAAGGATGTCCTGCGGCAGATAGACGCGATCGAGGCGGCGATAATCGAGCGCGCAATCCTGAAGGTGGTTGTTGACTTGAAGCGCCGTGCACAGGGCGTCGGAAGCGGGCCAGATCGTCTCGTCCTCGCCATGGACGTCGAGGACGAAACGGCCGACCGGCGCCGCCGAGAGCCGGCAATAGTCCATGAGCTCTCCCCAGTCGGCATAGCGGCTCTTGCGCGCGTCGAGACGGAAGGCGT
>Ga0335076_10001038_pt1 | contig 26616 bp, 28 predicted proteins | sample Lox_Sample_25_FD_206717 | JGI IMG/M metagenome (GOLD analysis project Ga0335076, IMG submission 206717) | Soil microbial communities from Loxahatchee National Wildlife Refuge, Florida, United States - Lox_Sample_2.5 | ecosystem: Environmental > Terrestrial > Soil > Wetlands | place: USA... | reverse complement strand
AATCAGCATGTTCGGCTCCTTTCCTCCGAGCCCTTTGGTTGGTTTGCGCCTCCAAAGTCTACTCGGCTGATGGGAGCCGACATTGTTATGGAATCATTAGACTCATCCCGATTCCCGGACCCAATCCCTGCCACCGTCATCCAATCCTCCCAGGAGGATGCCGAAAGATGCATCACATCCGCCAGGAGAGCCTGCCCTTTGTTGGCAGTTCCCATGAGTTTGTTGGAGCCGAGCAAGGCAATACCAGCGTCTCGGTGTTCCTTTTCCATGGCAAGCCCGGATCCGGGCCGGGTCCGCACCGGCATCCTTATGACGAGATCCAGTTCATCCGCGAAGGCCGCGGCGTCTGGACCGTTGGTGACAAGACATTCGAGGGCAGCGCCGGAGACATCTTCGTCATCAAGGCCGGCGAGATTCACAGCTTCAAGGCGGTTGGGGATTCACCCCTGATCCAAGTCGACGTCCACCTTAGCCCCCGCTTCATCCAGGAGAACCTTTAGCAGGCTGCGGAAAAACGCGCGTCTGGCCAGGAACGGGAAGGGCACGAGTTCCACTCGTGCCGCTAAGTCACTCATTTTGCGTTCGCGCTTTAGCGCCTGAGGTGCGCTCTCGATGCATCTCGGGGATTTTTGCGCAGCGTCTTAGAAAGTTGGGTGCAATGCGGCGGCGTCAAAATCGTCGCCACGACATGCATCACAAAGCTCCCTGTCATCTTGATCGAAGTGAGGTGGAGCGAACCGCAGCCGAACGGAGTCGAAAGATCCCTACCGCCATGCATGCCCCCGTGGGTCGTGAGCCCTGCCGATGGTTTGCTTTTTTCCGTTCGTGACGATAGAAAAAACGATCATGACAGAACCGTCCGCCCAACGCGTCCGCGACAGCTTTGCGCCGCAGCAATTCATGACCACGCTCGGCGCCACGATGCTTTCTGTGAAACCCGGCGCCGTCGAAATCTCGCTGCCGTTTCGCGCGGAACTCACACAACAAAACGAATTCCTCCACGCCGGCGTGATCACCAGCGTCCTCGATTCCGCCTGCGGCTACGCCGCTCTGAGCCTCGCCCCCGAAAACGCGGGCGTCCTCAGCGTCGAATTCAAAGTCAACCTGCTTTCTCCCGCCGTCGGCGACAGCTTCATCGCCCGCGCCCACGTAAAACGCGCTGGTCGAACCATCACCGTCTGCTCTGCCGATGCGTTTGCCATCAAGGGAAAAGAAGAGAAGCTCGTCGCCACCATGCTGGCCACGATCATGACGATGATTCCCATCCATGCGCCGGCAACAACTCGGACGTCGCGAGAAAGTGGAACACGATTGACGCATGGAGCCGCAAAGCGGCGAAAGAACGCAGCCCACGGCGCAAGCCGTGGGTACCAGGTGGAATGAATGCAAGCCCCGAAGGGCCGAAAGAACGTTGTGACACAGCTCTTCAGGGCGCGTCAGAGATCTCATTCGATGGAGCTCTTAGCCCCTGCAACGTCACCGCGCCCGGTTCTTAATCCAGATCGGCGTCCCCATAAACCCAAACGCCTTCCGAATCTGGTTCTCCAGAAATCGCTCGTAAGAAAAGTGCAGCTTCACCGGACGATCCGTAAACAAAATGAACGTCGGCGGGGCGACGGCAGCCTGCGTCATGTAATAGATCCTCACCCGCTTGCTCGCCGGAACCGACGCTCGATCAAAATCAATCACCTTCAAGAAGCGATTCATCTCGCCGGTCGAAATCCGCTTCCGCCTCTCCGCCGCCACCTGCTCGATCAGCGGCAGAATCTTCTCCGTCCCCCGCCCGTTCTCAGCCGAGATAAACAGCACCGGTGCGTAGCTGAGAAACTTGAGCCCGTAGCGCAGCCGCTCCTCGTAAAGTTTCCGGTCCTGTGGCCGCTTCGCATCCTGAATCCGCGCGGCTTTCGACTGGCTGACAGCCCGCTTCTCGCCGCTCGCAATCAAGTCCCACTTATTGACCAGGATAATCACCGACCGCCCGCTCTCGTGCGCATACCCGGCAATTGACGCATCCAGCCCACTCACGCCCTCGGTCGCATCTACCATGAGAAGCGCAATGTCAGCAGCCTCGAGGTGCTTGCGTGACATCACCACCGACAACTTCTCCGCCATCAGCCGCGTTTTGCCCTTGCGCCGGATCCCCGCCGTATCGACAAAGCGAATCTTTTTCCCGTTGTACTCGATGAGTTCATCCACCGCATCTCGCGTCGTCCCAGGGGTCGGCGACACGATCGCCCGCGATGTGCCCGTCAGTTGGTTAAGCAATGTCGACTTGCCGACGTTGGGATGGCCGATGATGGCAACCTTGATCTCTGAATCAGTCGTTGGTCGTTCGCCGTTGGTCGTTAGGTGTTCGGCGTCCGGCGACCGCTGCTCGCTGCTTTTCTCTGCGTCCTTTGCGGGCTCCTCCGCGATCTCTGCGGTTAAGGGTTCTGCACGTTCCCCCGTGACCTCCGTGTCCTCCGTGGTTAAGCTCGCGGCAGGCAGCACCGACATGATCGCGTCCAGCAGCTCATCTAGCCCCCGCCCGTGCTCCGCCGAAACTCCAAACACGTTCCTGATCCCCAGCTCATGAAACTCGCCGACCAGCAATTCCTGCTTGTCTGAGTCGATCTTGTTGACGGCCAGAAACAGCGGCTTCCCTGTCCGCAAGAGCAGCCGCGCCAACTCTCGGTCCGGCCCCGCCAGTTCCGTCCGCGCATCTACCACGAACACGATCGCCGCCGCCTCCTCCAGCGCCACTCGCGCCTGGCGAAAAATCTCCGACGGAATAAATTCCTTGTCTTCCGGAAGGATGCCGCCTGTATCCACCACGCGAAATTCCCGTCCGCGCCATTCAGCTCCGCCGTAAAGCCGGTCGCGCGTGATCCCCGGTTCGTCTCCCACTATCGCTCGCCGTGACCCGGTGATCCGGTTAAAGAGCGTAGATTTACCAACGTTAGGACGGCCAACGACGGCAACCAACGGAGCGGCGGCAGGCGACTTGTTTGAGGTATGGTTCACGATGAAGTATCCAGCATTCTGGCCAAGCGAACTCTATTGAAAGCAATCGTCACGAGAATAGTGCCCCGTGTAATTCTCTAAGCAGATGTTGCATTCGATCGTCGGCTGCGGCATTAAGCAATTGCGTATCCTGCATTGAGCCCATCCCTCCAAAACAGATCTTTCTGATCTTCCGCGAAAGGAATGGGACGAGCACTGGCACGAGGAAGGCCAAGAAGAGTCTCCGCCGTGCCCATTGCGCAAGCTCCTGATGCCGAGCTGCGCCATTCTCTCGGTACAGTTCGTCGAGCTGCGACAAAAGTGAGCAAGCTCTGGGGATTTTCGACCAGTTCAGCGGGCCCTCCGCGGTAGTTATTATAGAGACTCGTGGTCTCGACAAGCTCAACCCGGTCTGGCGGCGCCAAGGATGCATCCCTCTACCAGTTCTTCGCCCCGGGCGGCCTGCTCTCGAAGACGCATCCCGCGTATGAATTCCGGCGCGGACAGCTCCAGATGGCACAATCGATTGAAGAAGCCATCGCCGAGAAACGTCACCTGATCGTCGAAGCCGGCACGGGCACAGGAAAAACCCTGGCCTATCTGTTGCCCGTCATCCGCTCTGGCAAGCGCGTCATCATCTCCACCGGCACCAAGAACCTCCAGGAACAGCTCTTCTTCAAAGACGTGCCGTTTCTCGAGAAGGCATTACTCGGAGACAGTAGCGCGGGTGCCCCACTCAAGCCTGCCGTTGGCTTGAGTGGGGAAGTACCCCGTCTTTCCGTCTGCTATATGAAGGGCCGCAACAACTATCTCTGCCGCAAGAAGCTCTACGACCTGACCGATGCCCCGGTTCTCAGCGGTCTCGAAGAGATCGAGCACTTCCGCGCCATCTCCGCCTGGGAAAAGACCACCCACACCGGAGACCGCGCCGAACTCGCCGAACTGCCCGAAACGAGCGCTGTCTGGCACAAGCTCGACGCCCGCGCTGATACCTGTCTCGGCCAGAAATGCAAAGAATACGAACGCTGCTTCATCACCGAGATGCGCCGCCGCGCCGCCGAGAGCGACATCATCATCGTCAATCACCACCTCTTCTTCGCCGACCTCGCCATCAAGCTCGAGGCTGAAGACGCACCCGATGCCGGCGTCCTGCCCGACGCGGGCGTCGTCATTTTCGACGAGGCCCACGAACTCGAAGACGTGGCCGGCAACTACTTTGGCATCTCTGTAAGTAATTTTCGGATGGAAGAGCTGGCGCGCGACCTTGAGACGCTGCTCCAGCGCGAGAAGCTCTACACTCCCGGAATTTCAGGCGCCATCAAGGCGCTGCGTGATCGTTCACAACTCTTCTTCTCCCTGTTGCCCGCGCACGAAGGCCGTTCCGCGTTTGACTCCCGCCGCGAATTTCTGGAAGAGAACGGCGAGGAATACAACGCCCTGCACCAGGCGCTGCGCCGCATCGTGGCTGAACTCGAACAACTTCCGCAGAAGCCGGACCAGGTCTTCCAACTCGCCCGCCGCTCGCAACAACTCCAGGTTCAGCTCGGTTTTGTCCTCGAAAACGAAGACCCCAACACCGTCTTCTGGATCGAGCGCCGCGGCCTTCGTGGAGCGCCGGGCACCCCCGCCCACCAAAATGTGAGTGGAGTTATGGGTGGAGGCAAAGGGGAAGGGCACGGCTTTAGCCGTGCCGAAAAGGCCTCCTATAAGACTGGGGCTTTAGCCCCTGAGGGACGACACGGCCGCACCAACGTCTTCCTCCAGGCCACTCCCATCGAGGTCGGCCAGATCCTTCGCGAGTGCCTCTGGTCAAAAATGGAGACCGCCGTCCTCACCTCCGCCACCCTTGCCGTCGGCGGCGGCTTCGAATACATCCGCCAGCGTCTCGGCCTCGACCACGCCCGCGAATCGATCGTGCCCTCGCACTTTGATTACGAGAGCCAGGCCATTCTCTACGTTCCGCCTGACCTCCCTGACCCGCGCACGCCGCAATTCGCGGCCCAGGCGTCCGACCGTGTCCGCCGCCTGCTCGAGATCACCCGCGGCCGTGCCTTTGTGCTCTTCACCAGCTACGCGCAGATGAACGACATCTACGAGCGCCTGCTCGGCTATCTCGAATTTCCCATGCTCAAGCAGGGCGACGCGCCCAAATCCGCGCTGCTCGAAGAGTTCCGCATCACACCGAACGCCGTGCTATTTGGAACGTCGTCATTCTGGCAAGGAGTCGACGTGCAAGGCGAGCAGCTCAGTTGCGTGATAATCGACCGCTTGCCGTTCGCTGTCCCGAGCGATCCGGTCGTTGCCGCGCGCGTGAAAGCCATCGACCACGGCGGCGGCAACGCCTTCTACGAATACCAGGTCCCGAGCGCGGTCATTACGCTCAAACAAGGCTTCGGACGCCTCATCCGCTCCCTCCACGACCGCGGTTTGCTGGCCCTGCTCGACAACCGCATTCTGAAGAAACAGTACGGGAGGGTTTTTGTGGAGAGTTTACCGAGCTACAGCCGCACAACCGATCTGCGGAAGGTAGAAGAATTTTTCGGAGCGAATAGTCCGCCGCAACGCTAATGGCGAACGGGTTGTCCAGATTTGACTAGCGCGCGGGTAAGCGAACAGCCAACAGCGAAAAGCGGCCCCTACTTCTTCGCCAGCTTCTTCGCGATCTCTTCCACGATCTTGGGGCGCAGATCGGCCAGAACGCTGTCGACGATGCTGGCAATCGCGCTGGCCTCGGATGAACCGTCCGACGCAGCCGCTGCCGCCATTGCTTTCGGCGCCTCTTCGGACTGCTTGGCTGCCTCCACGACGTCGGTCTTCGCTGCCGCCTCCGGTGTCGAGTGAATCTGGTGCCACTTGCCCTTGCCTTTCGCGTCCTTGGCCATGTCGTCCTCTCCCGCCCCATGTTCGGAACTTGAAACTTCTACCGCTGAACTCGACGAGACGTTCTCTTCCTGATTGCGGATCGCATCCGCGAAGGTAACCGCTTCCACTTCTTCCGGTGTCGCTTCCTCCGCCCGTCGCGCTGGTGAAATCTCCTGGGCCTCTTCCACGCTCGCAACATCGGCTGACGCGGTCACTTCTGCCGGGTGCTCCCGCGCTACCTCTACCGGCGAGGTCTGTGCGCTCGTTTCCGCCACCGCTTCTGCGGCTTCCACGGCTGCTTCCGCAGCTTCTTCCTCATCATGTCCGACGGATTCACTCGCCGCCTGATCCGCGATCGCGACCACCTCATCGGGCCGTGTTGCAAACGTCTTGAACATCTCCGCTTCGAGCGACACCGATGCTTCTTCCGCACTCAGCGCAACTGTCTCCGCGACCCAGCGGGAGCCAGCCGCCGGAACACGCCCCAGTTCTTCCGCCAACGCCGCTCCAGCTTCGGCCAAAGTCTGTCCCGCCTGCGACGGCGTCAGCAGCCGCAGCGCCTCCGCCAATTCCTCCGGGCTCGGAGTGGGCGCAGCCGCTTCTCCCGGAACGGGTGTGCTTTCCGCCACCGGAGCCGGCTCCGGATTTGCCTCGACCGCCGGCGTCTCTACGATCTCCTGTCTCTCTGAATGAACGGTGTCTGCCTCTGCCTTTACCGGCTCCGCAATCGCACCCGCATCCGCACTCGCCACCACCTGAAATTCTCGCGGCGCTTGCGAGGCAACCTCTTCGACGGAGCTCACTGCCGCGAACCCAGGCTCCTCACTCTTGTCGATGGATGCCTGCTCTGGTGCAACTTCGACCGCAACCGCCTCAACCGGCGCTGGGATCTCCGGTTCCTGCGCAGCTGGCATGGCTTCTTCTGAAGCTGGCGTGACTTCCGTCGCCGCAGCGGCCGGCGCAGCTTCGGCAACCGGTTCTGCAACCGTGGGAGGCGCTTCAACCACGCCGTCCGCAACCACCGCCTCCGGCTCACCCACGTGGGCCACTTCAACTGTAGGCGCAGCCTCGTGGTGGACTTCCTCCTGCTTGCTCTCTTCCTGCTTCGTCTCAACCGGTGCCGCCTCAGCCGATGCAATCTGTTCACCCAGCGGAGCGATATTCTCCGCCGCCGGAATCGGCCCATCCAGCTTGGCCACCAGTTCGCTCAGCGCGTCCAGCTCTTCAGGCGTAATGTCGCGCGGAATATCGGGAACCAGTCCCGGCTCTTGCGCAGCCGGCGTCCCGCTGACGGGAAACGATCCCCGCGCCGGCGCCTTGCTGCTACCCTTCTTGAAATCGCGATACGGTGTCGTGCCAAAGTCTTCTTCTGGTGCCGGCTCCGGTTCTTCCTTCTTCTTCTTTGACGGGAACCGCAGCCGGTTCTTCCATCCTGTCTCTTCCGGATCGGCTTCCACTTTCCGCATCGCCGGATCGCCACTGAAACGCTCAATCCCCGATACCGTTGTGCTGAACCGCCCGCCGTCTGCCTGCGGAACCATGCGGTCTTCCAGCCGCGTCAGTGCGCTGAGCAATTCACTCGCTTCGAACGGTTTGACGATGAACGCGTCCGCCCGCACTCGGCTCGCTTCTTCGGGTTTGAAGGGTTCCAACTTGCCGACGGTAAGCAGAACAGGAATACGCGCCGTGTCGGGCGCGTCTTTCAATCGTGCGCAGACTTCCAGCCCGCTATACCCGGGCATGTAGACGTCGAGCACGATCAGGTCAGGCTTGTGCTCGCCCACCCGCTTCAGAGCCGCAGATCCATTATTGACCGTGACGACGTCATACCCGGCGTCGGTCAAGATCTTGCGCCCCATGTTCTGGGCCGTCACACTGTCATCGGCGAGCAGTATCTTCCGCGCCAAACTGGCATCCTTTGATAAAAGGAGAGATAACGCGAAAGTACCTTGTCCCCTACACCAAGTCAATGACTCCGGAGTAGGTAACACGTTACGACCGTTCTAGTCTGTTAGGGATTGCTGTATCCGGCGCCGATCAAAGCGCCTTCCTGGTGCCGAGAAACACCAAAGGACATGCACTGCCGAACTGCCTCGGACGGAGAGGCAACTGAGTCTTCACTACCTTCTAACTTCTGCCTTTCCCTAAAACGGATTCAGCTTTTTCAAACCCTTCTTCTTCGGTTTGCTCGAAGATAGGTCTACCAACTCGTCCGCCTTGCTTGACGAAGCCGCGCTCTTCCCGCCGCTGCCGTCGCTGGCCGCAATTTCATTGGTCTGCGGCGGAGGTGGAAGCGCACTGGAATCCGCTCCCGCTCCCGCCACATTGGGTTTCAGCTCATTGGGATCGGAAACACTCGGCGTCAACTCATTCGCCGCAGGCTGCTGATCAGCGGCCTGGGCTGGCGGTTGCCCTGCCGTGGAATCCGGCGTCTGCTGCGCCGCCTGTCCCGGTGGATCACCTGCATTGGCTGGTGGCGCATCGGAGCGCGGCGCTTCCTGGTTCGGACCCGGGGTCGCATTGATCGGCACCGCGGCCAGGCTGGTATCGCCCTTCGCCCCGCCTAGGTTGGCTGCTGTCGCTCGCACCACATCCACAGCATTGATCGTCCTCCCATCCGTCATCGTTGGCTCGCCCACCTTGGTGGCCGGCGACATGTCCGGATGTTTCGTGAACGGTCCCATCACACTGGTAAGAAAACTCGGCTCGCTGCGGCTCGCCACTTCTTTCTTGTTCAACTCCATCGCCGCGCGCGTCGGTTTCGGCACCGGCAGGTTCAAGGCCTCGAGCCGAGTCTTCGCATCCCAGGCCCGGTCCATCGCCGGATAGCGTTTGATGATCTGCTCATAGGGCTCGCCCGCGCTTTTCGTCATGCGCGTGATCGCGTCCGCCTTGTCGTTCTCTTTCAGACAGCCGACATGCACCGTCGTACTGCAGGTCGGCGCCTGACGGATGCGAGCGAGTTCCGCTTCCCTCGACTGCCCGATCAGATACAGCGCTTCGTCCGCCCGGCTGTACAGCGGATACCTCTCCACCAGAGTCTGCAATCGCGCCATCGCCGCCGGATACGACTGTCGCAGATAATAGAACCGGCCGATGTTGTACTCACGCTGCGCCAGTACCTCCTGCACTTCGCGCAGCCGCTGCTTTGCTTCCCGCACCAGCGGCTGCACATCGGGGTAATTCTGAATCACATTCCGGTATTCTTCTTCCGCCCGCATGGCATGCGTGTAGTCGCGGTCCGCCTTCTCCATCTGCTGATAATGGATATTCGCGACCTTCAACTGCGCTTCCGCCGCCTCCGGCATGTTTGGGAAGAACGTGATGAAGTCCTTGTACTCGATCTCCGCCTGCTGCAGTGCCGTCGATCCACCCTCCGCATACCACGAATCCGCCACCGCCAGCTTGGCGCGCGCGATGAACTCCGAGTCCGGATACGTGTTGATCAGCGTCTGCAGCGTCATCCGCGCCACATCGAAGCGATTGTGCTTTAACGCGTCCATCGACCGGTCAAACAGCACCTTGTCGGGCTGTTTCGATCCCACATTCGCCAGCGGATTGTTGACTTTCTTATTCGTGCATGCGGACGTGAACCCCAGCACAAACAGCAACCCGAGAATCACAACTCTACGCATAATTAGGTCCCACCTCTGCAATCTGACCTCTGACCTCTGACCTCTACACTCTTTGCAGACTCGCGCTCCGCGCCGCGTCCAGCAGCGCCGACGCATTCCCCTTCGGATCTCCACTCCCAAATACCGCATTCCCCGCCACCAGAATCTCCGCCCCCGCCCTTACCACCTCGCCGACCGTATCCAGCGCGATTCCGCCATCAATCTCAATCCGGTAGGAATAGCCTCTCTCCGCCCGCAGTTCCGCCAGCCTTCTCACCTTGCTCAGCGTCGCCGGGATGAATTTCTGCGCCCCAAACCCAGGGTTTACGCTCATCACCAGCACGTAGTCGACGATCTCCAGCACTTCCGACAGCGTTTCGACCGGGGTTGCCGGGTTGATCACAACTCCTGCATGGCAATCGTGGCTCTTGATCAGGTGCAGCGTGCGATTCAGATGCCGGCATGCCTCCTGATGCACGGAAATCCAGTCTGCCCCGGCCTCGGCAAACTCAGGGATGTACTGGTCAGGGTTCTCAATCATGAGATGGCAATCCAGCGGCAGCCGGGTTGCCTTGCGCAGAGATTTCACCAGGGGTGGCCCAATGGTCAGATTCGGCACGAAATGCCCATCCATCACGTCGCAATGGATGACACTTCCACCTCCGGCCGTGGCCCCTGCCACCTGCTCCGCCAGATGGGCGAAGTCCGCCGCAAGTATCGAGGGTGCGAGTTCAATCACAGCCGGGAACCTGGTCCAGCTACGGGAGATACCTCCCGAAATTCTAGCACGTACATGTGGGGCAGACACTCTTGTCCGCCAGGTAGTGCCGGGGTCTCGCCAGCAGTCGGTGCGCCTCGAGCCCATCCCACCAGGATGCCCTCCGAGTGGAGCTGAGGGTTACTGCTCACAAAACTGTAGTTGGCCCTACGTTCCTAACCCCAGCCGCCGATCTGCCGATCCTAACCTGGACGACATGCCCGACCACAAACCTGCTATCGCCCAAGCCGAGCGCCGGCTCCATCATCGCCATTCTGTCCAAGTCCCGATCCGGCTCCAGCCTGACGACGTACTCACAACCATCGCCGCAGAAACTGCCAACCTCAGCCTTTACGGCTGCAGCGTGATGCTGACGGATCAGCTCCCCGTAGGTCTGCGCCTGCGCCTCGAACTGTCGATCGCCGACCAGCCTGCGTTCATCTGCGGACGCGTCATCACCCGCCACCCGCAATTCGGCACCGGCATCATGTTCCTGAAATTCGATGACGACGCAGAAGATCGCCTCCGCAACTTCCTCGAAAGGCTTCAGTCTTTAGGCGCGTAGAAATGAAAGAAAAGGGCAGCCGGATCGCAGAACTACTTCTGCATTCTGACTTCTGACTTCTGACTTCCCCTGCATTCCCCACACGGGCAAATCTCCCGTAAATACGCCCACGAATAAATCCCCAGATCGTGATTGTCGTTCCAGTGAAATCGCAGCGCGTACTTCCCCACCTGCTCCACCGACACCGGCTTGGCCGCGGCCTTGAACATCGGCAAGGTCCCAGGGGCCGTCTTGGGAGGTTCTCCCGGCCTGCGCCGCGCCTTCGTCCGTTCGTCGTCGCAAAGCGCGCACGGACACGCATCCCGCAGGAACTGAAACGTGTAGCTCGATCGGTGTCCGTCTTTCCATTCAATCTCAATACCCGTGCCCGCGGTCAGGTGCACCTGCACCGACTTGGGATCGATCGCCAGGCGCGGTGTAGGGTCAAGCAGCGGCATCAATCCAGTATCGCACGCGTTTGTACGGGGAGCCCGCTTGACATCAGCAGCTCAATGGACCGCAGAAGGTCGAACGCGGCGGGCTGCCCCACCCTTCGCGCTCTCTGCGAAGGGTGGGATCTTGATCGTTCAGAAGCATAAATCGCTTTGAAAGGGCTCGGCTTTAGCCGAGCCGTTGAGGACCACTTAATACAGGGCTTTAGCCCCTGAGGGACGACGGTCGTTGCTTCGTTGTGATAACTTCTCAGCCCCGCATTACTGCTTGTCGTACACCGCCGTGTATTCCACCTTCTTTCCCGATGGATCCGTCGCCTCGACCGTCACGGTGCGCGTTTTCCCATCGGCCGAAACAACGACCTTGCCCGAAGCCGCGACTTTCCCGGCTTTCTTGTTGGTCAGCTCAAGCGTGTGATCGTCGATCTTCTTATACGACCGCACATCGGCGCTCGCGTCGCCGACCAGTGGGTAGTCTTTCCCGTCGAACATGCCGGTCCACTCGTTGTGCGTGGGCTTGCCATCGGCGTCCACCCCGTCCACCGTGACTTTGATCTTGTCCCCGGCCATCGCATAGACAACCGTGGAGTTCTTCGGAGCTCCCGCCGGCACCTTCGACTTGGCCTCATTCAGCTTCCACGTTCCCATGTTCGGGTCGGCAGCAAAGCACACTCCCGCCACCAGACACACTAATACCGCAAGAACTACAGTTCTGGTTCTCATCTCTCTCTCCTGAACAGACAAAACAGAGGTTGACACCAAGCGCGCGCCATTCTAGTTCCGCATAGCCCATTCAGCAACAAGGAATGCTAATGGCGTGGACCGACGTCGAACAGAGCACCTGTCAATGCCGCAAGGTCGGAGAACCGCACCGGCTGAAGCACTTCAAATGCTTTCTGCGGGATCTTCGCGTATTTCCAAACAGTTCCGCTCAGCAGGGTAGCGTTCTCACACCAGTTCGCCGCCGCCGAATCCTTGTGCGACACATCTGCGGTTTCCATACCTCTTCATCCTGCGATGCTCTCAAATACTGTCATCCTGAGCGGAGCAGGAACGAGCGAAGCGTAGTTCCTGCGGAGTCGAAGGACCCCTATGCAGCACTATTCTTTCTTGCCGCGTCAGGGAGTTCTCACGAGGCCGTGTGCACGGGGAGAATTCCCTGATGCCCTTCTGCCACTGCGCGCTTCCTGGGGATGCTTCGACTCCATGTGTCTGGCGCTCCGCGCTCAACACATTCCGCTCAGGATGACAGGGATTGAGGTTCATTTCACTTCTACCGTCAGCGTCTTCGTCGTGTCATTCCCCAGAATGTCGATCACTTTTACTACTACCGTGTAACTGCCCGCTGCTTCGTACTCGTGTTTCACTCCCAGTTCCAGCTTCGGGTTCTTGCGAGTGCGGTAGGACTGCCACTGGTTATGGAAGGTGTCGTCTTTGTAGTCCCAGTCGACGGCCCAGTAGTCGAACATCTGACTCCAATGCTTGATCGCGCCGCGCACTTCGGCGGGAACGTCGTCGAGCGGGATGACGAAGTCAGAGAGAGTCAGGCTCAGCTCGCGCTTTTTGATCTTGGTTTGGACGGAGAGCGCGCCCAGCTCGAAGAAGTGGATGTCGCCCTGCTCGACCGCTTTCTTTTCCAGCACCTCGCGGGGAATTTTCTTGAACGAGGCTTCGACGCGCGCTTCGGCGGCGAACGAGCGGCCGAGTGCCCAGGATGTCGGCGAGCGTGGTGCCTTGTCCTACCGCCGCCAGCTCCATACCGGATTCCCCTTGTCATCCCGCAGCACCAGTGTGTCCGTCCCCTTCACCACTTCACGTGCGAGCATCAGCTCCGCTTCCCCCTGCTTCACTTTTGAGACTGTCACGGCGATCTCGTCCCCTTTGGCGAAACTCACGCCCATGTCGTCGAGAAACGACTTGGGACACAGATACACATCCACCGTGTCGGTCGCGGTCTTGAGCAGCAGGTGGGCTACTTCTTTTTCATTGCCTTTTGCAGGCAGCTTGACCTCGTCCACAGTGCCCTTCATCTTGCTCTCGGTGTGAACGTCGTACTTGGGTGGGGATTCAGCTTTCTGCGCAATCAGCGACAGAGTACAAACCAGCGCCACGATCGGAGAGATCGCCTTCCAGGGGCCCCGCGACGAATTGATCTGACTTGAATGGCCCATGGCTCCTCCTTCCTGTTCCGACCAGGACGAAGCCATATCGGCGAACAGCGCTATCGTACTCCTTTTCTATGCCGGGCCCCTGAATTCGCCCGTGTTCCCTTGTGTCCTCCGTTGCTAACGCTTTGCCTTCTGACTGAGAACCGAGACCTGAGAACCGGGAACTGAACTACGAAAGTAACCTTGTCTTCAGCTCAATCCGTCCTACACTGACCCTATGCGTGCGCATCGGTTGCTGTTCATTCTGTTGCTCACCGCTCTCACTCCGTCCGCGAATGCGCAGACTGCCTGCACGGATCTGGCTGACGAGCCCCATCACCAGTTGCTCTACTCGAACGCCGACGTCCGCGTTTTCCTCCTCGAATTGCCTCGCCTCGCCTCGACCGGGCCTCACTGTCATTCGCACTCTTTCTTCTACGTCGTCCCCGGTGAGGGACGCAGTTCCACGACTCCGGAGGGACAGGCTACCTTCAGCCACGACTGGCATGGCGGAGAGACTCGATTCGTCTACGCTCCCCTGACCCACATGGTGCGGAATGAGGGCATCAATCCCTATCGCGAGGTCGTGGTCGAGAGCCTCCACCGCATCGACTACAAGCCTCTTGAGGGACCTTACGATGCCGACGAACTGACCGGCGAGCCCGGTTCACTCAAACCCACCTGGTCGATCTCGACCACCCGCGGACCGCTCGCCGCGGCCAGGACGCAGCTGGCGCCGGGTGGCGACTACACTCCGCAAGGCGCGGGCCAGGTGCTGATTGCGATCACCGATCTCGATCTCAAACGCGACCGCGAAGGCTTCCCCGCCCAGAAGATCGACTTACAAGCGCAGGAGGTCCTGGTCCTGACCGGGGAAACACTGAGGCTGTCCAACACCGGAGCCCACCCGGCGAAGTTCATTACCATAGAGTTCTAGACACAGTTCCCGCTTCTCAGTCGAAATGGGATGGTCTGCTTTCTTTGAGAACTGAGAACTGGCATCCTTGCTTCTGCATTCTGACGTTCGACTTTTTCACTTTTGACTTCTGCACTACCCCTGTGCCCCCTGTGTCCTCTGTGGTAAAGATGTTGGTGCTTCGCCGGAGAGCCGGGAACTGAGAGCCGAAGCCATCGCCGGATTGCTGCAACCCTTCCTCGACGGGCCTCTCGCCGCAGTACAACTCGAACGAATATCGACGTACATCGATCTATTGCTGCGCTGGAACGCGCGCATTAATCTGACCGCCGTCCGTGACCCGAACGAAATCGTAACCCGCCACTTCGGCGAGTCGCTCTTCCTCGCCTGCCATGTTTTCCCCTTGGAGCAGCGGGCGCCTTCGCCCGCCCCGGAGGGTGGGCCAATTCGAGTCCTCGACATCGGCTCCGGCGCCGGCTTCCCCGGCCTCCCCCTGAAGCTCTGGGCGCCAACCATCTCTCTGACTCTGGTCGAATCGAATCACAAGAAAGCCGCCTTCCTTCGCGAGGTGATCCGTTCTCTAACATTGACGAACGTGAATGTACTAACCGTTCGAGCCGAGACACTGCCCGGCCCAGTCCGCCCTGACACTGCTGCAGCTCATGAAAATGCCGGCACCCCCGCTTCGATCCCGAGGGAAGCCCACGTCGTAACCCTGCGCGCCGTGGAGCGCTTCGATGCCATCCTGCCCACCGCCGCCCGACTCGTCGCCCCGGCCGGACGACTAGCCATCCTGATAGGTTCGGCTCAGGCAGAAGTCCTGCCAGCCTTGGCGCCAGAGCTGCGCTGGGCGATGCCCATCTCCGTTCCGGAATCTCAGTCGCGGGTATTGTCAATCGGGGTTCGCTGCTGAATTGTGGGAAATGAACACCACTGAACCATGTTTCTGGACGGTTCATGATGTTCCCGATGCCAATATTCGATTGGAAAGTGGGATTCCTACGCAACATGCCGCTTGCTGCGTAGCCAGACCAGCAAGTGTTCCACGTGGAACATTTTGTCCGCGATTCGAGAACTCCATCCCAAGACGCCCGATGAAGACCGCCAAGTCATTGAGTGTTCCCACGTGGAACATTCCGCGATATGCACAAGTTGCGCATTGCATTCACAGGAACAACCGGACTATTCTTGCGCGCAGATTCTCCGACACAATCATCATGGGACGTGTGATCGCGGTTGCCAACCAGAAGGGTGGCGTTGGGAAGACCACGACTGCCATCAACCTTGCCTCCTCATTAGCCGCTGCTGAAGTGAATACGCTGCTGGTGGATTGCGATCCGCAGTCGAATACCACCAGCGGTATGGGACTACGGAAGGACCCAGAGCGCGTTAGCACCTATGACGTGATCATGGGCGCAGCCTCCGCTGAGGAGGCCCTTCAGCTAACCGAGCTCGAGCAGCTGTGGCTGGTCCCCTCGCACAAGAACCTGATCGGGGCCAACCTGGAACTGGTCGAGGCCGAGCGGAGGGAGTTCCGATTGCGGGATGCTCTCGCGCCGTTGCGTGAGCGGTTTGAGTTCGTTGTGCTGGATTGTCCTCCGGCGCTCGACCTGCTGACGCTCAATGCGCTGGTCGCAGCGGATGGCGTGCTCATCCCTATGCAGGCGGAGTACTTTGCCTTGGAGGGCGTGTCGGAGTTGCTCGATACGATCGAGCGGATCCGGGTGGCACTGAACCCTTCGTTGGCGGTCGAGGGAGTCGTGCTCACGATGTTCGACGAGCGCACCAACCTGGCGCAGCAGGTAGCGGAGGAGTTGAAGAAATACTTCGGCGAGAAGTTGTGCACGACGACGATTCCGCGGAACATCCGGCTGGCGGAAGCGCCTTCGCATGGGAAGCCGGCGCTACTTTATGACGTGCGATCGCGGGGGGCGGAGAGTTATATCCGTCTGGCGAAGGAATTGATGGACCGACAGCTGGCGGCACGGGGCGAAGCGCCAGCTGCCGAGGCCGGGCCGGTGGAAGCGGCATAGATCGATAATTATGAATATTTACATTCGTAAATACAAAGAGATTGCAGAGGTGAGAGGTCAGATTGCAGAGGTGAGAGGTCAGATTGCAGAGGTGAGACCATGCCCAGGCATGGCCGACATCCATTGAAGTAGTGCAGGGATTGGAGAGACGTGATGCAGACAACTAGCAACGCGGTGGCAGTGGAGAAGACGGACAAGTCCGGGGAGAAGGTTGCGGAGAAGCGGCGGGCTTTGGGGCGGGGGTTGGAGTCGTTGTTGCCCGGAGGGCCGCGGGTGGTGCCGTCGAAGGCACCCGAAGACGTGGCGGGACGGACAGGGGCACCCGTCGCTCCACTTGCCGGCGAGGCGCAGGCGCTGCCCGAAACCGGCGTAGTGGACTTGCAGGCTGCGGCTGCCCGTGGGCCAGAGGGGCAGGCGGTGGCGGAGATCGCGGTTGACCTGATCGATCACAATCCACATCAGACGCGGACTTTCTTCGAGCCCGAAGGATTGGAAGAATTGGCGTTCTCGATCCGGGTGCAGGGTGTGATCCAGCCGATCGTGGTGCGGCCAGAGGGCACGGGCACGAATGGGCGCTACATCCTGATCCTCGGGGAGCGGCGATTGCGGGCTTCCAAAATGGCTGGAAAGACGACGATTCCGGCCATCGTGAAGCGGGTTTCCGAACAGCAGGCTGCAGAAATGACGATCGTCGAGAATCTGCAGCGAGAGGACCTGGAATGCCTGGAACAGGCCGCGGCATTCGCGCACTTGAGCCGGGAGTTCAGCCTGACGCAGGAGGAGATCGGAAAACGGGTTGGGGTATCACGCGAGACGGTGTCGAACTATCTGCGGCTGTTGAAACTGCCCGGGCCGGTTCAGAACTACCTGAGGCGGGGAGAACTGACTTACAGCCATGCGCGCGAGCTGCTGGTGCTGAGTGACGACTCGCAGATCCTGAAGCTGGCGGAGCTGGCGGTGAAGAAGAAGATGTCGGTGCTGCAACTAGAAGCAGTGCGGATGGACCTTGACTTCCCGTCTAAGCCGGATGGGGACAAGAAGCCCGGGGGCGGGGCGCGATGGGTGGATCCGAATATCCGTGCGGCGCAGCGGAACCTGGAGATGATTCTGGGGATGCGGGTGCGCATTCGGGATCGCAAAGGCAAAGGGAAGATCACGATCGAGTACGGCACGATTGACGACTACGAGCGGGTGGTAGGAATGCTGAAAGGCAGTCGCCAGTAGCTAGTACCCAGTAGCCAGTTTTCCTACACCGCCTGGTGTTTTGCGGGGTTGCGGCCGCGTGAAGCTATCTCCTTTTTGCTTCCATTTCCCACTTTTTATAGTGTTGATTCCCTCCTTTCACTCGCATTTCCGGGGCGGGCGGTTGCTGAAGGTCGAATCTGTCGAATTGATTCAGGTCTCGGGAACCCAGATAGTAATAAGTGGCGACGGGTCTCTGAAGTGACCGGCAAAACCTACCACGAAGGCCTCACCCAATCCGTCCAGAACAACAATACCCTTTCCGGTTTCGGCTATGACATGGCTGGCAACATGACCAGCAACGGGTCAACCACTTACCAGTACGATGCAGAGAACCATTTCACGAAGTTCATCACCACAAGCACGGACATCTACTACTACGATGGCGACGGGCGGCGGGTGAAGAAGAATACCGACACAGTCACGCTCTACTGGTACGACCGGAGTGGCAACGTTATCGACGAAACGACGAGCACCGGAGCCTTGCGGTCGGAGTATATTTACTTCAACGGGAAGCGGATGGCACGGCGCGACTCGGACAACAGTGTGAAGTACTACTTCTCAGACCACTTGGGTTCAGCCAGTGTCATTACGGACGCCGTGGGGACGATGACGCCTCACCCGTTGGCCGAATCTGACTATTACCCGTACGGTGGGGAGATTCCTATCTGGACTGGCGATTCTAACCACTACAAGTTCACCGGCAAAGAACGGGATAGCGAATCCGGCCTCGATAACTTCACTGCAAGGTACTTCGGATCATCGCTTGGCAGGTTCATGTCTCCTGATCCGATGGGCGGGCATGTCGAAGACCCGCAGACCCTGAATCGCTACGCCTACGTTCGCAACAATCCCCTGAGCCTTACGGATCCAACTGGCCTGGACTTCTACCTGAGCTGCCAACACACCGACAGCAATGGCAGCACGTGTCAGCAGATGCAGGTTGGGACGGACAAGAACGGCAACGCCCAGATGGCTTGGGTTCAGGGCCAGACCGGCGATAACGGCTTCACAGCTACCCAAATCGGCAACGACGCAAACGGCAACTTGGTGGATAGGACTACGGGGACTGGCACGTATACAGCAGATGTGACCGGCAGTGGCGTTCAGCTTTCGAATAACGGTGGAGCGACGTCGGCAACCGGAGTGTTCCTTAACAAAGACGTCGACCTGTCAGGTACCAACCAAGTTCAGAGCTACGACACCGTAGTCCGGGCGGGCAATCTGCCGGGGTTCCTGTTTACATTCCAGAACAGCAAGCTGGAAGCGAGCCAGACAGCCGCCGGTTTCTTTACCGCTGGAGGTACTGCGCTTGATGTAGACAGAGCCTTGCAGGCAGCCGGATTCAAGTACACGATGTTTGGGGGAGTGCATTACGGCTCCAACGAATATCGGAGTCCCGGGGACCCATCTGGGCACTTCATCGTCAATCCCACCATACAGGAGCCTATAGCTGGAGTGCCGCAGACTAGGGGCACGATGCACTTCGGCGAGACGAATCCGGCGTCAGACTTCTGGAAACACGTGGGGCAGTGGTGGCAATGAGTCGTAAACGGCTTGGACGGTGCGCAGGTGTACTCGGGGCATCAGCCGTGTTGGCGCTCTGGGCGGGGCTGGTCTTGCCCAGGCGATTGGTCCCCGTTGTCGGACTTGGCGTGGGGTTAAGTTTAATGTTTGGTGGTGTGGTGCTAACGGCCGTGGCAGCTTTTCTCGACTCTAGGTGGTGGTTTTTGATGGTGGGCGCGGCTGTTGTCACGTTTGTCCTTTTCTACATCGCCTTAGGTGCGTGAATACAGTGCGACGTGTCGTTCCAGAATCGGCACCGGGATAGGAGATCGCATGCGACAGAGATACTTAGGTTGGGTTCTTGCTGTGGGCGTTCTTTTCACTCTCACTGCGAGAGTATCAGCACAGGATACTTCGACGCCGGAGGAGCGAGCGCAATGGGCTGCGATCACGCACCAACTAGAGAGCAGTCCGCTGGATGACAGCGTGAACAAGCAAGGCGAAGCGGCGTTCAAACGGCTCAGCGATGTGCACGACGTTCACGTACTGTTATGCCCAGCTCTTCTGAGCGAGTTCAACGGAATGAAGTACGTTTACGCGCACACGATCACGCGGCAGTACATGCTGGCCGCTGGCGCGTTCCAGATCGAGAATCCTGACAAAGCCGCCGACACCAAGGCCACGGATCTCGCCGCCGTGGAAAGCGTGCTGAAGGCTTACCAATCCATCCTGAAACAAAAGCCGGATGCGAAAGCCAAGCAGCTCGACGATCTGCTGAAGAAGCAGAGCCAAGGAAAGCTCAACGACGCACTGAAGCAGTGTCCTTGATGCAGGAGTAATCCGCACGTGAAGTTCTCCGAAATCGCGAACCGCCTGGCTGCGACGCTGCCCGCCAGTGCCGAAGCTAATTCTGATGAGGATGACCGCCGTCTCGCAAAAACCGCGGCGATGGTATTCGTTCTCTTGATGGGAGTCTTAACCGCCTGCGGCGGTGGCGGCGGTTCGAATCCGCCTCCACCACCCCCGCCTCCGCCGCCTCCATCGACCATCACTTCTGTCACTGTCACTCCGGGAACTGGTCAGCTGAGAATCGGTGACACCCTGCGCTTCGATGCCGATGTGGAGGGAACTGGCCCCTTCAATCACGCCGTAAGCTGGTCGGTAGACGGAATCCCAGGAGGAGATGCAACGCATGGCACGATCACGTCCGCGGGTGTTTATACGGCCCCGCCGAATGTACCCAATCCTGATCCGGTGACGATTAGCGCGACAAGTGTCCAGGACAAGACTAAATCGGACAATGCTTCGGCGACCGTTTATTCGCTCGTCGTTACCCCGGCAAATCCGACCATCCCCTTTGGCCACACGCAGCAGTTCACGGCTCAGGTCACCGGCCTCGATAATCCAGCCGTGCAGTTCTTCATGAAGGGCGGCTTCAGCAAAATCACGATTGACGGGTTTTTCACGGCTACAACACCTATTAACGATCCAGCCGAAACTGACACTATTACAACCATGGTTGTCGGAGGTGGAAGCTCAGTCGATACGCAAATCTCGATCATAATGCCGCCGCCCGTGCTGACCTCGATTACACCCAATGCAGCCAGCGCCTGGGAGACGGTCACGATCGACGGTCAGGACCTCTATGGAGGGGCCAAGGTCTTCTTCCCTGGACCTCTCGGTTCCACGTTGAAAGCCGATGTTAAGAGCTATTCCTTCACGGAAGTCGTGGCTACGGTTCCGTTGGGTGCTGTGGATGGTCCCGTGTTCATGAAACTGCAACCTCCTGGCGGGACGACGACAACGAACAGTCTCAGCTTCACACGCCTGCCGAATCTGCGCATTCGTGCGGGCACCAAGGAGTTGTCATCGGGCGAGAGTGTGCAATTTACCTATACGACGCTGGGCGCGAGCACTCCGAACTCAGTGACTTGGACGAAGGATAACGGCCACGTGAGCCCCACCGGACTTTACCGGGCTCCCGTAGTCACGCAAGAGACTTTTGCGAAGGTAACGGGCTGTCTGGATGGAACGCGTTCCTGTGACCAGACCATGCTGCGTATCTCGCCTTTGCGAATATCGCCCGCCCAGCCGATCGTGAGCGCGGGAGACGATCTGCAGCTTGACGCAATAGCAGGCTCACCGGTTTCGGCAGATTGGTCCGTACTCGCCGGAAGCGGCAGCGTAACCTCGGGCGGGCTGTTTACTGCTCCCGCTGACCCTGCGCAAGCAGGTACCGTGCCTGTTTCAGCCACCGCGGGCGGGACGAGCGGTACTGCATCGATCGCGGTGACAGGAGACTTTCCCGGGATCGTCAGTCGAACCAACGACTACATGAATTTTGACTACGATCCGAAAAAGGGCTATTTGCAGACCTTGGAGGGGACGGGCGTCAATAAGATAACGGTCAACGGAAATCGGCTCTATGCCCTTGATCGAGCAATTCGTTGGGGCTCGAACTCGCCCCCATTTTTCGCGATTGAATCGTAACTGGGACTGGGAACCGGATCTGCTGTTCTCAGTGGTTTTGTGGGGCGAAGCCTCCGGGAATGGCCGAATCTGGTGTTCTTGCTCACTCTGACTGGGGAGTTCTTACCGCTTGGATACCGCTTCGTATCCGGGGAATCAGACTGGTAAGAAGTGGCGTCAGGCCATTCTCAAAAAGGCTCCAGGAACGTCTCCGGAGCGATATTTGTCAATGTCCTTGCGGCCGGCGCAAGTTCTAGGGTTCAATGCGTACATCTTCTTGATGAGGTTCTGGAGAGAGCGGATTGCGAGACGCTGGTTGCCGGATCCATGAAAGTTCGGTTGTTCCTCCGGGACATCAGTCGTTTCGGACAACTTACGCGGTGGCGAAGCGCTTGGCTAAGCTGGATCGGCCGTCCGGAGTGGCGCTCGAAGAGTCCGCGATCGATGGCACAGGGGATCGTTCGTCGCCTCGCACGAGTCGTGCGATACGGGGCCGCAGTCTGCATTGGTTTTCTTTCGCCCCTACGGAGCTCTCTGTGCTGACCTCTTTGACCCACGGCTTACGCCGTGGGCTGTGTTCTTTCGCCGCTGCGCGGCTGGGTATGCTTCATCCGTCCCCGCGGTGCATGAGGAGTTTTCTTAGGGTGACCCTGCGATTGATCCTGGGCCGGCCTGCGGTTCTGGCTGCGACACGGGTGTTTGCGACGCTCACTGTCGCGGTCGTCGCCCTTGCCGGATTGGGTTCGGCGCAAAGCGCTTCTCTCCAGGAAATCGGGATTCAAGGCTACCTGACCAAAGACAACAGTCCGACGCGAGTGCGGGTGCGCGTTACCAATCCGGGGGCGCAAGCGACTGCGCTCAAGCTATCGATTTCGGTGGGGGAGAAGGACGCACGCCTCGGCCGGGTGGATCAGTTCAGCGCTTCGGTGGCACTCCAGGCGGGAGAAGACCGGCTCCTGGACTTGCCCATCCCGTTTTTCGCAGCGAGACCGGTGCTCACGCTTACGGCTACCACGCCCGATGGACGCGTGGTCTTGTCTCAGTCTCGCGCGTTGGAACGAATCAATGCGAACAGCCTGGTGCTGCTGTTGTGCTCCGACGATAAGACATGCAACGAAGTGCTGGGAACGATTCAGGCCAGCGGCAGCGACGAACTCAAGACCCGAAAGACACAACGCTATACGTTTCTCGTGCTAAAGGAGCTGCCGGAGGAGTGGTGGGCTTACGCGCCCGCACACAGCGTGATTCTGGCGCGTCCGGCGGCCGGCCTCAGCGCGGCGGAACGCGCGGCGCTCGAAGGATACTGCCGTCAGAGTGGCCAGCTCGCGCTAGTGGAACCGCTGGTAGGTCCGGGGATACTGGACGCGTATCGGACGGGCACCAGCACTGAGCCTCGGACAGGTGTTGGTTCGGGTGGGCTGTTCCGGTTCCACGACGCTGCAGAGCTGGCGTCGTTCTTCGACCGGTCCGTGAGCGACCTCATGACCGAGACCGCGAAAAACTTCGGCGAGTTCGAACGCTCGCGGTGGATTCGTTTCAGCGCCCTGAATTCTCCGCTGTCCACAATGTTCGATTTTCCAACCCTGCCCTGGCTGATCATCTGGCTGGTGATTTACATCGTGATCGTGGGGGCGGTGAATTTCTATGTTCTGACGAAACTGAACCGGCGCGAGCTGGCATGGATCACCGTGCCGGGAATCGCGCTGGCATTTGCGCTGGTGTTGTACGTGAGCAGTGCCGCGAAGCGTCCTGACAGACCCGGGTTGGACGAGATTGCCACTTATCATCTCGATGATCTGAGCCCCGAGGCGGCGGCGAACTATCAATTGCGAGTGTCGTCGCCGACGCGGCAAGACCTTTCGGTTAGGGTACCCGGGAATGCGGTGTGGAGCGGGACGGATCAGGTGTTGACGCCGACGGCCAGCTTCAGCGTGTTCGACCGGAGCGCGGCGAATTCCGGGGAAGGCTGGTCGATCAGGTTGCTGCCGCAAAGGGAGTTTGTGGTGCCGCTGCTGCAGTGGTCTTATCAGGACCTGAACCTGGCGGGGCTGGTCACGTTGCCGGGCAGCTTGAAGACTCTTCCGAACGGGCAGCTGATCAACGAGACCGGCTTTTCGTTCCGGCAGGCGGTATTGCGGGACGGTGACCGGGTCTACGATCTGGGGGCGGTTGCGGCAGGGGCGACGTTTTCTCCGCGCAACGGGATGGGAGAAGAAATCAAGCAGCTTCTGGGACCGTCCTACACCATTGTCGCCGAAGCAGGGCGTTTTGATCGCAATTCGCATGAGGACATCAAACGTCTGCTGATCACCGGAGCGAATGCGAGCAAACCGGTGTTTGCGGGGCTGGCGGAGATGTCGAGTCTGGGAGCGAGTCTGGGAACTCACGACTATGCGCGCCGGCAGTACGTGATCGTGGTGATTACCTTGCGGGGAGGGGCATGATGAGGGTTGGTCCCAAACCAGGGCCACGGGGGCTAAAGCCCGCCATTTTCTTTCCGGCTGACGCGCCCCTGAAGGGCCGCTCTTCCCCGCTCGTGTACACATTTTTGCGTCCTTCAGCGAACCCTGAAGCCGCTATTGAAGACAGGTTTCTTTCTATGGCAGCGGTGAAGGCTGCGACACCCAAACTGAAAGTTGGAGTGCGGGCCGTCGGCGTCTTTTCGGAAACGGAATTACAAGAGTCGCACGGCGCCTATGGAGTAGGGATCCTTCGACTCCGCAGGAATTTCGCTTCGCTTCGTTCCTGCTCCGCTCAGGATGACAGCGCTGATGCTATGGTTCCGAGACATTATTTGGGAGCATTGTATTAGTGATCAGCATTCGTGAAATTCGCAAGCGGTATGACGGCACGGCGGCGCTGGATGGGTTTTCTCTGGACGTCGGGGCCGGAGAACTGTTTGGGTTGGTGGGGCCGAACGGGGCGGGCAAGACTACGCTCATACGGATTCTGGCTACGCTGACACGGCCGGACTCAGGCCAGGCGACGATCGTGGGCCACGACGTGACGCATGAGCCAGCAGCGGTGCGCGCTCTGATGGGCTATATGCCGGATGTGCCGGGCGTTTATCAGGATTTGACGCTGGAAGAGTTTCTGACGTTTTTCGCCGAGGCATTTCGTCTGCGTGGAGGGAAGAAACGGGCGGCGGTGGAGCGTGCCCTGAGCTGGTCCGGACTGGGCGAGCGACGGAGCGCCTATGTGGAGCAGCTTTCGCTCGGGTTGAAGCAGCGGCTGGTGCTGGCGCGGACACTTCTTCACGAGCCCAAAGTCCTGTTGCTCGATGAACCGGCTACGGGGCTGGATCCGCTGGCGCGCATCGAACTGCGGGAGCAACTGAGAAGCCTGAACCGCGAGGGCGTGACCATCCTTTTGTCGTCGCACATATTGAGCGACCTGGAAGACATTTGCTCGCGGGTGGCATTCATCGAGTCGGGACGCAATGTTGCCGGCGCAGGCAGCGTGCTCACACTCGGGGAACAGGCGAAGCGTGAGGCTCTGACTTGTGAGATCGAGATCATCGGAGACGCTGCGGCCCTGCGGACGGCGCTCGGGTCGTTTGCGGAGGCACGGGTGCTGGAATCGCGGCAGAATGTTTTTCGGGTGGAAGTGACGGGCGGCTCGCAGGGGGCGGCGGACCTGCTTCGTCATCTGGTCAGCGGTGGAGTGATGGTCGTGCGTTTCGATCCGCGCGGGCCGGACCTGGAAGACCATTACCGCAATCTGTTCGGGAGCAAGAACTCATGAATCCGATGATCGGGAAAGAACTACGGCAGCGGATGCGGGAACGGCGCGGATGGCTGTTGCCGACCCTTTACCTGGTGGCGCTGGGGGGAGTGGTGGTCTTCTATTACTACTTCCAGGTCACGGTCCGGCGGCCCTGGGATCCGCGGGGACTGCAAGGATCGGAGATTGGCGCAGCGCTGTTTCTTGTTCTCACGTACGCGCAGTTGAGCGTGCTGTTGTTGCTGGCGCCGGTGTTCAGCGCGGGATCGATCACGATCGAGAAAGAGCAGCGAACGCTGACTGGCCTGCTGACGAGCCTGCTGACACCGCTCGACATCTGGTGGGGGAAGTTTTTTGCTTCGAGCCTGTTCCTGGTTTTGTTGCTGGTGAGTTCGCTGCCAGTGTTGAGTCTGGTGTTCGCCTTTGGCGGCATTGGACCGCCGCAGGTGATCCTGGCGACGCTGACAACGTTGTTTGTGCTGGCGACGGTGAGTTCGATTGGACTTTACTGTTCGGCGTTTTTCCGACGCAGCGTGCACGCTACGGCCGTGACCTATGCGGCGATCATCGCGATCACGGCGCTGAGCGCAATCACGTTTGGCATCCTGATGGCGCGATGGGAAGCGGAGAAACAGGCGCGAACGGCACAGCTTGTGGCGGCGGGCAGACCGGCTGCGGAAGTTGCGCAGATCCCGGAGACCCCGCCTCTGTGGGTGCGAGCGCCGTTGTACGTCAATCCTTACTTTCTGGTGACGCTGTCGTTTGGGACGGCAGAGGACTGGGCGAGTGATGGCGTGCCCAGCCTGGCAGTGTTCATGGTCCTGTTCCTCCTGTCATTCACCTTCGCGGTGCGGCAGATTCGCAAGGGCGGGGAGCAGACTTGAGGTTCGAGTCGCGGATCATCGGGGAATCAAACTGGTAAAAAGTGGCGAGAGAATCGTCAGGATGCCTGTCAAAGCATCTTTGGCGCGTTGGGGTGTGTGCGTTCGGGGATACCGAGTGGAAACAATTGGGAGTGAGGCATGAATCAAGCCGGTCAATGCGTAGTTCTGGTGTTTTCGCTCGCCGTTGCCGTGGGCGCGGGATTCGCGGAAGAGAAGAAACCGGCGGCTGGGACCCAGGTCGTCGTGCTGGGGACGGGAACGCCACTGGCGGATCCGGAGCGGTCAGGGCCAGCAGTGGCGGTGGTGGTGAATGGGGCAGCTTACCTGGTCGATTGTGGACCGGGTGTGGTGCGGCGGGCGGCGGCGGCGGAAAAGAATGGGATCGCGGCGCTGGCGGTATCGAAGCTGAAGATCGTGTTCATCACGCACTTGCATTCCGATCACACTTTGGGATATCCGGACCTGATCTTGACTCCGTGGGTGTT
>Ga0335076_10001037_pt1 | contig 26650 bp, 20 predicted proteins | sample Lox_Sample_25_FD_206717 | JGI IMG/M metagenome (GOLD analysis project Ga0335076, IMG submission 206717) | Soil microbial communities from Loxahatchee National Wildlife Refuge, Florida, United States - Lox_Sample_2.5 | ecosystem: Environmental > Terrestrial > Soil > Wetlands | place: USA... | reverse complement strand
GGCCCCGCCGGCCCCGCCGGTGCCCATGATCCCGGAGACCCCGCCGGCGCCGCCTGCGCCGCCCGTCCCGCCGGCGCCCGAGCCGCCGGCGCCGCCGTTGCCGAGCAACCACCCGCCGGCCGTGCCGTTTTGCCCGGTGCCCGTGAGGCCGTTGATGCCGTTGCTGATCAGCGGGCGCCCAGTGAGCGCCTCGACGGGGGCGTTCACCGCGTCGAATACCGGTTGCAGCGGGCTGGTGGTTCCGCCGGTGCCGGTACTGCCGGCGGTGAGGCCGCCAAATCCGCCGTTGCCGCCATTGCCGGCGGTGCCGATGAGCGCGGCGTTGCCGCCGTTGCCGCCGATACCACCGGTCGTCATGCCCTCGCCGCCGGCACCGCCGGCACCGGCGGTACCTATCAGTAGGCCCGCGTTGCCGCCGTTGCCGCCGAGCCCGCCGTTCCCGCAGGTCCCGCCGCCGAATCCGCCTTCCCCGCCGGCGCCACCAAAGCCCTCCAGCAACCCGCCGCTGCCGCCGTTCCCGCCGATCCCGCCGTGGAGGCCGCCGATTCCGCCGCTCCCGCCGGCACCGCCATAGCCGTCAAGCAGGCTGGCGTGGCCGCCGGCCCCGCCGGTCCCACCGGTACCGGCGTGGCCGATTCCGCCGGTGCCGCCGGAGCCGCCTTGGCCGAACAGTCCGCCGCCGTTGCCGCCGATGCCGCCGTTCCCGCCGTTAGCGCCGCCGTATCCGCCGGCCCCGCCGGTCCCGCCACCGGCACCGAGCAATCCGCCGAGCAGCCCGCCGGTCCCGCCGGCCCCGCCGGCCCCGCCGGTGCAAAAGCCGACGCCGCCGGCCCCGCCGGCCCCGCCGGCCCCCCACAGCCCGCCGGCCCCGCCGTTCCCGCCGAGCCCGCCGGTGCTAAAGCTGACGCCGCCGGCCCCGCCGGCCCCGCCGGTACCCCACAACAGCCCGCCGGCCCCGCCGGTCCCGCCGGCCGCGCCGCCGGCTCCGCCGGTCCCACCGGCGCCGCCGGTGCCGATCAATCCGGCGGCGCCGCCATTCCCGCCGGCTTGGCCCGTCGCGCCGGAGCCACCGGCGCCGCCGTTGCCGATCAGCCATCCACCCGCTGCGCCGTTTGCCCCGGACCCCGGGGCCCCGTTGGCGCCGTTGCCGATCAGTGCGCGCCCGGTCAGCGCCAGGCTGGGCGCATTGATCGAGCTGAGCAGGTCTTGCTGTACCGTCTGCGCCGGGCTGGCCATAATCGCGGCAACATTGGCGGCCTCCGCACTGGCATATGATCCCGCACCCGCGCTCAGCGTCTGCACAAACTGGTCGTGAAACGCCGCCACTTGGGAACTGAGTGCCTGCCACGTCTGGCCGTGCCCGGTGAACAGCGCGGCAATCGCCGCCGACACCTCGTCCTCACCCGCGGCCAGAATCCCCGTCGTCGGCAGTGCCGCGGCAGCGTTGGCCGCGGTCAGCGTCGAGCCGATATTGGCTAGATCCGCGGCCGCTGTCCCCAACATCTCCGGCACCGCCGTCACAAAGGACATTTCAGGCTCCCACCTGGCAAAATATCAGTAGACTTTCAGGCCATATTACATACTGATTGAATGTTTGGAAGGTTTTAGCAAAACCAGTAGTATCTTCAGGGCCGTGATCGAGCGGATGTGCCCGTGCTGCTGGTGACCGTCGCCGACTCAGCGCGACCCGTGACCCAACTCCGCGAGCACCGAACGCAGCACGAGCACCGCTCCCGCCTTGTCCAGCGGGTCGTTGCCGTTGCCGCATTTGGGGGATTGCACGCACGACGGGCATCCGCTCGGGCATTCGCATGCTTCGATCGCGTCGGCCGTCGCGCCCAACCAGGTGCGGGCCCGGCGGAAGCCGCGTTCGGCGAATCCCGCCCCGCCCGGGTAGCCGTCGTAGACGAAGACGGTGGGCAGCCCGTCGGGGCCGATCGCTGTGGACATGCCGCCGATGTCGCCGCGGTCGCAGCTGGCCACCAGCGGCAGCAGGCCGATGGCGGCATGTTCGGCGGCATGCAACGACCCGGGAACACGCGGCGCCTCAATGCCGTTGCACAGCAACGCATCCGGCGCGATGGTGTACATCGCTGCGGTGGTGGGCAGCACATGCTCGGGCATGTCCAGTTCGATGAAGTCGATGACCTCCCCGGAAAGCCGGCGGCGGAGGTAACCCACCACCCGATGAGTGACCCTGACAGGCACCAAACCCAAGGTGACGGGCCCGAACTCGGATCGTTCACCCGTCCCGGTGACAACAATGTCGGTGAGTTCGCGCGCGAACGTCGCGTAGCCGGGATCCTCGCCGTGAACGAACGCGATCCCGTCCTCGGTGTCCAGGGAGTCGACGACGTAGGTGTCGCCCTGATGCAGGTAGACCGCTCCCGGGTGGACCGAGGCCGGGGCCCGGTCGACCCCGGTGCTGCCCAGCAGCCGCCCGGTGGCCGCCTCGACGATGACGATCTGGCCGCCCGCCGAGCCCCGGATGTCCACCGCGCCGTGTGGTTGTATGCCGGGCGCGGGAAAGTACTTGTCGTTACGCCGCCGGAGCAGCCCGTTGTCGACCAGGCCCCGGGCCACGTCTGTGGCGCCGAAATCGCGAACCTCGGCGTCGTCGAGTGGGAGTTCTGTTGCGGCGCAGAGGAGTTGGGGACCGAGGATGTAGGGGTTGGCGGGGTCGATCACGACCCGCTCGACCGGTTTGCCCAGCAGCGCGGAGGGGTTGTGGACCAGATAGGTGTCCAGCGGGTCGTCGCGGGCGATCAGCACGACCAGCGCGCCCTGGCCCCGCCGACCCGACCGGCCGGCCTGCTGCCAGAACGAGGCGACGGTCCCGGGGAAACCGGCGAGCACCACCGCATCCAGGCCGGCGATGTCGACACCTAACTCCAGCGCGTTGGTGGTGGCCAGGCCGCGCAGCCGCCCCTCGGCCAGGGCGCGCTCCAGCGCGGTGCGGTCCTCGGCGAGATAACCGGCCCGATACGACGCCACGGTCTGCGACAGCTCCGGGGCGATGTCGTCCAGCCGCGCCCGGGCCCCCAGGGCGGTCAACTCCGCGGCGCGGCGCGACCGGACGAACGTCAGCGTTTGCGCTCCCTCGGCGATCAGGTCGGCCATCACGCGCGCCGCCTCGGCGCCGGCGGAGCGGCGCACCGGCGCACCGTTCTCGCCGGTCAGATCCGCGCGCAACGCGGGCTCCCACAACGCCACCGTTCGCGCCCCCTGCGGTGAGCCGTCTTCGGTGACCGCCTCGACCGGAAGGCCGATGAGTTCGGCGGCCGTCGCGCCCGGCGAATCCGTTGTCGCGCTGGCGAAGACGACCGTCGGGGCAGAGGAATAACGCTCGCACAGCCGCAACAGGCGGCGCAGCACCATCGCCACATTCGAGCCGAAAACCCCACGGTAGTAATGACATTCATCGACGATCACGAATCGAAGGCCACGCAACAAGACGGCCCAGCGGGCATGGTTGCGCAGTATCGACAAGTGGATCATGTCGGGGTTGGAAAACAACCATCGGGAACGTTCGCGGGCGAAACGGCGTACCTCGGGGGGACTGTCGCCGTCGTACGCCGTCGGCGCGACGTCATGCAGCCGAGGAATGGCTGCGGTGAGAGCGTGCGCGGCGCGCAGCTGGTCGTGACCGAGCGCCTTGGTCGGCGACAGGTAGAGCACCCGGGCCCGCGGATCAGTCGCCAGCGCGTTGAGCACGGGGAGCTGATAGGCCAGTGACTTACCCGACGCGGTCCCGGTGCTGATTACCACGTGACGGCCGGCATGGGCCAGCTCCGCGGCCGCGGCCTGGTGCGCCCACGGGGAGCCGATGCCGCGGCCGGCGAATGCGCGCACGACGTCGGGCTCGGCCCACTCCGGCCAACGGTGCGGCCGGCCGCCGCGCGCCGGCAGCTCGGCGACGTGGCGCAGCGGGCGCTCGCCCGCCGCCGTACCGGCGAGCGCGACGGCGAGCAGGTCGCCGCCGAAACTCGCCACCTCACACCCTCCAAGAATCAGTCGGGGACACAAGTCTGTCGCCGACGCGATGAACATGGTTGACTAATTGCGGTCGCAGCTTCTGTGTTCGTGTCAAACTTTCGCAGGAACAACGTTGCGGCCGCGGTTCCTGCGAGGTTATCGGTCGGGTGAAGTTCCGGCGACTCCGTTAGGTATGGCGGTCGTACCAGGCCCGGGGCACCGAACCGCGGTGCACCGCATCCAGAAGAAAAGGAAAGATCGAGAGATGCCACAGGGAACTGTGAAGTGGTTCAACGCGGAGAAGGGCTTCGGGTTCATTGCCCCCGAAGACGGTTCCGCGGATGTTTTTGTCCACTACACGGAGATCCAGGGTTCGGGCTTCCGCACCCTTGAAGAAAACCAGAAGGTCGAGTTCGAGATCGGCCACAGCCCTAAGGGCCCCCAGGCCACCGGAGTCCGCTCCGTCTGAGACGAGCAGATTCTCCACGGAACCCCCCCGTGCAACCCGCTCCGCGGGTCCGGCCGGGGGGTTTTCGCTTTCCGTCTGGCGGCGCCCCGGGCCGCCGCGCCGGATGCCTGAAGGCGGGGACGGACGACCTGGCCTACTGTCGTTGGCGTGAGCCAGCTTTCCTTCTTCACAGCGGAGTCGGTGCCGCCCGCGGTCGCCGATCTTTCGGGGGTGCTGGCGGCCTCCGGCCAGATCGTCTTGGTCGGCCCTCCGTCTGAAAGTGGAGCGCAGGGTGCCCGGCTTGCCCGGCTTTCAGTTGTCGTCGACCACATGTGGCGCGCCTCGGCGCTGGCCGGCATGATCGGCGAGGCCGGTCTGGTGCCCGAGATCAGCCGCACCGACGAGGACACGCCCCTGGTGAGGACGGCGGTGACCCCGTCATTGCTCACCCTTGCCGCCGAATGGACGCGCGGCGCGGTCAAGACGGTGCCCCCGCGGTGGCTGCCCGGGCCGCGCGAGCTGCGGGCGTGGACGCTGGCGGCCGGTAACCGGGAGGGCGACCATTATCTGCTGGGCCTGGATCCGCACGCGCCCGACACCCATTCCCCGCTGGCGTCGGCCCTGATGCGGGTCGGGATCGCGCCCACCCTGATCGGTACCCGCGGCGGTCGGCCCGCGCTTCGGATCAGCGGCCGCCGCAGGCTGTCGCGCCTGGTAGAGAACGTGGGGGAACCCCCGGACGGCGCCGAGGCATTGTCGCTGTGGCCCCGGGTTTAGCCGGACTTTAAGGCCTAGTTTTGGGGGAGCCGGTTTGCGCAGGCCCGCCCGAGGGTGCGAAATTGTCAGGTGCCCTGAAGCGAAGGAACGCTCGCGTACCTGAATTTCGCCGGAAATTCGGACGCTGGCCTGTCATCCTTCCTGCAGGGTGGTCTCGCAGGGGGCCGGGATAAGGGATGGAGCGTAAGCGCAGTTGGCTGACCCGAAGCTAAAGGACCGCGTCAGCGGCGGAAATGGGAGCCGTCGGCGACTCGTCATTGTCGAGTCGCCGACCAAGGCGCGCAAACTTGCCGGCTACCTGGGCTCCAGCTACATCGTCGAATCCTCGCGAGGTCACATCCGCGACCTGCCCCGTGCCGCAGCCGACGTGCCCGCGAAGTTCAAGTCCGAGCCCTGGGCCAGGCTCGGCGTCAACGTCGACGCCGACTTCGAGCCGCTCTACATCATCAGCCCGGAGAAGAAGAGCACCGTCAGCGAGCTGAGGGGCCTCCTCAAAGACGTCGACGAGCTTTACTTGGCCACGGATGGTGACCGCGAGGGCGAAGCCATCGCCTGGCACTTGCTGGAGACCCTCAAGCCGAGCATCCCGGTCAAGCGGATGGTCTTCCACGAGATCACCGAACCGGCGATCCGCGCGGCCGCCGAGCACCCTCGCGATCTGGACATCGACCTGGTCGACGCCCAGGAAACCCGCCGCATACTGGACCGGCTGTACGGCTACGAGGTCAGCCCGGTGCTGTGGAAGAAGGTGGCGCCTAAGCTGTCGGCGGGCCGGGTCCAGTCGGTGGCCACCCGGATCATCGTGCAGCGCGAACGCGATCGCATGGCGTTCCGCAGCGCGTCGTACTGGGACATCGTCGCCCAGCTGGACGCCAGCGTGTCCAACCCGCAGGCCCAGCCGCCCACCTTCACCGCACGGCTGACCAACGTGGACGGCCTGCGGGTCGCCACGGGCCGCGATTTCGATTCGCTGGGTCAGCTGCGCAGGGCGGACGAGGTGGTGATCCTGGACGAGGCGGCTGCGACCGAGCTCGCCACGGGATTGCGGGGGGCGCGGCTGTCGGTGGCGTCGGCCGAGGAGAAGCCCTACACCCGGCGCCCGTACGCGCCGTTCATGACGTCGACGCTGCAGCAGGAAGCCGGCCGCAAGCTGCGGTTCTCGTCCGAGCGCACGATGAGCATCGCCCAGCGGCTCTACGAGAACGGTTACATCACTTATATGCGCACCGACTCGACGACGCTGTCGGAGTCGGCGATCAACGCGGCGCGCACTCAGGCGCGTCAGCTTTACGGCGAGGAGTACGTCTCGCCGTCGCCTCGCCACTACACCCGCAAGGTGAAGAACGCCCAGGAGGCGCACGAGGCGATCCGGCCGGCCGGTGAGACGTTCGCCACCCCGGACGCGGTCCGTCGCGAGCTCGACGGCGACGAATTCCGGCTCTACGAGCTGATCTGGCAGCGCACGGTGGCCTCACAGATGGCCGACGCGCGCGGCACCACGCTGAGCCTGCGGATCGCGGGCACGGCGGGTGGTCCCACCGGAGAAAGGGACGTTGTGTTCTCCGCCACCGGACGCACCATCACGTTCGCCGGCTTCCTCAAGGCCTACGTGGAAACGGTGGACGAGCTGGCCGGCGGCGAGGCCGACGACGCCGAGCGCCGGCTGCCTCACCTGACCGAGGGGCAGCGGCTGGAGGCCCTCGAGCTCACCCCCGACGGGCACGCCACCAACCCGCCGGCGCGCTACACCGAGGCCTCGCTGGTCAAGGCCCTCGAGGAGCTGGGCATCGGCCGCCCGTCGACGTACTCCTCGATCATCAAGACCATTCAGGACCGCGGCTACGTGTACAAGAAGGGCAGCGCGCTGGTGCCCTCGTGGGTCGCGTTCGCCGTCACCGGTCTGCTGGAGCAGCATTTCGGCCGGCTCGTCGACTACGGCTTCACCGCGGCGATGGAAGACGAGCTCGACGCGATCGCGTCGGGCAACGAGCAACGCACCAACTGGCTGAACAATTTTTACTTCGGCGGTGACCACGGTGTGCCCGACTCGGTGGCCCGCTCCGGTGGCCTGAAAAAGCTAGTCGGTGTCAACCTCGAAGGCATCGACGCTCGAGAAGTCAACTCCATCAAGGTGTTTGACGATGCGGAGGGCCGGCCTATCTATGTTCGGGTGGGCAAGAACGGGCCCTATCTCGAACGCATCGTCACCAACGAGGATGGTGAGCCCACGCCGCAACGGGCTAACCTCAACGACTCACTGACCCCCGATGAGCTGACCCTGGACGTGGCCGAAGAGCTTTTCGCCACACCGCAGGAGGGGCGCGTCCTGGGGGTGGATCCAGAAACCGGTCACGAGATCGTCGCCAAGGACGGCCGGTACGGGCCGTACGTGACCGAGATCCTGCCGGAGGCTCCCGTCGATGCGAACGGCAACGGTGAGGCCCCGAAGAAGGGCAAGAAGGCCAGCGGTCCCAAACCCAGGACCGGTTCGCTGCTGCGCAGCATGGACCTGCAGACGGTCACCCTCGAGGACGCGCTGAAGCTGCTGTCGCTGCCCCGGGTGGTCGGCGTGGACCCCGAATCCGGTGAGGAGATCACCGCACAGAATGGGCGTTATGGCCCATACCTGAAGCGGGGCAACGATTCTCGTTCGCTGGCGACCGAGGATCAGATTTTCGAAATCACCCTCGACGAGGCGCTGAAGATCTACGCAGAGCCCAAACGCCGTGGCAGGCAGGGAGCGTCGGTGCCCCCGCTGCGCGAGTTGGGCACCGATCCGGCGTCGGGCAAGCCGATGGTCATCAAGGACGGGCGATTTGGGCCGTACGTCACCGACGGCGAGACCAACGCCAGCCTGCGCAAGGGCGACGACGTGATGTCGATTACCGACGAACGCGCCGCCGAACTGCTGGCCGACCGGCGGGCCCGGGGTCCGGCGAAGCGGACCGCGAAGAAGACCACCCGCAAGGCGCCGGCCCGGAAGGCCACCAAGCGTAGCTAGCCGCGCACCTCGCTCGAAACCTCTTCGCTCACAACCTCTTCGAGGGCGGCCAGCTTCACTGGCCGGGCCAATTGGGTCGGCGCGGCGCGACCGCGCAGCTCGACGACCTCGCCGACGTCCCAGCACAGGGCTTCGGCGTCCAGCGCGCCGCTGACCGCGATCGCCGACGCGAGCACGTGGCCGGCCTCGAGTTTGGCCAGCTCGGTCAGCCGCGCGGCCTCATTGACCGGGTCGCCGATCACGGTGTACTCGAAGCGGGCCTGCGCGCCGATGTGGCCGGCGATGGCCCTGCCGGCCGAGACCCCGATCCCGAACTCCGCCGCGCCGATCACCGGCAGGAGTTCGTCGTGCAGCTCGCGTGCGGCAGCCAGCGCCCCGCCGGAGGCGTCGGGGTGTTCGATCGGCGCACCGAAGATGGCCAGCGCCGCGTCGCCCTGGAACTTGTTGACGAACCCGCCGTGCGTCCCGACGGTGTCGACCACCACCCGGAAGAACTCGTTGAGCAGGTGGACCACCTCGGCGGGCGGTCGCGTCGCGGCCAACTGGGTGGAGCCGACCAAGTCCACGAACAGCACCGCGACGTCGCGCTCCTGCCCGCCCAACTCGGTGCCGCGCTCCAAGGCCCGGCGGGCCACGTCCTCGCCGACGTAGCGGCCGAACAGGTCACGCAGACGCTGCCGTTCGGACAGGTCACGCACCATGTCGTTGAAGCCGGCTTGCAGCAGGCCCAGCTCGCTGGCGTCGTAGATCTGCATGTGCGCGTTGTAGTTTCCGCGCTGCACCTCCGACAGCGCCCAGCGCAGCTGGCGCAGCGGGTCGGCGATCGACATGGCCACCAGCAGTGTGCTGACCAGACCGATGCCCAGCGCCGCCAACGCCAGCAGCAGGATAGGGTTGAACAGCTTCTCGGGCGTGGCGTGCAGCAGGGAAGTCTTGTCGGCCACCACGGCCAGCACGATCGCCAACAGCGGCACGGCGGTGGACAACATCCAACTCAGCATCTGGCGCAGGATGACGCCGGGCGCCTTGACGTTCTCCGGCACGCCGCTGCGCAGGGCCGCGACGGCCACCGGCCGCAGCACCCGCTCGGACTGCAGATAACCGATGATCGCTGTCGCGGCGGCGCCCAGCGCCGTTGCGACCGCGACGACGGGCGCGGTGTACTTGGCCACCGACCAGCTGGCGATGATGAACACGGCGCCGCCGATGCACCAGATTCCCATGCTGGTGATCGTGCGGTAGTACGGCATGCGCAAGGCGCGGCTGCGGGCCAGCTCGGTGGCGGCTGGATCGTCCTCGGCCAGCAGGTTATCGCGGCGCTGCCACCGGAAAACCGGCAACATCAGCCTGAGGTTGAACACGAGCCCCGCCAGGACAAGGCCGATCACGACGCTGATGAAGATGGCCAAGTTGACCGGGGGCAGGTCCTGCAGCTGGATGCGTTCCTGGGGCGGCAGGCCGTAGCGCAGGAAGCCCAGCACGAAAAGGCCGCCGATGGTGTCGGCCTGCAGCATGCTCAGGGTGAACAGTGGCCACGGGGTGCGCACCACCCACCGGACGAACGCGCTGATCCGCCCGGGCAGTGCTTCCGCGGTTGCCACCAATCCACCGTATCGGGCTGGGCGGACTTGGCGGAAAACTATAACCATCTCGGCAAGTCGCCCATACCTGCCGAAACGTCCGAAAATGTAACGGAATCATCGCGATACGGTGGCCGATCGGTATCCGTCGGTCGGTGTCACTACTGTTGCCGGTGATGTCCGGAGTGTTTACGCGGCTGGTAGGCCAGGAGGCCGTGGTGGCCGAGCTGCTCGCCGCCGCGCGCGCCGCCCGTGGTGATCCGGCTCACAGCGACGCGGGCAACGGGACTATGACACATGCGTGGCTTATCACCGGCCCCCCGGGCTCCGGGCGCTCGGTCGCGGCGTTGTGCTTCGCGGCCGCGCTGCAGTGCACTTCCGACGGGGAGCCGGGGTGCGGTCGCTGCCGGGCGTGCACGACGACGATGGCCGGTACCCACGCCGACGTGCGCCGGGTGATCCCCGAAGGCCTGTCCATCGGTGTCGACGATATGCGCGCCATCGTGCAGATCGCGTCGCGCCGTCCGACCACCGGACACCGGCAGATCGTGGTGATCGAAGACGCCGATCGGTTGACCGAAGGTGCCGCGAACGCGCTGCTGAAGGTTGTCGAGGAACCGCCGCCGTCGACGGTCTTCCTGCTGTGCGCGCCGTCCGTGGATCCCGAGGACATCGCGGTCACGCTGCGATCCCGGTGCCGGCACGTCGCGTTGGTGACCCCGCCGACCGAGGCGATCGCGCGGGTCCTGGTCGACAGCGACGGCCTGGACACCGACACGGCGAACTGGGCGGCATCGGTCAGCGGCGGTCACGTGGGCCGCGCCCGCCGCCTGGCCGTCGACCCCGAGGCCCGGCAGCGACGGGAGCGGGCGCTCGGACTGGTCCGCGACGCCGCGACGCCTTCGCGGGCCTACGCCGCCGCCGAGGAACTGGTGGCCGCGGCCGAAGCCGAGGCCGTGGTGCTCACCGCGGACCGCGCCGAGGCCGAGACGGAGGAGCTGCGCACGGCGCTCGGGGCCGGCGGCACCGGCAAGGGCACCGCGGGTGCGTTGCGGGGTGCCACTGGTGCGATCAAGGACCTCGAGCGACGGCAGAAGTCCCGTCAGACGCGGGCGTCGCGCGATGCCCTGGACCGGGCGCTGATCGACCTGGCGACCTACTTTCGCGATGCCCTGGTGGTGTCGGCGCACGCCGGCGGCGTCCAGGCGAACCATCCGGACATGGCCGACCGGGTGGCGGCGCTGGCCGCCCATGCCTCACCCGAGCGATTGCTGCGCTGCATCGAGGCGGTACTGGAGTGCCGCGAGGCGCTGGCGATCAACGTCAAGCCCAAGTTCGCCGTCGACGCCATGGTCGCCACCATCGGCCAGGAATTGCGCGATTGATGGTGGCAGTTGGGCGAGCGGGTCCGCCTGCCGTAGACTCGTCCCGCCCGGCGTGAGGGGTGTGCCGCCTTAGCTCAGTCGGTAGAGCGATTCACTCGTAATGAATAGGTCGGGGGTTCGATTCCCCCAGGCGGCTCCATCAGTTTCCCGGCAGTGCTCCCGGAATTCGCCGTACGATTTGCGTGTTGCCGCACGGCTCGACGATCACCTGAGCTGGGCGACCGCCGGGTCGTGATATGCCGGTGGGAGGTGCGGGATGTCGTATGTGATCGCGGCTCCGGAGGTGATGACGGCGACGGCAACGGATTTGCCCAGTATCGGCTCGACACTCAGCGCGGCCAACGCGCTCGCGGCATCGCCGACGACGGGGATCGTGGCCGCCGCTGACGATGAGGTGTCGGCGGCCATTGCGGAGCTGTTTTCCGGGCACGGCCAGGCGTATCAGGCGCTCGGTGCGCAGGCGGCGGCGCTTCATGACCGGTTTGTGCAGGCGTTGAGCGTGGGTGCGGGATCCTATGTCAGCGCGGAGGCCGCCAATGTTGCGGCGTTTACGGTCAATCCGGCGCAGTCGATACAGCAGGATCTGCTCAACGTGATCAATGCGCCCTTCGTGGCGCTGACCCAGCGCCCGCTGATCGGCAACGGCGCCAACGGCGCCCCGGGGAGCGGGGCTAACGGCGCGCCCGGCGGGTGGCTCCTTGGCAACGGCGGCGCCGGCGGGTCCGGGGCCGCCGCCGGGGCAGTCGGGTCAGGGCAAAACGGCGGCAACGGCGGGGCCGCCGGGCTGTTCGGCATCGGCGGGGCCGGCGGCGCTGGGGGAACCAGCCTCGCCGCCACCGGCGGGCACGGCGGGGCCGGCGGGGCTGGCGGGCAGCTGTTCGGTGCCGGCGGCGCCGGCGGTGCCGGCGGGCTCGCCAACCTAGGCGGCGTAACCGGCGGGGCCGGCGGGGCTGGTGGGGCCGGTGGGTTGTTCGGTGCCGGCGGCGTCGGCGGGGTCGCCGGGCTTGGCGGCGTTACCGGCGGGGCCGGCGGGGCTGGTGGGGCCGGCGGCGTCGGCGGCATGCTGTTCGGTGCCGGTGGGGCCGGCGGCACCGGCGGGAGCAGCACCGCCCTCTCCGCCCCCGGCGGGGCCGGCGGGGCTGGCGGCAACGCCGGTTTGCTGTTCGGCCATGGCGGGGCCGGCGGCAACGCCGGCATGCTCTTCGGTGCCGGTGGTGACGGCGGTGCCGGCGGGCAAAGCCCCCTCGCCCCCGGCGGGGCCGGTGGGGCTGGCGGCAACGCCGGTTTGCTGTTCGGCCATGGCGGGGCCGGCGGGCTCGGCGGGAGCGGCAACGGCGTCGGCGGGACCGGTGGGCCCGGCGGCAACGCCGGCGTGCTTGTCGGCACCGGCGGTGACGGCGGCGCCGGTGGGTTCGGCGACTCCGTCGGCGGGAACGGCGGCAACGGCGGGAGGAGTGGGCTGATCATCGGCAACGGCGGGGCCGGCGGGTCCGGCGGAGACTCCTTTGCTGGTACGGGCGGTAACGGCGCTAACGGCGGCAACGCGTTCCTGATCGGCAACGGTGGTAGCGGCGGCAACGCCGGGATTGGTCCAGTAATGGCGGGCACCCCCGGTACCGGCGGCACCGGCTCGCTACTCCTCCTCGGCGCACCCGGCAATAACGGATTGACGTAGCCGGCGACGGCGGCGCTCGCGTCGGCGCAGCGTGAAGCGATTGTGATGTTCTAGCGTTGGAACCGTCGACCGAGGGCAATGCCGCCCCGCGACTTTCGGGCCCTAGCGATGTCCGTGCGGCCGACAACCGGACAGGCGAAAACGGACAGATCTGAAGTAGTGCGTGGAACCTCAGCGCGGTCGTGCGTCATCGGAATAAGATCCCTCGATTCGTCAATGACGGCCGCACGCTCCGGAGTGGTCGGTAGGGGTCCCGACGAAGGGGGAGGTGGCCGATGTCGTATGTGATCACGGCTCCGGAGGCGCTGGCGGCGGTGGCTTCGGATGTGGCCGGTATCGGTTCGACGCTCAGCACGGCCAACGCGGCCGCGTCGGGCCCGACGACCGGGCTGCTGGCGGCGGGCGCTGATGAGGTGTCAGCGGCCATTGCGGCGCTGTTTTCCGAGCATGGGTACGCATTTCAGGCGCTGACCTCCCAGGCCGCGGCCTTTCATGCGCAGTTTGTGCAGAACCTGAGCTCGGCCGGCGCAGCGTATACCGGCGCCGAGGCCGCCAGTGCCTCACCGCTGCAGGATGCGCTCAACGCGGTGAATGCGCCCACCTTGGCGTTGTTCGGGCGCCCGCTGATCGGCAATGGCGCCAACGGCGGAACCGTTGGGGGTGTGGGACAGGATGGCGCGCCCGGCGGGATATTGATCGGCAACGGCGGGGCCGGGGGGAACAGCACCAACCCGGGAGTGGCCGGTGGTAACGGCGGAGCCGCCGGGATTTTCGGCATGGGCGGCCCCGGTGGGATCGGCGGGTCCAGCCCGACCGGCGTCGGGGGTGCCGGCGGTGCCGGCGGCGCCGGTGGGGTGTTCGGTGGCGGTGGTGCCGGCGGCACCGGAGGATACGGCGGCACCCAAGGGGGCAATGGCGGGGCCGGCGGGGCCGGTGGAATTTTCGGCTTCGGCGGGCCGGATGTGATCTTCGGCGGCACCGGCGGCGCCGGCGGGGCTTCCAGCGCCACCGGTATCGGCGGTAATGGCGGGGCCGGCGGGAACGGTCCAGTCGTCTTCGGGTCCGCCGGTTTCGGCGGAACCGGCGGGGACGGCGGCACCCTGGGAGGCAACGGTGGCGTCGGTGGTAACGCCGGCATCTGGGGCAACGGTGGGGTCGGAGGTACAGGCGGTATCGGCGCAACAGGCGACGGCGGCACCGGCGGTAACGGCGGTAACGGCGGCGTGTTCGAAGGCTTGGGCGGCAACGGCGGCGTCGGCGGAACAGGCGTCACGGGCGACGGCGGTAACGGCGGCATCGGCGGCGACTCAATCGGGATCTCGGGCAACGGCGGCGCCGGAGGCGCCGGCGGCACCGCCGTCACGGGCCACGGGGGTAACGGCGGCAACGGCGGCAACGCCGACCCCGTCATGGGCGCCGGTGGGGCCGGCGGCAAAGGCGGCACCGGCTTGGCGGGCCCTGGCGGGAACGGCGGTAACGGCGGCGACGCGGGCACCATCGACGGCTCCGGCGGGCCCGGGGGCGCCGGTGGCTTCGGTGCCACCACGGGCGGGGCCGGCGGGGCCGGCGGCAAGCCCGCGATTTTCGGCAACGGCGGGGGCGGCGGTGACGGCGGCCAAGGTTTGGTGACAGGCGGCGACGGCGGTAACGGCGGCAACGCCTGGGTGTTCGGCAATGGCGGCGACGGCGGTAACGCCGGCCCCGGCCCGACGCTGGGCATGCCCGGGGCCGGCGGCGCCGGCGGGCGGGTGTTCGGCGCGCCCGGGAATAACGGGCTGACGTAGCCGGCCGTTCCACGGCTCCACTTTCAGTAAGCCGAGCGTGTCGGCCAGTTTCACGCCCGGCGGCGAACGTGAGCCTGGCTTCACTTCCGGTGAGCGGCTACTCAGGCCGGGGCGACGAAACCCACCGGTCCCGACGCGATGCACAACGACAGCGCGGTGGTGTTGGCTCGGACGGTGATCGCGTCGCCGGCGCCCGGCAGCCGGGCGAAGACCCGGTTGAGTCCGGGATGCACCGGAACTTTGACGTCGGGTCCCTGTGTCAGCGACAGCGTCATCGAGCCGTCGCTGTTAGCCAGGTAATTGAGTTCGATGGTCCAATCGGCGGGTAACAGGGGCCCGTCGAGGATCAGCCGCGCGGGCTTGTCCGGTTGCGCGAAGTAGCCGCACTGCGGCATCGGCCCCGGCACGATGGTGCGGATCCAGGTCACGTGCGCGTTGATCAACCGGCCCGAGCTGTCCAGCATCCGCAATTGCGTTGTCGCCGAGGCGAATTCCGGCCGATCACGCAGCAGGGCGAACATGTGGCTGGCCAGGTTCTCCGGCGCGGCCACCCGCTGCAGCACCAGCGGATCGACCTCTTGATCCAGCAGCGGCGCATCCGAGGCCGCGTGGGCGGCGGCCAAACCGGCCCGCGCGTTCTGCAGGTAGGGCTGCGCGGGGTTGTCCCGCCAGCTGGTGAGGAAGGTCGCCGTCGAGTACAGGCTGCTGGCCACGAACGCGATCGTCAAACCCGTCGTCGCCACGGTGCGTATCGGTGACGCGTCCAGCCACCGCGCCGCGGCTGCCCGGTTGGGCGCGCACAACGCGACGGCGGCCAGCAACGCCAGCACGACGACGAGATCCGGCAGGTACCGCAGGGTCTGAGCGAGTTCCAGGGCGGTCTGCTTGGAAGACCGCATCAGATAGATCGGCACCTGACACGCGGCGGCGTAGCCCGCCGCGGTCAGCCACACCGGCCCGATGCGTCGTTTGCGGAACAGCGACAGGGCAACCACCCCGGCCAGGACCAGCCAGCCGAGCGCCATCACCAGCGGCGGGGGCGTGGCCCACGGCGAGGCCGGCGCCCATCGGTCCCAGTGCCACGGCCCGCCGGCCAGCCCCGGCACGATGCCGTGGGTGATCGATCGCCACAGCAGATCCCACGTCATCGACAGGTCGAAACTCCACCGCCGCTGATTGACCACCGCCAGATAGACCGCTACCCAGCTAACGGTCAACGCCAGCGACGCGACCCAGAATCGGAGGCCGGCCCGCCACACCGTCCGCACCGCGGACCGGTCACCCCGCACGTGCCAGAGCAGCGTGGTCACGGCGAAGGCGACGAACGGAATGACGGCGGCCTTCTCGAAGAACAGCAGCCCGCCGAAGTAGACCACTACGCCGGTGACCGCGTAGCGCGGGTTTCCGGTGCGGACCAGCAGGATCGCGTCGGCGCACACCCACGCCAGCGCCGCGAGCATGGGCAGCGAGTTCAGCGCCGCCGCCCACCACGCGAAGCCCGGCACGGCCAGGGGTGTGAACAGCCCGAACGTCAACGGGATCAGCAGCACGCGGCGCCAGCCGAGGATGACGTACAACGCGCGCAACATGGCCAACGAGACCAGCAGCTGCAGCACCACCAGGCTGATCGCCGGACCCGTCCAGTCCAGCGGCGCGAGGCGGATGAGGGCGCCGGCGACCAAGAACGCGGCGGGCATCACGTGGCCGTCATGGTCGTCGAACAGGTACGACGGCGACAGCAGGCCCTGGGTGCCCGCTTTGCCGACGAGGATCAGGTCGTCCCAGTAGAAGTAGCCGTCGAAAGCCAGCACCGCGCGGATCACCAGCTGCACGGCAATCAGCACGCCGGCGACCAGGGCGACTGGAGGCACCCGGGTCGCCCGCGCGGCCCGCCGGTATGGTGGCCCGGTGCGCGCACTGGTCACCGGGGCAGCCGGATTCATCGGGTCGACGCTAGTCGACCGTCTGTTGGCCGACGGTCACGCGGTGGTGGGACTCGATAACTTCGCCACCGGTCGCGCGACCAACCTCGAGCATCTTGCCGACAACCCGGCGCACGTCTTCGTCGAGGCCGACATCGTGACCGCCGATCTGCACGCCATCCTCGATGAGCACCGGCCGGAGGTGGTGTTCCACCTGGCGGCGCAAATCGACGTGCGCCGCTCGGTGGCCGACCCCCAATTCGACACTTCGGTCAACGTCATCGGGACGGTACGCCTGGCCGAAGCGGCGCGACTGACCGGGGTGCGCAAAATCCTGCACACCTCGTCGGGGGGATCCATCTACGGCACCCCGCCGCAGTACCCGACCCCCGAGACGGTGCCCACCGACCCGGCGTCGCCCTACGCGGCGGGCAAGGTGGCCGGCGAGATCTACCTCAACACCTTCCGCAATCTGTACGGCCTGGACTGCTCGCACATCGCACCCGCCAACGTCTACGGCCCCCGTCAGGACCCGCACGGTGAAGCGGGCGTGGTGGCGATCTTCGCCCAGGCTTTGCTGTCGGGTAAGCACACCAAGGTGTTCGGCGACGGCACCAAAACCCGCGACTACGTGTTCGTCGACGACGTGGTGGACGCCTTCATCAAGGCGTCCGCGGACGCGGGCGGCGGGCAGCGTTTCAACATCGGCACGGGGATAGAAACCTCTGACCGCCAACTGCATTCGGCGGTGGCGGCGGCCGTCGGCGGGCCCGACGACCCGGAGTTTCATCCGGATCGCCTGGGCGACCTGAGGCGGTCGTGCCTCGACAGCGGTTTGGCCGAAAGAGTTTTGGGGTGGCGGCCGCAAGTTCAGCTGCACGACGGCTTGCGTCGCACGGTGGATTACTTCCGCAACGCGCACACCGCTTGACCTTGTGCCGAGCGTGTACTCACTGCGAGATCGCGACGAAAACGTCGCCGTGATTACACGTTCGGCGGCTGTGCGCCTTCGAGCGCCACGGCGCGGGCCAGTCGCGCGTAGCGCAATTCCAAGTCCTTGAACCGCATGTAGGTGCTCAGCGTGGTGAAGCTGAACGCCATGATCAGCGCATAGAGCATCAGGTCGGTGCCGCGGCGCACCCCGAACCAGTGCGCGATCACCGTCGTATCGTCCGGCCGCAGTACGGCGTAGATGCCGCCGAGCACGAACAAGACGTATCCGACCTTGACCCATGCCCGGGACCGCGCGTTTCTGCGGGACCGCAGCAGGTAGACCAGCAGCGCGACGATCGAGGAGATCAGCAGCACCTGAATCCAGTTCATCTTTCAGTCCTTTTCATCTCGGAATCCTCCCTCGCAGGAACTCGTCGAAGATGATGTTGACGCCGTTGAGGAGGGGCTGTCCCTTCGACTTCGAGTAATCGGTGTAAAGCACGTCAACGGGTTGTTCTGCCACGCGCCAATGGTTTTCGGCGATCAGCGAGATGAACTCGTTGGCGTGGCTCATGCCGCTCATGGTGAGATCCAGCCCGTCGGCGACCTTCTTGTTGAACACCCGCAACCCATTGTTGCTGTCGGTCAAGCCAAGTCGGCGACCGCGCCGGCTCAACCGCGCGGCCGTCCGCAACACGATCCGCTTGAAAAGCGGCGGCCGGCTGCCCTCGTGCGTGCCGAACCGGGTCCCGATGACGACGTCGACGTCACCCGCGCAGAGCCGGTCGATCATCGCGGCCACGTCTTTCACCCGATGCTGCCCGTCGCCGTCGAAAGTCGCGAAAACCTCCGCCCCCGGCTGCTTGCGCGCGTACTCGACACCGGTCTGGATGGCCGCGCCCTGGCCCAGGTTGGTGGGGTGGCGCACCAGGTGGGCCCCGGCCCGCCTGGCGATCTCGCCCGTGCCGTCGGTGCTGCCGTCGTCCACGCAGACGACATTGTCGAAGACCGAGCGCACATCGGCGATCACCTCGCCGATTACGGTGGCTTCGTTGAAGGCGGGAACGACGATCCAGACGTCCGGGTAATGCGTTTCAGTGCTCATTTTCAAGCCCCATTTAAGCCCACAAGGTACGCCAGATCAGCTCATTAGGCGTCCGGCACGCGCCAGCGCCACCAGATGCACGCCGATTCCCACCAACGGGCCGCACAACAACCCGACCACGGTGCGCGTCTGCAGCGGCAGCGGCAACAACAGCAGCAGTCCCGACGCCACCGTCGCGCCGACCCACCCCACCGCGTAGGCCCGATGCAACGCGGCGGCCACCGCGGCCGCGCCGGTCAGCGTCAGCATGGCGATCGCCACCGCGGCCGCCGTCAGCCACGCCAGCAGCGCGCTGCTGGCCTGGTACTGCGGCCCGAATGCGACCCGCAGCAACCAGGGCCCGACGACGCCCGCTGCCAGCACCCCGACCGCGCCAATGCCACCGATGATTGCCGCCGGCGCGATCAGCGCCCGCAGCCGGTCGCTGCGCTCGTCGACGAAATGGGCGATGAGATTGCCCTGCATGGCAGTCAGCGGCACCAGCAGCGGCGCGCGGGTCAACGTCACGGCCAGGATGATCACGCCACCCTCCGCACCCAGCTCGTTGCTGGTCAGCTTGAGCAGGACCGGAAACCCCATCACCAGAATCGCGCTGGCGCCGGCCGCGGTGATGGAATGGGCGGCCCCCCGCAGGAAGGTCGCCGTACCGCCCGGGGTGAGCAGCCGCGCCGCCATGCGCGCCGTGGGCGAGGCCGCCAGCATCATCAGCCAGGCCGCCGCGCCCGCCACCGTCGCCCACAAGAAGCCGGTCAGGCCCCACCCGAGCACGAATGTGGCCGCGGCCACCGCCACGCGGAGGACCGCGTCCGTCACCATCAGCGCCCCGTAGGTGGTCCAGTGATTGGTGCCGGCGAGCATGCCCAGCAGGGTGGTGTGCAGGCAGAACCCGGCGAGCCCGACGCTGAGCAGCACCACAGACAACCAGCGCGCCTCGACGAATACCCGCCCGCTCCACAACGGCGAGCTACCGGCGATGACGACGGCCGCGGCCACGCCGACCACCGCGGCGACCCGCAGCGGGTGGGTACGCCGCACCGGCGCGGCCGCTAATTCGCTGCTGTAGCTCGCCCCGCGGACCTCCCGGGTGGTCTCCTGCAGCAGGCCGAAGGCGGCCCCGGTGACCAGGCCGAACGCCCCCCAGAACACGCCGAACACCGAGAAGCCGCGCGGAGCCAGGTCGCGGGCGGCCAGATAGATCACCGCATACCCGCACAGCGCGGTCAGCGCGGTGGCGGTACCGACCCGGGCCACGCTGCCACGCGCGACCGGCCCCCTCGAAGCACCGACTTCGGTCACCGGGGCAGCGCCGTCGGTCGACCAGCCCAATGCATCGCCAGGTTCGCCACAATTTGAAAATAGTAAGTGCGCCAGCACCGATGGCCCGCGCCGGCGAGGCCGTTCGCTATTGTGGGCGGCTGTCGGGGAGGGATCGATGGCCGCGTTCCGCATCTTCGGGATCTCGCTGTTAGTGACCGTGGCGGCCCTCGCGGTCGGATACATCCACGGCGGCCTGAACGCCCTCTTTTTGCTAATGGTGCTGGCCATTCTCGAGGTGTCGCTGTCGTTCGACAACGCCATCATCAACGCCGCGATCCTGCAGCGGATGAGCCGGTTTTGGCGGCAGATGTTCCTGACGGTCGGGATCCTCGTCGCGGTATTCGGGATGCGGTTGGTCTTTCCGTTGCTCATCGTGTGGGCGACCGCGGGCCTCGACCCGGTTCGCGCGATGAAGCTGGCCCTCAATCCGCCGCCGCATCACGCGCTGGAATTCCCGGACGGTTCGCCAAGCTACGAAAAGCTGATCGTCTCCGCCCACCCTCAGATCGCGGCGTTCGGCGGGACGTTCCTGTTGATGCTGTTTTTAGATTTCGTGTTCTACGACCGAGACATCAAGTGGCTCAAGTGGATCGAGGTCCCGTTCGCGCGCATCGGGCGGCTCGGTCAGGTGTCGGTGGTGGTCGCCGGGGTGGTGCTGGTCGTCGCCGGCGCGGAGCTGACGCACTCCGGCGACGAGCGTGCGACGGTGCTGACCGCCGGACTGCTGGGTCTGATCGTCTATCTCGTGGTCAACGGTTTGAGCCGGGCGTTTCGGCCCCCGGACCTCGAGGCGGCCGCGGCTGGTAAGCAGGCCAGCAAGACGGCCGGTGGGGCGGTCGGCAGGGCCGGTCTGACCCTGTTCCTCTACCTCGAGACGCTCGACGCCGCCTTCTCCTTCGACGGGGTCACGGGCGCCTTCGCGATCACTTCGGACCCGATCATCATCGCGCTGGGCCTGGGACTGGTGGGCTCGATGTTCGTCAGGTCCATCACCATCTACCTGGTCCAGCAGGATGCGCTGGACCGTTACGTGTACTTAGAACACGGCGCGCACTGGGCGATCGGCGCGCTGGCAGTAATCATGTTGTTGTCCATCCAGCCGCGATTCCAGGTGCCCGAGGCGGTCACCGCCTCGGTGGGCGTGGTCTTCATTGGGGCGGCCCTGGGCTGGAGCATTTTGCGCAATCGGCGCAATGCCAGAGTTGAGGCGTTGACCTAGGCCTCGATCTGGCCGGCGATGCGCCGTTCGATGGCGGCCCGCGCCGGCGCCGGCAGCACGATGAGCCCGTCGAGTTCCCTGCGCGCCCGGGCATAGGCGCTCTGTCGTTCCTCGAGCGTGGCCGCCTCGTCCTGTGCCAGGTGCAGCAGGTTCTGCGCGCGCGCCATCCGTTGCTGTTCGTCCTCCGAGAAGTCGCTGCGCCGGCGGCGAATCGCCTCGGCCTCGGCGATTTCGAACGCGCTCGCGTACTCGTGGACGGCATCGCGGTATTCGAGTTGCGCCGGGCGATCGTCGGCGAGGTCCTCGGCCCGTTCCGGTCGCAGCAGGTCCGCGCGTCGCTTCGCCTTATGAAACTCGATGGTCAGCGGATGGCGCATGTCGGTCATCATCGGGAAGTCCAGCAATTTGGCGATGTCGATTTCGTAGTCGAACCATCGCGCGTCGGTACGGTCATGCGCCGCAATGAGTTTGGCGAGCTCGCGGCGGGAGCTCTCTTTGCTGTTTCGCTTGCGTCCGGACGCCTCGGCCACGGCGATCTTGGCCTGCTGCTTCAGTCGGTAGCGCTCGAGCCGTCGTTCGGCCCGGCGTTCGTTGGCGGCCGCGACCGCTCTGATGCCCGTGCCGATTGCGCCGCCCAGCGGGAAGATCAGCCACCAGAAGTTGGTGGCGAAATGCAGCATTGGGGTCACATCGCCAGGATGCCACCGCGTCGCGGGGCGCGGTTACGCCGACAGCGTTAGCGCACGTCAGTGCAGCGTCAGTGCTCCTTAGTGACCGGAAGCCTGGAACCGCTCCACCGAACGCTCCACCTCCGCCTCGGCTTCGGCGCGGTCCACCCAGTCGGCCGCCTTGACGAACTTGCCCGGCTCCAGCGCCTTGTACTGCGAGAAGAAGTGCTTGATCACATCCAGTTCGTGCTCCGGCACGTCGCCGATGTCCTGGATGTGGTCCCAGCGATGGTCGCCGGCCGGCACGCACAGCACCTTGTCGTCGCCGCCGGCCTCGTCGACCATCCGGAACATGCCCACCGGGCGCGCCTCCACGATCACGCCGGGGAACACCGACTCCGGCAGCAGCACCAGCGCGTCCAGCGGGTCGCCGTCCTCACCCAGGGTGTCCTCGATGAAGCCGTAGTCGGCGGGATAGGCCATGGTGGTGTAGAGGTAGCGGTCCAGACGCACCCGGCCAGTCTTGTGATCGACCTCGTACTTGTTGCGTTGGCCTTTCGGAATCTCGATCGTCACGTCGAATTGCACCGCGCGGACTCCTTCACGAGGGGTGGGTCTAGGTGGGTCAGTTGCGCCGGGCATCACCCTAGTCGAGTGCATTGCGGCCGATTCGGCAGAATGGGTCCAAACAGTCGGGAGAGTGATGGGTCCTACTCGCTGGCGGAAATCTACCCAAGTGTTCATCGGGTTGGCCGTGCTGGCGTTCGTCGCCGCGGTGGTGGCGGCGGCAACGTTTTTCACCACGGGCGGGCACGGCACCTCGGCCGCGCACCCCACCGTGCCGCCTCCGCGGCCGCCGACGGTCAAGCCGGGGATGATCCCGGTCGCCGACACCGCCGAGACACCCAGCCCGGGTGGGGTCGCCGCGGCGCTGGCGGCCGCGGCGGCCGATCCCAACCTGGGCCGGCTGGGCGGCCGGATCACCGACGCCATCACCGGGAAGGAGCTCTGGCAGGTGGCCGACGACCTGCCCTTGGTGCCGGCGTCGACGAACAAGGTCCTGACCGCCGCGGCGGCGTTGCTGACGTTGGATCGCCAGGCCCGGATCAGCACCCGGGTGGTCGCCGGTAGCCCGAACCCCCAGGGACCCGTCGTGCTGGTGGGTGCCGGTGATCCGGTGCTGTCGGCGGCGCCGCCCGGCGTGGACACCTGGTACCGCGGTGCGGCGCGCATCAGCGACCTCGTCGAGCAGGTTCGCCGCAGCGGCGTGACCCCGACCGCGGTACAGGTGGACACCTCGGCGTTCAGTGGACCGACAATGGCGCAGGGCTGGGATCCCTCCGATGTCGACAACGGCGACATTGCGCCGATCGAGTCGGTGATGATCGACGCCGGCCGCATCCAGCCGACCACGGTGAACTCGCGGCGGTCGAAGACACCGGCGCTGGATGCCGGGCGGGAGCTGGCCAGGGGCCTCGGCCTGGATCCGGCCGCGGTGACGATCGCCTCGGCGCCGTCCGGGGCGCGGCAGCTGGCCGTCGTGCAGTCCGCCCCGCTGGTCCAGCGGCTGTCCGAGATGATGGACCACTCCGACAACGTGCTGGCCGAGTGCATCGCGCGGGAGGTGGCGGCCGCGATCAACCGGCCGCAGAGCTTCGCCGGGGCGGTCGACGCGGTGACCAACCGCTTGAGCACCGCGCACGTCGACACCACCGGTGCCGCCCTGGTGGATTCCAGCGGGCTTTCGGTCGACGACCGGTTGACGGCCAGGACGCTCGACGGTGTGGTGCAGGCGGCCGCCGGACCCGACCAGCCGGCGCTGCGGGCGCTACTGGATCTCCTTCCCATCGCCGGCGGCAGCGGTACGCTCGCCGACCGCTTCCTCGACCCGGCCACCGATCGAGGCCCCGCCGGCTGGCTGCGCGCCAAGACCGGCTCGCTGACCGCCATCAACTCGTTGGTCGGGGTGCTCACCGACCACAGCGGTCGGGTGCTCACGTTCGCGTTCCTCTCCAACGCCGCGGGCCCGAATGGCCGCAACGCGATGGACGACCTGGCCACCAAGCTCTGGTTCTGCGGGTGCGCATGACTCCCTCGTCGAGCCTGACCCTCGGTACCGCTGTCGACTGGCGGTTTGCCGCGACCGTCGGCCAGCGGCTGGCCCGGCCCGGCCCGGCGGCCAGCGACTACACCCGTCGCCAGGTGATCGAAGAGCTGACGAGCGCGGCCGCAAAAGCCGAACCGCCGGTGCGCGACATCACGGGCCTGATCACCGATGGCGCGGTGCCAGCGGCCCGCATCGTCGACCGCGCGCAGTGGATCGGCGCGGCGGCTGAGTCGATGCGGGTGATGACCAACGGAAGCGAAAAGCCGCTCGGGTTCGTCACCGGCCGCATCACCGGTGCGCAGACGGGCGCCGTTCTGGCGTTCGTGTCTTCCGGAATCCTCGGCCAGTACGACCCGTTCGCCGCCGCGAAAGAGGGCTGCCTGCTGCTGGTGTATCCGAACGTCATCGCCGTCGAGCGCCAGCTTCGGGTCGAGCCCTCCGATTTCCGGTTGTGGGTGTGCCTGCACGAGGTGACCCATCGGGTGCAGTTCACCGCCAACCCGTGGTTGTCCGATTACATGTCCCGGGCGCTGGGGCTGCTGACCCAGGACGCCGGTGAAGACATCCGCCAAGTGGCGGGCCGCCTCGCCGAGTTCGTCCGCAGCCGCGCCGACGGCGCGGTCGCTTCCGACGCCAGCTCGTCGGGAATTCTTGGCCTGGTGCGCGCCGTGCAGTCCGAGCCGCAACGCGAAGCCCTGGATCAGCTGTTGGTTCTCGGCACGCTGCTGGAGGGCCACGCCGAACACGTGATGGATGCGGTCGGCCCGGTGGTCGTGCCGTCGGTGGCCGCCATCCGCCGCCGATTCGACGAGCGTCGCCATCGCAGGCAGCCGCCGCTGCAGCGCGTGCTGCGCGCACTGCTGGGGCTCGACGCCAAGCTCAGCCAGTACACCCGCGGCAAGGCGTTCGTCGATCACGCGGTGGGCCGAGTGGGGATGGAGCGGTTCAACACCGTCTGGTCGGGGCCCGAAACGCTGCCGCTGCCCGCCGAGATCGAAGACCCCCAGCGATGGATCGACAGGGTGCTGTAGGGCAGCTGCGCACGGCTGTCGACGCGTTCGCCAAGACCTGCCTCGCCACTGACGAGCGGTGGTGCGTGGCGCTGTCCGGCGGCCCGGACTCACTGGCGCTCAGCGCGGTCGCGGCGCCGCTTCGTCCCACCACCGCGCTGATCGTGGATCACGGCCTGCAGCCCAACTCCGCCGTCGTCGCCGAGACCGCGCGCAAGCAAGCGCTTGCCCTGGGATGTGTTGACGCGCAGGTGCTTTGCGTGCAGGTTGGCAAGGACGGCGGTCTTGAGGCGGCGGCACGCGCCGCCCGTTATGCCGCGTTGCGCGCGAATCGCGACGGCCCGGTGCTTTTGGCGCACACGCTCGACGATCAGGCGGAAACGGTGCTGCTGGGCCTGGGCCGCGGCTCCGGGGTGCGCTCGATCGCCGGGATGCGCCCGCACGATCCACCGTGGTGTCGGCCGCTGCTGGGGGTGCGGCGTTCGGTGACGCACGAGGCGTGCGCCGAACTCGGCCTGACCGCGTGGCAGGACCCGCACAACACCGACCGTCGCTTTACCCGCGCCCGGCTGCGTCTCGAGGTGCTGCCCCTGCTCGAGGACGTGCTGGGCGGCGGCGTGGCCGAGGCGTTGGCTCGCACCGCGACCGCGTTGCGGGAGGACACCGCGATGATCGATGAGCTCGCCGCGCAGGCGCTGCCCGAGGCGCGGGCGGGTTCGGGGCTGCAACCCCGGGCCCTGGCCGCGCTGCCCGACCCGGTTCGGCGCCGGGTGATCCGCGGTTGGCTGCTGGCTGGCGGTGCGACCGGGTTGACCGACAAGCAGATCCGCGGCGTGGACGCGCTGATCACCGCCTGGCGCGGGCAGGGTGGGGTGGCGGTGGGCTCCTCATTGCGCGGTGAGCGACTGATCGCGGGGCGGCGCGACGGCGTGCTGACATTGTGGCGGGAGCCTGTGTAAACGCGCGCTGCCGTTGGTTATTCGGCCGCTGACGTGGCACTCTGTGGTCGTGGCCCAGATCTCCCCGGCGATCACCCCCGCGCAGCCCGTGGAGCTGTATCCCGGGGATATCAAATCGGTGCTGCTCACCGCGGAGCAGATCCAGGCCCGCACCGCCGAACTCGGCGAGGAAATCGGCAACCACTACCGCGACCTTGTCGCCGAGACCGGCCAGGATCTGCTGCTGATCACCGTGCTCAAGGGCGCCGTGATCTTCGTCACCGATCTGGCCCGCGCGATTCCGGTGCCGACCCAGTTCGAATTCATGGCCGTGAGCTCCTACGGGTCCTCGACGTCGTCGTCGGGCGTGGTGCGGATCCTCAAGGACCTGGACCGGGATATTAACGATCGCGATGTGCTGATCGTCGAGGATGTCGTCGACTCCGGGCTGACCCTGTCTTGGCTACTGCGCAATTTGAAGAGCCGGCACCCGCGCTCGTTGCGGGTGTGCACCCTGCTTCGCAAGCCCGACGCGGTCCGCGCCAACGTCGAGATCGCTTACGTGGGCTTCGACATTCCGAACGACTTCGTCGTGGGTTACGGCCTCGACTACGACGAGCGCTACCGCGACCTGTCGTATATCGGCACGCTCGACCCCAGGGTCTACGAGCAGTAGCCCTAGTACTGCTCCCACACGGCGGTCACCGAGAAGCTGACTGTCTGCTGGCCGGGTTCCAGCGGGACCGCGGCCATGCTGCGAGGCGGGGCCGGCGGCCCCCCGGGCGTGGGTGTGTTGCCGGAGGCCT
>Ga0335076_10001036_pt1 | contig 26668 bp, 25 predicted proteins | sample Lox_Sample_25_FD_206717 | JGI IMG/M metagenome (GOLD analysis project Ga0335076, IMG submission 206717) | Soil microbial communities from Loxahatchee National Wildlife Refuge, Florida, United States - Lox_Sample_2.5 | ecosystem: Environmental > Terrestrial > Soil > Wetlands | place: USA... | reverse complement strand
CCCAGGTCCGCTGGCGGGAGAGGCACCAGTCGGGCCGGTTCTCGATCATGTTGTAGATCCGGTCCCGCCCCCAGCTCGGGATCCAGCGCACCTTGTCGATCTCCGACAGGGTGGTCTTGCGGAGCCCATGGTGATCGAGGGAGAGGAACCACTGGTCGGTGGCCCGGAAGACCACCGGCTGGTGGCAGCGCCAGCAGTGCGGGTAGCTGTGGCGCAGGGTGGCCGAGGGGTCGGAGAGCAGGTGCCCGGAGGCCTGGAGGTCGCGGATGATCTCGGCGTTGGCCTCGAGGATCTTCCTCCCCGCGTACGGGCCGGCCTCGGCGGTGAACCGGCCCGCCCCGTCGACCGGGTTCAGGATCTCGAGGCCGTAGCGCAGGCCGACCTCGTAGTCCTCCTGGCCGTGGCCCGGGGCGGTGTGGACGAGCCCGGTGCCCGCCTCGAGGGTCACGTGCTCCCCGAGGATCACCGGGGACTCCCGGCCCATGAAGGGGTGGCGGTAGCGGAGCCCCTCGAGCGCCTTGCCCTCGAGGTAGCCGAGGATCTTCCGGGGATCCTTGAGGTGCGCCGCGAGCACCGTCCCGCCGCCGCCGGTGGCCGCCTCGTGGGCCTGGGGCGAGTGGGCGGTGGGGACGTCGGTGACCGCCAGCTCCCCGGGCGCCACCTCGGAGAGGAAGCGGACCAGGAGGTCCTTCGCCACCACCAGCGCCGCGCCGCCGAGCTCGTAGACGACGTAGGTGAGGTCGGGGTGGACCGCCACCGCGAGGTTGGCGGGGAGGGTCCAGGGGGTGGTCGTCCAGACGGCGAGCCGCGCCTTGCGCGAGGCGAGCGCCGGGTCGGGGAGCGGGGAGACCAGGTCGAAGGCCACGTGGATCGAGGGCGAGGTGTGCTCCTCGTATTCGACCTCGGCCTCCGCGAGCGCGGTCCGGTCGGTGATGCACCAGTAGACCGGCTTCTTCCCGCGGAAGAGGAACCCCTTCTCGGCGGCGCGGGCCAGGGCGCGGACGGTCTCCGCCTCGTACCCCCGGGACATGGTGAGGTAGGGGGTCTCCCAGCGGCCGAAGACCCCGAGCCGCTTGAAGGCCTCGCGCTGGCGTTCGATCCACTTCTGCGCGTACTTCCGGCAGGCCTCGATCACCGCCGGCCGGTCCATGTCCTTCTTCTTCGGGCCGAGCTCCTTGTCGACCTTGAGCTCGATGGGGAGGCCGTGGCAGTCCCAGCCGGGGATGAAGTCGGCCACCTCGCCGGCGAGGTTCCGGTACTTCACCACGATGTCCTTCAGGATCTTGTTCAGCGCGTGGCCGATGTGGATGTCGCCGTTGGCGTACGGCGGGCCGTCGTGGAAGACGAAGCGGCGGGCGCCCGGCCGCCCGGCGTTCTGGGCCACGAGGCGCTGGTAGATCGCCTCCTCCTCCCACTGGCGGAGGATCTCCGGCTCCCGCTGCGGGAGGTTCGCCTTCATGGGGAAGGCGGTCTTCGGGAGGTTGACGGTCTCTTTGTAGTCCACGGGTGCGTAGCCCTCGGAAAGTCAAGGGTTCTAGCAGCGGAGGGGGGCGGGATCAACGAAGGCGTGCAGGCGGGGCGCCGCGTTGCGGGCTCCCCCGGGGGCCGCTAACCTGGCCGCGCCCATGGCCACGGTCAGGAAGAGCTCCGCGCGACCGAGGCGCGCCCCGGCCCGGGAGCGGCCGGCCGCCGAGCCACGCCCCGCGTCTTCCGGCGGGCTCGGGATCGCGATCCTCTCCCGGAACCCCCGGCTCTACTCCACCCGGCGCCTCACCGAGGCCGCCGCCGCCCTCGGGCACAGGCCCCGGGTCCTCGACACGCTCCGCTGCCAGATGGTGCTCGGCCGGGACCGGCCCCGGATCTTCTACCTCGGCGAGGAGCTGGCGCCTGCGGACCTCCACGTCGCCATCCCGCGCATCGGCGCCTCGATCACCGGCTACGGCCTCTCCGTGGTGAACCAGCTCGACCTCATGGGCGTGACGGTGCTGAACGACGCCATCCCCATCGCCCGCTCCCGGGACAAGCTCCGCGCCCTGCAGCTCCTCTCCCGCTTCGGGATCGACATCCCGCGCACCGTCATGTGCCGCTACCGCGACGAGGTGGCGGACGCGGTCCAGATGGTGGGCGGCCTCCCCTGCATCATCAAGCTCATCCAGGGGACGCAGGGCGTGGGGGTGATGATCGCCAACACCGAGGCGGAGGTGGCGGGGCTCCTCGACACCCTCTGGACGCTGGGCCAGGAGATCCTCCTCCAGGAGCTCGTGGCCGAGTCGCGCGGCAAGGACGTCCGCGCCCTGGTGGTGGGGGACCGGGTGGTGGCGGCCATGCGCCGGACCGCCCGGGCGGGCGAGTTCCGCTCCAACATCCACCGGGGCGGGGTGGCCGAGGCGGTCGAGCTCGGGCGCGAGTTCGCCGAGGCGGCGGTGAAGGCCGCCCGGGTGATCGGGCTCGAGGTGGCGGGCGTGGACATGCTCGAGGCCCGCACCGGGCCGAAGATCATGGAGGTGAACAGCTCCCCCGGCTTCGAGGGGATCGAGCAGGCCACCGGCCTCGACGTCGCCACGCCCTACGTCCAGCACGCCATCGACTACGCCCACGCCCGCCACTCCGGCTACGCCGAGGGCCGCCTCGCCTGAGGGGCGCACAGGGCCGCCGGACGCCGCCGCGCAGCCCTCTCCTCCCCCTTGCCCTCGCTCGGCGGCCAGGGCTAGCGTCCCGCCATGAGCCCGGCCCTCACCCTCGCGATGCTCGTCGTCGCGGGTGCCTTCTTCGCCTTCACCATGGTGCGGCGGCTCGCGCCGCTCCTCGCGCTCCGGCGGGAGGACCGGACCGATCGCCCCCGAGAGCGCCTCGCCCTCCTCCTCCGCTTCGGGCTCGGCCAGGCGCGGCTCGTCGATCCCGAGGAGCGCCTCCCCGGGATCCTCCACGTCCTCCTCTTCGGGGCGTTCCTCGTCCTCGCCCTCCGGACCGTCACCCTCTTCGGCGTCGGGCTCTCGGAGGGCTTCCACCTGCCCTTCCTCGCCCCGGATTCGTCGCTCGGCCAGGCGTACGGCTTCGTGAAGGACCTGGTGGTGCTCGGCGCCCTGGTGGGCGTGGCGGGCTTCCTCTGGCGCCGGCTCGTGACCCGGCCGGAGCGCGTCACCCGCTCGGGCGAGGGCGTCGTGATCCTGCTCCTCATCGCCGGTCTGATGCTCAGCGAGGTCGCCTTCGACGGGGCCTGGCGGCTCGGGCACGGGGAGCCGTGGTCGTGGACCGCGCCGCTCGGCTCGCTGGCGGCGGGCGCGCTCCGGTCGCTCGGGGTGGGGGAGCTCGCCCTCTGGTGGCTGGCGCTCGCCGCGCTCGAGCTCCACCTCGCCATCATCCTGGTCTTCGGGAACCTCCTCCCCTACGGCAAGCACTTCCACGTCATCACGAGCCTCCCGAACGTCTTCTTCGCCCGCCTCCCGCCCACGGCCGCGCTCGCCAAGCTCGACCTCGAGGCCGAGGACGCGCGCTTCGGGACCGCCACGGTGAAGGACCTCTCCTGGAAGGAGGGCTGGGACGTCTACAGCTGCACCGAGTGCGGCCGCTGCCAGACCCACTGCCCCACCTACGTGACCGGGAAGCCGCTCTCGCACAAGGAGGTGAACCGGGCCCTCCGCCGCCACCTCGGCGAGCAGGCGACCGCGCTCACCGCCCTCGCCCGGGCCAGGGAGCCGGCCGCCCGCGAGGCCGCCGCCGCGGCGCTCCCACCCCTCTCCACGGTGATCCCCCCGGAGACCTTCTGGGCCTGCACCACCTGCGGCTGGTGCGAGACCGCCTGCCCGGTCCTCATCGAGAACGTCCCCCGGCTCATCGACCTCCGGCGCCAGAAGGTGCTCGTCGACTCCGAGTTCCCCGAGGAGGCGCAGCGGGTCTTCAAGGGGATCGAGACCCAGGGGAACCCGTGGGGGATCGGCTCCAACCGCCGGACGGAATGGTGCTCCGACCTGGAGCTGCCCCGGGCCCAGGACGGCGCGCCCTTCGAGTGGCTCTTCTTCGTCGGCTGCGCCGGCGCCTTCGACGACCGCCAGAAGAGGGTCTCGCGCGCCATCGTCCGGGTCCTCCGCGAGGCGAAGGTCTCCTTCGCCATCCTGGGGGACGAGGAGACCTGCACCGGCGACGCCGCCCGGCGGCTCGGGAACGAGTACCTCTTCCAGGCCCAGGCGCAGGCGCTGGTCGAGACCCTGAACGGCCACGGGGTGAAGAAGATCCTGGTCCAGTGCCCGCACTGCCTGAACACGCTCCGGAACGAGCTCCCCGCCTTCGGCGGCCGCTACGAGGTGGTCCATCACGCCGAGCTCTTCGCCCGGCTCGCCGCCGAGGGGCGGGTCCGCCCCGGTGCGGCGAGCGGGCTCGGCGAGGTCACCTTCCACGACCCCTGCTACCTGGCGCGCTGGAACGGCATCGCCGAGGAACCGCGCGCCGCCCTGGCCGCGGCGGGGGTCCAGGCGAAGGAGATGCCGCGGAGCGGCCGGCAGGGCTTCTGCTGCGGCGCGGGGGGCGGGCGGTTCTGGCTCGAGGAGAAGCTCGGCACCCGGGTGAACCAGGGCCGCGTGGACGAGGCCGCCGCGACGCTGGGGGCGCAGGGAGGGGTGCTCGCCACCGCCTGCCCCTTCTGCCTCACGATGATGAAGGACGGCGTGAACGAGACCGGCCGGGAGGCGTCGATCCGGGTGATGGATCTCGCCGAGATCGTGGCGCTCGGCCTTCCCCCCGAGCGGGACGGCGCGGAGGGGAAGCCCTCCTAGCGGGTCGCCGGCGGGTTCACGCTTCTTCACGAAGGCGAAGCGCTCCGCCAAGCCGGCGGGGCTACCTCTGGCGGCGAGCGAGCATCCCGCTCGCGAGAAGGAGCCTTCGATGTCCCCCTTCCTCACCGGCGCCCTGGGCGCCCTCGCCGTCCTCGTCGTCCTTCGCCTGGTTCGCCGCGCGCTCTGGCGGCGCCACCGCCGCGGCTGGCGCGGGGGCCCCGCCTGGCTCCGCCGGCGCCTCTTCGAGCGGCTCGGCGCCCGGCCGGAGCAGGAGCAGGTGATCAACGCGGAGGCGGACGCCCTGGCCGCCGAGCTCTCCGCGCTCCGGTCGGACGCCCACGCGCTCCGCGCCGAGATGGCCGAGCTCCTCGGGGCCCCGGCCCTCGACCGGGCCGCGGTGGCGAAGGCCCTCGAGCCGCGCCTCGCCCGCCTGAACGCGGTCCGGGACCGGCTGGCGGATGGGCTGGCGCGGGTCCACGCCTCCCTCGACCCCGAGCAGCGGACGCGCCTCGCCGCCCTGGTCCGGGCCGCCGGGCCGCGCGTTCACCGCTGCTAGCGCGACGCCTCAGCGGCGGGCGGGCGCAGCCGGGAAGGCCGCGGCGCAGGCGTCGAGCCGGCGCCGGACCTCCTCCTCGAGGGCGTCGAGGTCGTTCCCGGAGCGCGGGTCGGCCCCCACGCAGGTGAGGATCTGGTCGTGGGGCGAGGCGGGCCGGTCGAGCGCGCCGTAGTCGATCCGCCTGGGCACCGGCTCCCCGTCGCGCCCCGGGCGGAAGGCGCCGAAGAGCCCGTCCGAGCCGGGCGCGAGCTCCTCCTTGAGCGCGAGGAGCCGCCGCAGGGCGGCGCGGAACGGGGCATGGGCGAGGTGGCGGAGCAGGACCCGCGCCCCGGTCCGGGTCGCCACCCCCTCCAGGACGGCCCGGAGGAAGGGCACGTCGGTCACCACCAGCCCGTAGAGGTGGAAGTCGGCGCCCGTCGCCTCCGCCGCCAGGGCCGCCTCCTCCTCCCCGAGCCAGGCGTGGCTCGGGCAGAGGAAGGCCTCGCAGGTGGCGACGTCGTAGACCCCGCAGTCGCGGAGATCCTGCCCGCCGGTGACCGCGGGGTGCCCGAGGCAGCCCACCCTCGACTCGGCGGCGTCGAGGAAGCCGAGCAGGGAGCAGACCCGCACCGAGGGGAAGAGGGGCGGCGGCGCCTCCGCGGCGAGGGCGGCGGCGGCCTCCCGGAAGCCGTCGGGCGTCCGCGGCGCCGCGGCGAGGGAGCGGGTCCTCCGCCGGAGCTCGGCCCGGAGCGCCGGGCGCGACAGGTCCCGCCGGTTGTAGAGGCCGCAGCACGCGCCGCAGCTCGCCGCGCCCTGCTGGCAGAGGCTCAACGGCCCTCCGCGGGGTGGGAGGGAGGCGCGCTCACGGGAGCCCGAGGGCGGAGCGGCAGGAGGGGCAGAGCCCCGGCCCCTTCCGGTCCGAGTCGGTGGCGTCCTTGGAGAGGAACATCGCGCAGCGGTAGTCGAGGCAGTGGGAGAGGCCGAGGAGGTGGCCCGCCCCGTGGACCGCCTCGACCTGGGCGCGGCGGCGCACGACCTTCGGCTCGGGCGAGGCGAGGCGGGTGATGGAGAAGACCGCCGCCCCGGCGTCGCGGTCCGCATCGCCGATGACGTAGGGGGCGTCCGGCACGAAGAGGTCCGCGTCGACGATCCCCACCACCGGCGCGCCGTCCGCCGACGGCCGGAGCGTGGAGAGCCGGCGGACGATGGCGGGGGCGTGGTACTGGCGCCGGTCCTTGTTGAAGGCGTAGTCCGGCCGGTCGAGCGAGGGGCCGGCCTTGGCCGGGAGGGCGAGGACCTCCCGGAGCGCCGCCCCCACCTCCGCCAGCACCCGGGCCTTCACCTCGCCGAGCCCCACCAGCACCACCTGCCCCGGCCGGCCGAGCGGCTTCACGTCCGCCCGGAAGTTGGCCGCCTTGGAGGAGCTGGCTGAGGCGGAAGGATTCGAACCTTCATGAGCGGATCCAAAGTCCGCGGTCCTGCCATTAGACGACGCCTCAGAGGTCTTGCGAGACACGGACCACGCGCTCCAGCGGTGCGCTCCCCCCGCGCGGCCACGTCGCGGCGGGCCCCTCGCCCACCGACCGTCCCTGCTCGCCTACCAGCGTACCAGGGCGCTCGCCCATGTAAAGCCGGCCCCGAAGGCCGCCAGGGCCACGAGATCCCCGCGCTTCACCCCGCGCTGCGCGATCCCCTCCTCGAGGCAGAGCGGGATCGAGGCGGCGGTGGTGTTCCCGTAGCGCTGGATGTTGTTCCAGACCTGGTCGTCCGTGAGCTCGAGCGAGCGCTGCACCACCTGGCTGATGCGGAGGTTCGCCTGGTGGCAGACGAGGAGCTTCAGGTCCCGGGGGGTGAGCCCGTTCTGCTGGAGGGCCTCGCGGACCACCTCGGGCATCCGGACGATCGCGTTCTTGAAGACCTTCTGCCCCTCCATCGTCGGGTAGACCGCGCCCGAGTCGATCATCGCCGCCTGGACGCGCGGGTGGTACTTCGAGCCCGGGGCGTCGCAGAAGAGGTCGGTCGCGGAGCGGCCGTCGGCGTGGAGGTGGCAGGAGAGGACCCCGCGGCCGGGGTCGTCGGTGGCCTCGAGGAGGGCCACCCCGGCGCCGTCGCCGAAGATCACCGCCACGTCCCGGCCCCGGGTGGAGACGTCGAGGCCGGTGGAGTGGATCTCCGAGCCCACCAACAGGACGCGGCGGTACATCCCGATCCGGATCCAGGCGTCGGCCACCGCCAGGCCGTAGAGGAAGCCCGAGCACTGGTTGCGGAGGTCGAGGGCGGGGACGCCCGGGATGCCCAGCTTGGCGTTGAGGAAGCAGCCGTCCCCGGGGAACATGTGATCGGGGGAGATCGAGGCGTAGACGATCGCCTCGAGGTCCTTCGCCTCCCAGCCCGCCCTGGCCAGGGCCCGCCGGGTCGCCTCCAGGGCCAGGTCCGAGTTGTCCGTCCCCTCCCGGACCCAGTGCCGCTCCCGGATCCCGGTCCGCTCCTGGATCCAGGCGTCGGAGGTCTCCATGAGGCGGGTGAGGTCGTCATTGGTGACCACGCGGTCCGGCACGAACGACCCGAGGGCGGCGAAGGCGGTGCGGGGCATGCGGTCCTCCGGAGATGCTGCGTGGACGGCTCGCCCGCCACCCCGGCGCGAGGCGGCGAGCGACGACGCGCGCGCGTCAGATGTCCAGGTTCTGGACGTCCAGCGCGTGCCGCTCGATGAACTCGCGGCGCGGCTCGACCGCGTCGCCCATCAGGATGGAGAAGACCTCGTCCGCCTCGACGGTGTCGTCCACCCGCACCTGAAGCAGCGTCCGGGCGGCGGGGTCCATGGTCGTCTCCCAGAGCTGCTGGGGGTTCATCTCGCCCAGCCCCTTGTAGCGCTGGATCGCCTGGCCCTGGGCGGCGGCCCGCTTCAGGGCCTCGACGGCGGCGAAGACGTCGGACACCTCGTCCTGCCCCTCGGCGGCCTCCAGCCGGTGCGGGCCGGGCCCGATCTCCGCCAGGGCGGCGTGGAGCGCCGCCAGCTCGCCCCACTCGGCGCCGGAGAGGTAGTCGAAGTCGAGCCGGGTCTCGCGGGGCGCGCCGGCCACGGTGGTCTGGTAGACCAGGGCGTCGCAGCCGTGCTCCTCGTCCCGCTCGATCCGGGCCACCCGGACCTCGAGCTCGGGGTGGAGCTTCTGCGCCTTCTCGAAGATCCGCTGCACCTGCTCCTTGACGGCCTCGTGGTGCTTGAGGAGCTCGAGATCGAGGTCGCCGAGCTGCACCGCCGCGTCCACGATGCGGCTGTCGCGGCGGCGGTCCACCCGGGCGAGCAGCGCGCGGTAGGCGAGGGCGTCCTCCGCCAGCCGCTTCAGGTCCGCCCCGGAGATCTCGGCCTCGCCGGCGAAGAGCTTGGCCTTCTCGGTGGCGAGGGAGAGGAGGTACTCGTCGAGCGCCTCCTGGTCCTTGAGGTAGCTCTCCTTCTTCCCCTTCTGCACCCGGAAGAGCGGCGGCTGGGCGATGTAGAGGTAGCCCTTCTCCACCACCTCCGGCATCTGGCGGAAGAAGAAGGTGAGGAGGAGCGTGCGGATGTGCGAGCCGTCCACGTCCGCGTCGGTCATGATCACGACCTTGTGGTAGCGGATCTTGGAGGCGTCGTACTCCTCCGGCCCGATCCCCGTCCCGAGGGCGGTGATCATCGTGGCGATCTCGGCCGAGGAGAGCATCTTGTCGAAGCGCGCCTTCTCCACGTTCAGGATCTTTCCGCGGAGGGGGAGGATCGCCTGGACGCGGCGGTCGCGCCCCTGCTTGGCGGAGCCGCCGGCGGAGTCGCCCTCCACGATGAAGAGCTCGCTCTCCCCCGGGTCCCGCGACTGGCAATCGGCGAGCTTCCCCGGCAGGGAGGCGCCGTCGAGCGCCCCCTTGCGGCGCACGGTCTCGCGGGCCTTGCGGGCGGCGATCCGGGCCCGGGCCGCCTCCGCCACCTTGGCGCCGATGCGCCTGGCGACGTTCGGGTTCTCCTCGAGGAAGGCCCCGAGCCGGTCGTTGAGCATCGACTCGACCATCCCCTTCGCCTCGGTGTTCGAGAGCTTGGTCTTGGTCTGCCCCTCGAAGCTCGCCCCGGGGAGGCGGATCGAGATCACCGCCGCCAGCCCCTCCCGCATGTCGTCGCCGGTGGGGAGCTCGTCCTTCAGGTCCTTGAAGAGGTTGTTCTTCGTCCCGTAGTTGTTGATGGTCCGGGTGAGCGCGGTCTTGAAGCCGATGAGGTGGGTGCCGCCCTCGTGGTTGTGGATGTTGTTGGCGAAGGCGAAGACCTTCTCGTCGTACCCGTCGTTCCACTGGAGGGCGATCTCCACCAGGGCGGTGCCGCGCTCGGTCTCCACCTCCTGGCGGAGGGCGATGGGCGGGTTGAAGAGCACCTCGCGCGCCTTGTTCAGGTAGGCGACGAACTCGCGGATCCCGTCCTTGAAGAGGAACTCGTGCTTCTTCCCGCCCCGCTCGTCCTCGATGGTGATCTTGAGGCCGGCGTTGAGGAAGGCGAGCTCGCGCAGCCGCCCGGAGAGCGTCTCGAAGGAGAACTCGGTGGTCTCGAAGATGGTCGCGTCGGGCTTGAAGGTGACCTTGGTGCCGCGCCGCTGGGTCTCGCCGATGGCGGTGACCTTGGCCGCCGGCGTCCCGCGCTCGTAGCGCTGCGCCCAGACGCGGCCCTCCCGATAGACCTCGACCTTGAGCCACTCGGAGAGGGCGTTCACACAGGTGACGCCCACCCCGTGGAGGCCGCCCGAGACCTTGTAGGCGTTCGACTCGAACTTCCCGCCGGCGTGGAGCTTCGTCATCACCACGTCGAGCGTGTCCATCCCCTTCACGGTCGGGTGCGGGCCGACCGGGATCCCGGAGCCGTTGTCGACGATGGTGATCGAGTTGTCGGCGTGGATGGCGACGTTGATCTCGTTGGCGCGCCCTGCCATCGCCTCGTCGACGGAGTTGTCGACCACCTCGTAGACCAGGTGGTGGAGGCCGCGCTCGCCCACGTCGCCGATGTACATGTTCGGCCGCTTGCGCACGGCCTCGAGCCCCTCGAGCACCTTGATGGCGTCGGTCCCGTAGTCCTCCCCGCCGTTCGCGACGGGGGTGAGGCTCTTCTCCGCGGTTTCCAGGGGGACCTCTCTTGGGGTTTCTTCGAAGGGTTACGCCGGGTTGGGCCGTCCCTGTCTATCACGGGGCGCCGCGCCTGGCAACGAGCCCTTCATATAACCAACCCATCGAGATCGTTCACGAATCAAGCGGGGTGAGGGCACCCTGCTCCACCCGGAAGAAGACTGTCCCCGGGCCGGCCGCCGGCTCGATCAGGCGGCGGTCCGTGGAGGTGAGGAAGGCCTGTGCGGGAAGCGCCGCCAGGTAGGCGAGGAGGAAGCGGTTCTTCGCCGGGTCGAGCTCCGAGGAGACGTCGTCGAGGAGGAGGAGCGGCGGCCGGCCGAGCGCCGCGCGGAGGTTCTCGATCTCGGCGATCTTGAGGGCGAGGACCAGCGCCCGCTGCTGCCCCTGGCTCGCATAGAGCTTCGCTCCGCGCCCGTCGAGCCCGAGCACCAGGTCGTCCATGTGCGGCCCGGCGGAGGTGTAGCCGCGCTCGCGGTCGCGCGGGAGCCGGTGGGCGAGGACCTGCTCGAGCCCGTCCGCCAGCTCCTGCTCGCCCGCCGAGGCGGCGCCCGGCGCCGCGCTCCGGTACTCGAGCCGCGCCGCGGGTGCCCCTGGGCCGGAGATCTCGGTGAAGGCCGCGGCCAGGCGAGGGGCGAGCTCGCGCACCACCTCCCGGCGCCGGAGGGAGAGGCGGGCGCCGGCGCGGACGAGCGGGACGCGGAAGCTGAGCTCGACGTCCGGCGAGGCGGACCGGAGCGCCGCGTTGCGGGCCCGGAGCGCCCGGAGGTACTCGCGCGCTTCCTGGAGCACCGCCGGCCAGCGGTTGAAGGCGGCGCGGTCGAGGAAGCGCCGCCGACCCTCCGGCCCGCCCTTCACGAGGAGCAGGTCGTCGGGCGCGAAGCAGACCGCGGCCAGCCCCTCGAAGTAGCCGTCGAGCCGGTCCTGCGGCTTCCCGTCGAGGAAGGCGGTCCGGCCGCCGGGGCCCACCTGGACCGAGACCCGGCGGGCTCCGCCCGGCCCGGCGAAGTCGCCGGTCACCTCGCCCCGCTCGGCGCCGAAGCGGACGAGCTCCGCCAGGCGCGCCGCCCGGAGCGGCTTCAGCGTGGTGAGGACGTAGATGGCCTCGAGGAGGTTGGTCTTCCCCTGCCCGTTCTCGCCCAGGAGGACGGTGGCGCCGGGGGAGGGGACGACGTCGACGGCGGCGAGGTTCCGGAAGTCCCGGACGCGGAGGGAGAGGAGCTTCATGGAAGGCGCGCCGGGCGGGCCCGGCCGCCGCTCAGATCCGCATCGGCATCACCACCGCGGTGAAGCCCTGGTCGGCCTCGTCGCCGCCCTTGAGGACGCCGGGCGAGAGGTCGTCGGCGAGCTCGAGCACCACGTCCGTCGACTTGAGCACCCCGAGGACGTCCATCAGGTACCGGGCGTTGAAGCCGATCTTGAGCGGTTCGCCGGCGTAGTCCACCGGCACCTCCTCCTTGGCCTCGCCCAGGTCCGGGTTCTGCGAGAGGACCCGGAGGAGCCCCTTCGAGAGGTCGAGCTTCACGGCGTGCGCCTTGTCGCTCGAGAGGAGGGAGATCCGGCGCAGGGTCTCGAGGAGCCGGAGACGGCCGAGCTTAACGAGCTTCTCGCCCGCCTTCGGGATCACCTGCTTGTAGTCGGGGAAGAGCCCCTCGATGAGGCGCATCACCAGGACCACGCCGGGCCGGCGGAAGATGGCGCTGTTCTCCACGAAGCCGAGCTTGGCCTCCGGCTTCTCCTCGCCCGCCTCGAGCACCTCGCCGAGGAGCTTGCGGAGCTCCTGGAGCCCCTTCTTGGGCAGGATCACCCCGCGCTTCAGCCCGAAGGCCGAGCCGATGGCGCGCTCCGCCAGGGAGAGCCGGTGCCCGTCGGTGGCCACGAGCCGGAGCGCCTCCCCCGCGGGCTCGAAGAAGACGCCGTTCAGGTTGTACCGGGTCTCGTCGGTGGAGACCGCGAAGGAGGTCCGCTCGATCATGTCGAGCAGGTCGGCGGGCGCCACGTCGGCGAAGGGCACCTTGTCGAACTTGGGGAGGGTGGGGAAGTCCTCCGCCGGCAGGCCGACGATGCGGAACTCGGAGGGGCCGCTCCTCACCTCGAGGTAGTTGTTGTGCGCCTTCTTCAGGGAGACGGTCTGCTCGGGCAGCGCCCGGACGATCTCGTAGAGGTGCCGGGCGGAGACCGCCAGGGCGCCTTCCTTCACCACCTCGCAGCGGTGGTCCGAGGAGACCGCCAGGTCGAGGTCGGTGGCCGACACCACGAGGTCGGTCCCCTTCTTCGCCTCGAGGAGGACGTGGGAGAGGATCGGCATCGTGCTCTTCTTCTCCACGATGCCCTGGGAGCGGCCGAGGGCCTGGGCGAGCTCGGTGACCCCGATCTTCAGTTCCATGGGAGATCCTCTTCTCTAGAGATCCGTCGCAGGAGCAGGGCGTGTGGTTATGTGGAGAAGCGGCGCGACCACCCGGATCGACTGGTGTTTTCGCCCCGGATAAACATGCGGTTCTGGCGGGGTATGGGTTGTGTAGCGCGCCGCGCGAAAAGGTGTCAACAGCTCGCCACACCCTGTCCCCAGCGGGATCGACGCCGGATCCACAGGCGATCCACACGGTCGCTGGCGCGCGGTGGGGAAAGGCTGGACGGATCGGTCGCGTCGCGGCGGGGAGCGGCCCGCGCGGTCGCCCGGCTCAGGGGGCGAGCTTCGCGGTGAGCACCTGGAGCGCGTCGCGCACCTGCTCGTCGGATTCCTTGAGCCCCTTCACCCGGTCGACCGCGGCGATGACGGTGGTGTGGTCCTTCTTGTTGAAGCGCTCGGCGATCGACTGGAGCTTCTCGTCCGCCAGGGTCCGGCAGAGGTACATCGCCACCTGGCGGGGGAGGGCCACCTTCTGCTCGCGGGAGGGGCTGGTGAGCTTCGCGACGGTGAGCCCGAAGTAGGCGGCCACCGCCTCCTGGATCTTCTCGATGGGAGGCTTGTAGCCGGGCGGCGGGATCACATCGCCGAGGACGTCGCGGGCGAGCTGGACGGTGATGGGCTCGCTCTTCAGGGAGGCGAAGGCGGCGACGCGCATGAGCGCGCCCTCGAGCTCGCGGACGTTGGAGCGGATGTGCTGGGCGAGGAGCTGGGTCACCTCGTCGGGCAGGTCGATCGCCTCGACGTCCGCCTTCTTCTTGAGGATCGCGGCCCGGGTCTCGAACTCGGGGGCCTCGATCTGGACCCGCATGCCCCACTCGAACCGGGAGCAGAGCCGTTCGTCGAGCCCCTTCAGCTCCTTGGGGCTCCGGTCGCTGGAGAGCACGATCTGGACGTGGTGATCGTGGAGCTCGTTGAAGGTGTGGAAGAACTCCTCGGCGGTCTTGTCCTTGCCGGCGAGGAACTGGACGTCGTCGACCAGCAGGGCGGAGCACTCGCGGTACTTCCGCCGGAAGTCCTCCATGGTCCCCTTGGAGAGGGCGGCCACGAAGTCGTTCGTGTAGCGCTCGGAGGAGACGATCGCGACCCGGCCGCTCCCCTGGCGCTCGACCGAGTGGGCGACGGCGTGGAGGAGGTGGGTCTTCCCGAGCCCGGAGTCGCCGTGGAGGAAGAGCGGGTTCCAGGTGCGGCCGGGGTTCTGGGCCACCGCCTGCGCGGCGGCGAAGGCGAAGTGGTTCGAGGCCCCGACCACGAAGGTGTCGAAGGTGTAGCGGCTGTTCGGGCGGGAGTCGCGGGTGTCGAGCGGGCGCTCGGGAGCGCGGGGGATGGGCGTCGGGCTGGGCCCGGTCGTGGACGGGGCAGCGGTCCGGGGCCCCTCGTCCACGGCGAAGGCGATCCGGACCCGGTCCCCGGTCAGCTCGGGGACGAACTCCTCGAACCAGGCGCGGTAGTTGTCCTCGACGAAGTCGCGGTGGAACTTGTCCGGGGCCCCGATCTGGAGCCGCCCCTCAGCGAGCGCGAGGGGGCGCAGCGGGGCGAACCAGCGTTCGTAGAGGTCGGGGCGGAGGCGGCCCCGAAGGAAGGTATCGATCCGGGCCCAGAGGTCTTCGACCGGCGTCGCAGCGCTCGCAGGTGAAGTCATCCCCGTGTTTCCCCCGGTCTCGGATGCGAAAATGTCCGCCCTGCCACGCCTCTCCGGGGAGAGGGCGGCCTGCTCGTCGCTCGGGCTTCGAGGGTTCAGGCGGGCCCGTGATGCGTGGCGCGGAAGTTAGCCAGGGTCGGCGGCGGGATTCAAGGGTCAGTTGGATCTCGCCGGTAAGGACGGGCTTTTCCGGTGACGGGGGGCGGGCGGATCCGCGACGGGTCCGCGTCGTGGGCGGAAGTGTGCGTAAACCTTGACATCGTGCCGGTGATCGGGGAGGTTGCCGCGCCATGAAGCGGACTTATCAACCGAAGAAGCAGCGCCGGAACCGCACCCACGGCTTCCGTAAGCGGATGCAGACGCCGGGCGGGCGCAACGTCCTCAAGCGGCGCCGGTCCAAGGGGCGCAAGCGCCTCACCACCCGCGCCCCCAAGAAATAGCGGAGCGGGTGAAGCTCACCAAGGCGGCGCGGCTGCGGCGCCGCGGCGAGTTCCTCCAGACCCAGCAGCGCGGCAGGCGGCTCCACTCCGGCGACGTGCTCGTCCTCGCGCTCGCGTCCGGAGCGGCCCGGCCGCGGATCGGGATCACGGTGTCCTCGAAGGTCGGCAACGCGGTCGAGCGCAACCGGATCCGGCGCTGGGTCCGTGAGGCCTGGCGTGCGCTGCCCGGCGGCCTCCCGGCGGTCGACCTGGTGGTGATCGCCCGGCCCGCCGCGAGGGAGATGGGGCTCGTCGGGGCGCGGCGCGCGCTCGAGGCGGCGCGCGCGGCGCTCCTCCGCGGAGGGGCGGCGTGATCCGGGGCGCCCTCGTCCTCCTGGTCAGGCTCTACCAGCGGCTCGTGTCGCCGCTGCTCCCGCCCTCCTGTCGCTTCTACCCGAGCTGCTCCGCCTACGCGGTCGCCGCCCTCGAGCGCCACGGCGCGCTCCGCGGGACCTGGCTCACCGCGAGGCGGCTCGCCCGCTGCCACCCGCTGCATCCGGGGGGCGTAGACCCTGTTCCGGAGCTGACCCCAAAGAGGTAAACCTTGGGTCCCGAAAACCGCCGCATCCTCGTCGCCACCGTTCTCTCGGTGGGCATCCTGATCCTCTGGCAGGTCCTCTTCCCGCCTCCGAAGCGCCCGCCCGCTCCTGCCGCCCGGCCGCCGGCGGAGACGGTCCCCGCGGCGCCTGCCCCGGCGCCATCCGCTGCTGCCGCGCCGGCCGGGCCGGCCGCGCCGGCGGTCCCGCTCAACACGCCCGAGGAGCTCACCGTGCTCGAGGGGGACGGCTTCGCCGCCACCCTGACCAGCCACGGCGGCGCGCTCCGGCACCTCGTGCTCAAGGGCGACAAGTTCAAGCGGGACGAGAAGGGGGCGGTGGTCCCCATCGACCTCGTCCGCATCACCGAGGGGCAGGCGGCGCCGCTCGCCCTGCTCGCCGCGCCGGAGCTGGGCGGCTCCGCCGACCTGGCGGCCGACCCGGCCGCGCGCGCGCCGATGCGGGTGGTCTCGAAGGACGACCGCTCCGTGGTCTACGAGGGCCAGGTCGGCCAGGTGGCGGTGAAGAAGACCTACCGGCTGACGGGCAAGCCCTACGAGCTGGCGGTCGACCTCGACCTCTCCTCTCCCGGCCCCGGGAACCTGGCCCTCCTCTACCCGGCCTTCATGCCGCCGCAGACCAAGAGCGGCGGGATCTTCTCCGGGCCCCCGCTCGACTACGTCCGCCCCATCTGCCGCGCGGGCGACAAGACGGAGCGCTTCGAGCTCGGCAAGGACTCGGCCCCGGAGAAGGTGGAGGGGGCGGTGTCGTGGGTGGGGCTCGACGAGCACTACTTCGTCTCCGCGGTGCTCCCCGCCGAGCCGGTGGGGACCTGCGTCTTCGCCCGCGGCCCGGAGAAGGGGGGCGGGCTCGCCGCCATCGCCCTCCCGCTGCAGGCGGGCAGCCGCCACCTCTCCCTCCTCGTCTACTCCGGCCCGAAGGAGCTGGACACGCTCCGCGCCTACGGTCGCTCCTTCGACAGCGCCATCGACTACGGGGCGATGGCCCGCCCGTTCGCCCTCTTCGCCCGCGGCCTGCTCTACGTGATGCGCTGGCTCGACCGGGCTGTGGGGAACTGGGGCGTCGCCATCATCCTCCTCACCGTCCTCGTCCGGCTGGTGCTCTTCCCGCTCACCTACAAGTCGATGCAGTCGATGAACGAGATGCGGAAGCTCCAGCCCGAGATCGAGAAGCTCAAGGCGAAGCACGCCGACGACCGGGAGAAGATGAACCTGGCGGTGATGCAGCTCTACCAGCAGCACAAGGTGAACCCGCTCGGCGGCTGCCTCCCCATGCTCCTCCAGATGCCGGTCTGGTTCGCGCTCTATGCGGCGCTGCAGACGTCGGTCGAGCTCTACCGCGAGCCGTTCCTCTGGATGAAGGACCTCACCCAGCACGACCCCTTCTTCGTCCTTCCCATCCTGATGGGCGCCTCGAGCTTCATCATGCAGAAGCTCTCCCCGCAGCCCGCCGACAGCGCCCAGGCGAAGATGATGCTCTACTTCTTCCCCGGCTTCTTCACGGTGATCATGCTCTTCGTACCGGGCGGGCTCACGCTCTACATCTTCGTGAACAACCTGCTCTCCATCGTGCAGCAGCAGGTGATGATGCGGTACCAGCCGCCGCCCGCGCCGGCGGCGGCGAAATAGGAGGCGGCCCGATGCCCGTGGACGAGACGACCGGCAGGGAGGGCGCGCCGCCGCCGCGCGAGGCGCCCGAGAAGGTGGCCCGGGCGAAGGCGTTCTGCGAGGAGCTCCTCCGGCGGCTCGGGGCCGAGGTGGACGTGGAGGTCCGGGAGACGCCGGAGGCGATCGGGGTCTCGCTCTCGCCGCGGGCCGGGAACGCGGTCGAGCTCTCCTCGCTCCTCGTCGAGGCGGTCCAGTACCTGGTGAACCGGGTGGTGAACCCGCGCGCCGAGGGGCGGAAGTGGGTGAACCTCGACGTGGGCGGCTTCCGGGAGGAGGGCGACCCGGCGGTGGCGGCGATGGCCGTCCGGCTTGCAGAGAGCGCCAGGAGGATGGGGAAGGTGCTCGCCATCGCCCCCATCAGCCCGCGGGAGCGGCGCCAGATCCACCTCGCCCTGGTGGGCGTGCCCGGGGTGTCGACGCGGAGCGAGGGCGAGGGGATCTTCCGCCAGCTCCTCATCGTCCCGGGCGAGCAGGGCCCGAAGGCGAGCGCGTGAAGAAGCCGAAGACGAAGGGGGAGCGGCTCTTCTCGGCCGCGGTCCTGCGCCGGTCGTTCGAGCTGCAGGAGGCGAAGTACCAGGGGGGCTTCCGCTTCGTCTACGAGGGCGTGCTGCGCGACCTCCACCTCGAGGAGGCGGAGGTGGAGGCCTACCTCGCCGAGCACCGCGAGGAGGTCGAGCAGGCGATCGGGCGGCGCGGGAAGGCCTGAGGCGGGCCTTGGACCCGGGCTTCCAGGAGGCACTGGCGGCGGGGGTCCGGGCGTTCGGGCTCCCGGTCGACCGGGAAGCGCTCCTGCTCCTCGAGCGCTACGCCGACCGGCTCCTCGCCTGGAACCGGAAGCTGAACCTCACCGCCATCACCGCCCCCGCCGAGGTGGCGGAGAAGCACCTCGTCGACAGCCTCCTCCTCTTGCCGGCGCTCGGCGGGGCGAGGACGCTCCTCGACGTGGGGAGCGGTGCGGGGCTCCCGGGCATCCCCCTCGCCTGCGTGCGCCGGGGCCTCGAGGTCACCTGCTGCGATTCGGTGGCGAAGAAGATCTCGTTCGTGAAGGCGGTCTCGGCGGAGCTCGGCCTTCCGGTCCGGGGGGTGGTGGCCCGGGCGGAGGGCCGACCGGAGGCGGAGCGGCTGCCGCTCGCCGAGGCGGTCGTCTCCCGGGCCTTCGCCGACCCGGAGCGCTGGGTTCCACTCGGGGCCCGCTACCTGGCGGCCGGGGGTGTGCTCCTCGCCATGCTCGGTCGGGAGGTGGACGAGGCCGCCCTCGCGCGGGTCGGGGAGCGGGAGGGGCTCCGGCTCGCCGGCGTCGACCGGTACGTCCTGCCGGTGTCCCGGAGCGAGCGCGCCGTCGCCCGCTTCGGCCGGGCCTGAGGGGGGCGCCGCCCCTCGCGCCCCGAGGAGGAAGGGCAGGCGGTCCGGCGGGTTGAGGGGTGTTCCACGTGGAACACGGGCCCCTGGGGACGTTCGACCATCCGGCCGGTGTTCCCCCCGACAGCCCGGGCCGGTCCCGGCGACTGTTCCACGTGGAACGGCGTGTCAGAGGGATCCGGCATGTTCCGCTCGCCCGCGGTCTCGAGGGAGAGACCGTGCGCAGACCCGAGGGGTATCGCTTGCACGACACGTCGGCCGGGGGCCACGCCCCCATGGAAGCCGGGGCCATGAGCCGGATCCTCACCATCGCGAACCAGAAGGGCGGGGTCGGGAAGACCACCACCGCCGTGAACCTCGCCGCCTCCCTGGCGGCGGCGGAGCGGCGGACCCTCCTCGTCGACGTCGATCCCCAGGGGAACGCCGGGAGCGCCCTCGGGATCCGCCGAGACGACTCCGAGCACTCGATCTACGAGGTGCTCCTCGACGGCCTCCCGCTCGCCGACGCGGTGCGGAAGACCGAGCTCAAGTTCCTCGACCTGGTGCCCGCCTCGCACCACCTGGTCGGCGCCGAGCTCGAGCTCGCCGACGTCGCCGGGCGCGAGTCGCGCCTGCGGGCCGCGGTCGAGCCCCTCGCGCCGAGCTACGAGTACGTGATCATCGACTGCCCGCCCTCGCTCGGGCTCCTCACCGTGAACGGCCTCGTCGCTGCACAGGGGGTCGTGATCCCGCTCCAGTGCGAGTACTACGCGCTCGAGGGGCTCGCCGACGTCCTCAAGACCATCGAGCTCGTCCGGGCGAGCGCCAACCCGGGTCTCAAGGTGGACGGGATCGTCCTCACCATGTTCTCCCCCAACAACCTGGCGAACCAGGTGGCGGACGAGATCCGGAAGACCTTCAGCGACCAGGTCTTCCAGACCGTGATCCCGCGGAACGTCCGGCTCTCCGAGGCCCCGAGCCACGGCAAGCCCGTGCTGCTCTACGACGTGACCTCCAAGGGCTGCCAGAGCTACCTCGAGCTCGCCCGCGAGGTCACCCACCGCTTCGGCGCCGGAGGTGTCGCGTGAGCGCCGCCGAGAAGCGCCGCCCCGCCCTCGGTCGCGGGATGGCGGCGCTCCTCGCCAACGCCGCCCCGCCGCCGAGCGCGGCGGCCGCCTCGGCGGTCCCGGGGCGGAGCCTGCTCAGCCTCCCCATCGAGGCGATCGAGCGGAGCGCCGAGCAGCCCCGCAAGCGCTTCGAGGAGGAGAAGCTCGAGGAGCTCGCCGCCTCGATCCGCCTTCACGGGGTGATGGAGCCGATCCTCGTGCGCCGGGAGGCGGGCCGGTACCGGATCCTCGCCGGCGAGCGGCGGTGGCGCGCCGCCCAGCGCGCCGGGCTGAAGGAGATCCCGGCCCTCCTCCGCGAGGCCACCGACCAGCAGGCCTTCGAGATCGCGCTGGTCGAGAACCTGCAGCGCGCCGACCTGAACGCGATCGAGGAGGCGGAGGCCTACGAGGTGCTCCTCGTCGAGCACGGCCTCACGCAGGAGGAGATCGCCGCCCGGGTGGGGAAGGAGCGCTCCACCGTCGCGAACGCCCTCCGGCTCCTCAAGCTCCCCGACGACGTCCGGGAGGCGGTGCGGGATGGGCGGCTCGACATGGGCCACGCCCGGGCCCTCCTGGGGCTCGAGGACATGGAGGAGATCCGGAAGGCGGCCCACCGAGCGGTCCGGGAGGGGCTCTCCGTCCGGGCCACGGAGGCGCTCGTGCGCCTGCTCTCCAAGAAGCCATCCAGGAAGGGCTCCCCCGACTCAGGGAAGGAAACACCCGCAATCCGGGATCTTGCGCATCGGCTCCAGCGCCGGCTGGGCGCCCGCTGCCGGGTGGTGCCCAAGTCCGCCGTCGCCGGGAAGCTCGAGGTCGAGTACACGTCCCTCGACGAGCTGGACGGAATACTGGCGAAGATCGGAGCGTAACAACAGGGTTCACCACCCGGATCGGGGTGGGGAATCCGGGGTGAATCCCCGGCTGGGTGGCGGGAGGGGCTTGTCCTCCCTTGGCCCGCTGCGCTACGAGGCTGCTCCGTCAGGCAGGCGCGTCGGGCCATCGCCGCATCGCCCCCGAGCCATCAGAGGAACAGGAGCCGATTCCATGGCCATGCTGAAGCGCGAAGAGCTGTCAACCGTCCCGGCCGCGTCCGGCGAGCTGAACGCCCTCCTCGGGCGCGGCTCCGAGTTCGAGGGGAAGCTCACCTTCGAGGGGACCGTCCGGATCGACGGGAAGTTCACCGGGACGATCGTCTCGAACGACGTCCTGGTGGTGGGCGAGGGAGCGAAGATCTCGGCCGAGATCAGCTGCGGGACGATCATCGTCCACGGCGAGATCACCGGGAACGTCCGGGCCAAGACCGCGATCGAGCTGCACACCCCCGCCAAGATGCGCGGGAACGTCGAGACCCCCTCGCTGATGATCGAGAAGGGCGTCACCTTCGAGGGGCAGTGCAAGATGGAGGGCGCGGAGAAGGGGGCGGCCATGAAGCCCGCCGTCGCGCCTCCCCCGCCGCCGGTCGCCGCGATCAAGCAGTAGCGGCAGGGCGTCCGCGTCATCCTCCGGTAAGAACGAAGCGGGCCACCGGTACGGGGCGGCCCGCTTCTCGTGTCTCCGCGGCCCCGGCTCGGGGCCGGGCCACCCAGCGGCGCAGGCGGTCCCTAGACCACCTTCACCTGGATCGAGCGCGGCTTCGCCTCGGCGCGCTTCGGGAGCGAGACCGTCAGGATCCCGTTCTTTGCCTCGGCCTTGATGCGCTCCGGGTCGACGATCCCCGGGAGCGAGAACGAGCGGGTGAAGGTCCCGTAGGCGAGCTCGACCCGGTGGTAGTTCTCGCGCTTGTCCTCGCGCTCCAGCTTGCGCTCGCCGCGCAGGGTGAGGATGCCGTTCTCGAAGCGGATGTCGACGTCCTTCGACTCGACCCCGGCGAGCTCGAAGCGGAGGGCGACGCCCTCGTCGTCCTCGTAGATGTCGCACGCCGGCGTCCAGCCGACCGACTCGCCCGCGCGGAAGCGGTCGTCGAGCAGGCGGGTCATCTCGTCCTGGAGCCGCGCGAAGTCCCGGAAGGGCTCGAACCTCGTCATGAGTGCCATGATTTTCGTCCTCCTTTCGGCTTGGCGAACGTAAGCGCCTCCTCCGCGCTGTCAAACCGGACCGCCGAGCTCGCGTAAGTGCCAGTCATCCGAGGACATTGCCCTTGACCGGCGCACCTGCCCGTGCTACGCAGCGCGTCCCCTATGATCATGGGTTCCATCGCCCGCAGGTACGCCAAGGCCCTGTTCGGCCTGGCCGAGGAGAAGGGTCGCGCCGAGGCCTGGTCGGATGCCCTGGTCGCCCTGCAAGGGGCGATCGACGGCTCCCCCGAGCTGCAGGACGTCCTCTCGAACCCGGCCTACTCGAAGGAGCAGCGCCGCGCGATCGTGCAGCAGCTCGCGGCCGCGCTCCGCCTCGAGCCGGATCCGACGAGCCTCCTCCTGCTCCTCGCCGACCGGAACCGGCTCGGTTACCTCTCCCAGATCGTCTCCACCTTCCGCGAGCTCGCCGACGCCAAGCTCGGTCGCCTGCGCGCCCGGGTGACCACGGCGGTGCCGCTCGATCCCGAGGCCGCGCGCGCCCTCGCCGAGCGGCTCTCGCGGGCGACGAAGACCACCGTCCTCCTCGACCCGGCCGTCGACCCAGACGTCCTGGGCGGGGTGGTGGCCCAGGTCGGCAGCCTGGTCTACGACGGCTCCGTCCGGAGCCAGCTCGAGACCCTGCGCAGGACCTTGAAGCAGTAGCCCCGCCCCCTTCACAGCAGCCCCAAAGCTCCGGAGACCCGAATCGATGGAAATCCGCGCCGACGAGATCAGCCGCATCATCCGGGAGCAGATCAAGGACTACGGGAAGAAGGTCGACGTCGCCGAGACCGGCACCGTCCTCTCCCAGGCGGACGGGGTGGCCCGCATCTACGGCCTCTCCGGCGCCGCCGCCGGCGAGCTGCTCGAGTTCCCGGGCGGGGTCCGCGGCCTGGTGCTGAACCTCGAGGAGGACAACGTCGGCGCCGCGATCATGGGCGCCTACGAGCACATCCGCGAGGGCGACCCGGTCAAGCGCACCGGGCGCATCGCCGAGGTCCCGGTGGGCGAGGAGCTGCTCGGGCGGGTGGTGGACGGCCTCGGGAACGCCATCGACGGCCGCGGCCCGATCAACGCCAAGCAGACGCGCAAGATCGAGATCAAGGCTCCCGGCATCGTGAAGCGCAAGAGCGTGCACGAGCCGATGCAGACCGGCCTCAAGGCCATCGACGCCCTCGTGCCCATCGGCCGCGGGCAGCGGGAGCTCATCCTCGGCGATCGGCAGACCGGCAAGACCGCGGTGGCGATCGACACCATCATCAACAACAAGGGGCAGAACCTCCACTGCTTCTACGTGGCGATCGGTCAGAAGCAGTCCACCGTCGCCCGGGTGGTGGACACGCTCAAGAAGTACGGGGCGATGGAGTACACCACCGTGGTCGCGGCCAACGCCTCCGACCCGGCCCCGATGCAGTACCTCGCCCCCTACACCGGCGTGACCATGGCGGAGTACTTCCGGGACAGCGGCCGCCACGCCCTCATCATCTACGACGACCTCTCCAAGCAGGCGGTGGCGTACCGGCAGCTCTCCCTGCTCCTCCGCCGGCCCCCGGGGCGCGAGGCGTATCCGGGCGACGTCTTCTACCTCCACAGCCGCCTGCTGGAGCGGGCCGCCAAGCTCTCCGAGAAGGAGGGGTCGGGGTCGCTCACCGCCCTCCCCATCATCGAGACCCAGGCCGGCGACGTCTCCGCCTACATCCCGACCAACGTCATCTCCATCACCGACGGTCAGATCTTCCTGGAGTCGAACCTCTTCTACCAGGGCGTTCGTCCGGCCATCAACGTGGGCATCTCGGTCTCCCGCGTCGGTGGCTCGGCCCAGATCAAGGCCATGAAGCAGGTGGCCGGCTCGCTCAAGCTCGAGCTCGCCCAGTACCGCGAGCTGGCCGCCTTCGCCCAGTTCGGCTCCGACCTCGACAAGGCCACCCAGGAGACGCTCGCCCGCGGCGAGCGCCTGGTGGAGCTCCTGAAGCAGGGGCAGTACCAGCCCATGGCGGTCGAGAAGCAGGTGATCCAGATCTACGCTGCCACCCAGCGGGACGAGAACGGGCAGGGCTGGATCCGGGCGGTGCCCACCGAGCAGGTGACCCGCTACCTCCGCGAGCTGAACGAGTTCCTCGACACCCGGCACCCGGGGGTGGCCAAGGCCATCGCCGAGAAGAAGGCGCTCGACGACGGGCTCCGCAAGGAGCTCGACGGCGCGCTGCGCGAGTTCCGCGGCATCTTCCAGGCCGAGGGCTAGCGAGAGAGGACGAGGATCCCGTGCCCTCCCTGCGCGACATCCGCAACCGCATCGGCTCGGTCAAGTCGACCCGCCAGATCACCAAGGCCATGAAGATGGTGGCCGCGGCCAAGCTCCGGCGGGCCCAGGACGCGATCCTCCGGACCCGTCCCTACGCCCAGCTCCTCGACCGGGCCCTGGCCCGGATCGCCGCCCGGGCCGCCGCCGACGAGGCGGTCGCCCATCCCCTCCTCGCCCCCCGCCCCCAGCGGCAGGCGGAGGTGGTGGTGATCACGAGCGACCGCGGCCTGGCCGGAGGGTTCAACTCCAACATCTGCCGGCGCGTGCAGCGCTTCACCACCGAGAGCGGGGAGCGCTTCGAGCGGACCCTGGTCTCCACCATCGGCAAGAAGGGGCGGGACTTCTTCCGGGCCCGCAAGATCGAGGTCCGCAAGGACTTCGCCGGCGTCCACGCCGCCCTCGGCTTCGAGAAGGCGGAGGCGATCGCCGTCGAGTACACCGAGCGCTACCTGGCCGGCGAGGTGGACGCGGTCTTCCTCGCCTACAACGAGTTCAAGAGCGCCATCTCCCAGAAGCCGGTGGTGGTCCAGCTCCTCCCCATCGAGCCGGCCCCGGCCGAGGAGGGGGCGGGCGGCGGGATCGACTTCAAGTACGAGCCCTCCCGCGAGGCCCTCCTCGCCGACCTGGTTCCGCGCCACGTGTCCATGCAGGTCTGGCGGGCCCTCCTCGAGTCGGCCGCCTCCGAGCACGGGGCGCGCATGAGCGCGATGGAGAGCGCCACCAAGAACGCGGAGGAGATGATCGCGATGCTCACCCTCCAGTACAACCGCGCGCGCCAGGCCTACGTCACGAAGGAGCTCATGGAGATCGTGAGCGGCGCCGAGGCGCTCAAGTAACGCCTTCCCAGCAAAGGACCGAAATGGCCACCACGACGCACGTCCAGAACGGCAGGATCACCCAGGTCATCGGCCCGGTGGTGGACGTCGAGTTCCCGCCCGGCGCGCTGCCCGACATCTACACCGCCCTCTCGGTGACCAACCCGGGCATCGACCCCCGCCCCGACAACCTGGTGATCGAGGTCGCCCAGCACCTGGGCGAGAACACCGCCCGCTGCGTGGCGATGGACTCGACCGAGGGCCTGGTCCGCGGCATGGGGGTGAAGAGCACGGGCGCCCCCATCTCCATGCCGGTGGGCACGGAGGTGCTGGGCCGGATCCTGAACGTGGTGGGCGAGCCGGTCGACGAGCGCGGGCCGGTCCTGGCCACCCGCAAGCTCCCCATCCACCGCCCCGCCCCGACCCTGGTCGAGCAGAACGTCAAGATCGAGGCCTTCGAGACCGGCATCAAGGTGATCGACCTCCTCGCCCCGTACCTCCGCGGCGGGAAGATCGGCCTCTTCGGCGGCGCCGGCGTGGGCAAGACCGTGCTCCTCATGGAGCTCGTGAACAACGTCGCCAAGAAGCGCGGCGGCTTCTCGGTGTTCGCCGGCGTGGGGGAGCGGACCCGCGAGGGGAACGACCTCTACCACGAGATGATCGAGTCGGGCGTCATCAACAAGGACGACCTGAACAAGAGCCAGTGCGTGCTCGTGTACGGCCAGATGAACGAGCCGCCCGGGGCGCGCGCCCGGGTCGCCCTCTCGGCCCTCGCCATCGCGGAGTACTTCCGCGACGAGGAGAACCGGGACATGCTCCTCTTCATCGACAACATCTTCCGCTTCACGCAGGCGGGCTCCGAGGTCTCGGCCCTCCTCGGCCGCATCCCCTCCGCGGTGGGCTACCAGCCCACCCTCTCCACCGAGATGGGCGAGCTGCAGGAGCGCATCACCTCCACGCAGAAGGGCGCCATCACCTCGGTGCAGGCGATCTACGTGCCGGCCGACGACCTCACCGACCCGGCCCCGGCCACCGCCTTCGCGCACCTCGACGCCACCACCGTCCTCTCCCGCAAGCTCACGGAGATCGGCATCTATCCGGCCGTCGATCCGCTGGACTCGACCAGCCGCATCCTCGATCCGCTGGTGGTCGGCGCCGAGCACTACGCGGTGGCCCGCGCCGTCCAGGAGACCCTGCAGCGCTACAAGGACCTCCAGGACATCATCGCCATCCTCGGCATGGACGAGCTCTCCGAGGACGACAAGCTCACCGTCGCGCGCGCCCGCAAGATCCAGCGCTTCCTCTCCCAGCCCTTCACCGTCGCCCAGCAGTTCACCGGCAACCCGGGCAAGTACGTGGAGCTCAAGGACACCATCCGCGGCTTCAAGGAGATCGTGGACGGCAAGCACGACGACCTCCCCGAGCAGGCCTTCTACATGGTGGGCGGCATCGAGGAGGCGGTGGAGAAGGCGAAGAAGCTGGCCGCGGGGTAACCGATGCCGCTCACGCTCGACATCGTCACCCCGGAGAAGAGGGTCCTCTCGGTGGGCGCCGACGAGGTGCGCGCCCCCGGCGTGGAGGGCGGGTTCGGGATCCGGCTCGACCACGAGCCCTTCATGGCCGCCCTCGAGCCCGGGCGGCTCACCTACGTGGAGGGCGGGCGGGAGCACCACTACGCCGTGGGCGGCGGCTTCCTGCAAGTGGCCGACAACCGCGTGATCGTGCTGGCCGACACCGCCGAGGCGGCGGGCGAGATCGACGTGGAGCGCGCCAAGAAGGCCTTCCAGGAGGCCCAGGACCGGCTGCTCCGGCTGACGGAGCAGGACGAGCACCACGCCGACGAGTCGGCCCGGGTCCGGCGCGCCGCCGC
>Ga0335076_10001035_pt1 | contig 26709 bp, 28 predicted proteins | sample Lox_Sample_25_FD_206717 | JGI IMG/M metagenome (GOLD analysis project Ga0335076, IMG submission 206717) | Soil microbial communities from Loxahatchee National Wildlife Refuge, Florida, United States - Lox_Sample_2.5 | ecosystem: Environmental > Terrestrial > Soil > Wetlands | place: USA... | reverse complement strand
GGCCACCCGTGCGGCCGCCTCGTCGGCGAGGGGCGCACGGCCGAGATTCGTGTGCACGACGACGCCCGTCGCGTTGAGCACGCGCTGCAGGCGCGGACGCCGCACGTCCGTCAGCTCGTCGCGCAGCCGGGCCGCAAGATCTCCCGGGTCCGCTCCCGCCTGGATCTCGTCGCGGGCGCGGTCGATGACGGCCCGCGCGGCGTCGATCGCGAGCGGGTCGCCGGCCTCGCGAGCCAGCTCGTCCACGGAAGGGAGGTCGCGCAGCTCCATTGCGCAAACGCTACTGCGTGCCGCCCGCGGAGCGGAAGGCGTCGAGCACCGTCTCGAGCGCGATCTGCGGCTCGTCGGTCAGGGTGAGGAGGGCGAGATCCTTCGGCGAGACCATCCCGTCGGCGAGGGCGCTGCGGCGCACCCACTCGAGGAGCGGCGTCCAGTAGGCCTCGCCGAGGAGCACGACGGGGAAGTGGAGAACCTTGCCTGTCTGGATCAGCGTCAACGACTCGAACAGCTCGTCGGCCGTGCCGAAGCCGCCGGGGAAGACGCAGAAGCCCTCGGCGGCCTTCACGAACATCGTCTTGCGGGCATAGAAGTGGTCGAAGGTCAATCCGAGATCGACGTAGGGGTTCATCCCCTGCTCGTGCGGCAGCTCGATGTCGAAGCCCACCGAGAGCCCGCCGCCCTCCTGGCAGCCGCGGTTTGCGCCTTCCATCACGCCCGGCCCACCGCCCGTGACGACGGCCCAGCCCGCCTCGGCGAACAACCGCGCAGTTTCCCGCGCCAGCTCGTACGGTCGCGACCCTGCCAAGGAGCGCGCCGAGCCGAAGCAGGTCACCGCCGGCCGGTCGATTCGCTCCACGGTCTCGAAGCCCGTGAGGAACTCGCGACCGATCGACTCCGAGCGCTCGCGGAGATACGCGAGGCCGTGATGCGCCTGGAAGAGCTCCCGATCGTGCATCTCAGAACCTCACGCTGTAGCGGGTCGCGAGCAGCCCGGCGATGAGCGCGATCGCGAGGAGACCGTAGAACACCGCGATCTGCACCGCGCGCTCACGCTCCGGCGCAGAGGCCTCCACTGGGACGCCGTTCTCATAGCGAATGCGCGGCCGGCGCCAGGTCGCCGGAATCGAGCGGACGATCGTGCCACCGTCGAGGAAGCCGATCGGCAGCAGGTTGAAGGCGTTGAGCAGGAAACCGAAGTACGCGAGCTCGACGAGCAGGTTTGAGCCGTGCGCCGACCCGAGGGCCCAGGCAACGGCGGCCCCGATCCCACCGGCCAGCGGTCCCGCGAGGGAGACGAGCGCGCTCCGCCACGGGGCGATGCCTGCGTGGCGGACCATTACGAATGCCCCGAAGAACGGGATGAAGGTCGGCAGCGTCACATGCAAGCCCTGCCGCTTCGCCTCGAAGACATGGCCGAGCTCGTGCACCAGGATCAGGAGGACGAAGCCGAGCCCGAAACTCCAGCTGCCGTACCAGAACGAGAACGCGACGAACGAGATCGCGAACGTCCCGATCAGGATCGCGAGCTCGCGGAGCCGCCCACGCGGATGGTGGGCCGAGCCGCCCTGATCCTCGGACTGCGCGCTCACGAGCCTCGACCTATCCACTCTTCGCCGCCGGCGTAGACCTCCTTCTTCCAGAGCGGGATCGTCGTCTTGAGTGTCTCGATCGCCTCGCGACAGGCGTCCAGCGCAGCCGAGCGATGTGGCGCAGAGACGGCGATGACGACGCTCGCCTCACCGATCTCGACACGTCCCAGCCTGTGGTGGACGGCGATCGCGCACAGCCCGTGGCGCTCCGTGAGCTCCTCGCCGAGCCGAGAGAGCATGGGCTCGGCCATCTCCTCGTAGGCCTCGTACTCGAGGTGGACGACGTCGCGCCCGCGCGAGCGGTTGCGGACGGTGCCGACGAAGCTCGCCAGCGCTCCGGCCTCGGGATCCTCGACCTCACGCAGCACGGCGGCGACGTCGAGCGGCCCCTCGACGAGGCGGATGGAGCCTCCGCTCACCGGGGGGATGAGCGCCACCTCGTCGCCGTCCACGAGCGCCTGTCCGCGATCCGCGTACTGCCGGTTCACGGCATAGAGGAGTCCTGGAGGCTCGTCGCCCAGGTCGAGCGCCGGCCAGACGTCCTCCACGCGGGCGACATTCTCGAGCTCGAGCTGTGAACGGCCGACGCGTTCCCGCAGGCCGGCAAAGAGACGGACGGTCACCCGCACGCCCTGATCTTGCCTGCCTGCTCAGGTTCCGAGGTACTGCTGGAGCAGCGCACCCGGCTCCGGCCGCAGATCGGGGCGGAGCGTGTAGGTGTCGTCGCCCTCCTGGATCAGCACGAAGCCGGCCTGGCGCAGGATCGCCAGGTGGTGGTGCGTCGTCGACTTCGCGAGGCCGACCTCCTTGGCCGCGTCGGTGAGCGAGATCGGGCCCTCCTGCAGCCGCTTCAGCAGCTTCAGGCGGCTCTCGTCCCCGAGCGCCTTGTAGATCCGGACGAGCTCGGCCGGATCTCCCGGCGTCCGCTCGCGGTCGGCGGTGATCGGCGGGCAGAAGATCTTCACGCGCTTGTACTCGCTCATGTAGACCCACGGACGTGGCGCGTAGGCGGGGAACAGCACGACGCGGTCGATTTCCGGCCCGGGCACCCACTGGATGCCGGGCGCCAGTCGCTCGACGACTTGCTCCGCCGGGATCGACTTCACGAGCTCCCGCTTGGCCTCAGCGTCGCGCTCGGCGAGGGACGCGTCGGCCGGCGCGAGCTGCGGCAACACCTGCTCGCTCCAGCCCGAGAGGAGGTCGAGGAGGGCGCGCTTGCTCTCGGCCGGATCGCGCTTGACCGCCAGCTGCAGGCTCTCGCACTTGTCCGGGTCCGCGTACTCGGCTGCCACGGCCATCAGCTCGTCGATCGCTGCGGCGTCTCCTTCGGCGGCGCGGCGGATCGTCGCCGGATCGGACACGTGATGGCCCTTCATGTAGTAGCCGAGCAAGTGGAGGCGGAGCTCGATCGGATCTGTCCCGGCGAGATGCTCGAGAAAGGCCGAGACCGTGCGCGGCTTCGGCGTCGTGTAGACCAACCCGAGCAGGAGCGCGGCCGACTTCTCGGGTAACAGCTCCGCGGCCTGGTCGAGCAACTCCGGCGTTGCGGCGGCCCGGGCCCGGTCGATCCGAGCTTCCCCCAGCTCATACGTGTCTCGTTCGTCTTCGACGAGCAGCGTGCCAATGCCGAGCAACAGCTCGGCTGCCTCGGAAGCGTCGATCTCGACGGTGAGTCCCCGACCCGGACGCGTGACGTCGACGACTCGACGGACGGCTCGCGGTGGTGGGATGTTTTCGATCGTCATCGAACTGTAACCACGATCATAGCCTGATGGCGCAGTTTTTGCTTGACAAGCGCGGATTCTGTTCGATAAGTTTCGAACCAGCGAGATTCATCGAACACAAGGAGTCCGCACGATGATCCCCCAGCCGCCCGAGTTCTTCGACCTCCACGCGACCGATCACCGTCGCCGTGAGGACATCGCCGCGGCCGAGAGGCTGCGCGGCCCCGGCGTTCTCCGCGAGCGGACTGCCTCTGTGCTCCGGGCGCTCGCCGACCAACTTGCCCCAGTGTCCGCCCCTCCGCGGACGGCGGGCGTGCCGGCCGTACCCAGCGTGCGGCCGGTGCGCTCGCGGTGCCACCCCGCCGCGTAGTCCCTACGATCTGATACGTGGCAGCGACAGGCGACCGGCGCACCGAGTCGGGAATCGAGGTAAAGCCCGTCTACACCGCCGCTGACGCGCCGCGCGAGCTCGAGCCGCCGGGCGAGTATCCCTTCACCCGCGGGCCGTACCGGGACATGTACCGCGGGCGCCCGTGGACGATCCGCCAGTACGCCGGCTTCGCCTCTGCGGAGGAGTCGAACGCGCGCTACCGCTACCTCCTCGAGCGTGGCCAGACCGGCCTGTCGATCGCTTTCGACCTCCCGACCCAGCTCGGCTACGACTCCGACGACCCGCGTGCGCTGGGCGAGGTCGGTCGCACCGGCGTCGCGATCGACTCCATCGCCGACATGCAGATCCTGCTCGCCGGGATCCCGCTCGGCGAGGTGTCGACCTCGATGACGATCAACGCGCCCTCGTCGCTGCTGCTCCTGCTTTACGAGCTCGTCGCCGAGGAGCAGGGCGTGGCGCCCGACGCGCTGCGAGGCACGGTCCAGAACGACATCCTCAAGGAGTACATCGCGCGCGGGAACTACATCTTCCCGCCGCGGCCGTCGATGCGGCTGACGACGGATCTGTTCGCGTATTGCGCCGAGCGGATCCCGCGCTGGAACACGATCTCGATCAGCGGCTACCACATCCGCGAAGCGGGCTCGACCGCCGTCCAGGAGCTCGCTTTCACGCTCGCGAACGGCATCGCCTACTGCGCGGCGGCCGTCGAAGCGGGCCTGTCACCGGACGAGTTCGGCGCACGCCTGTCCTTTTTCTTCAATGCGCACAACGACTTCTTCCAGGAGGTGGCGAAGTTCCGCGCGGCGCGTCGGCTGTGGGCGCGGGTCATGCGCGAACGCTTCGGGGCCACCAACCCGCGCGCGCTCGCCCTGCGCTTCCACGCCCAGACCGGAGGCTCGACACTCACGGCGCAGCAGCCGGAGAACAACGTCGTCCGCGTCGCGATCCAGGCACTGTCGGCCGTCGCCGGCGGCGCACAGAGCCTCCACACGAACAGCTACGACGAGGCGCTCGCGTTGCCCACCGAGCACGCCGCGCGCATCGCACTCCGCACGCAACAGATCATCGCCGCCGAGGCCGGGACCATCGACACTGCCGACCCGCTCGGCGGTTCCTACTACATCGAGGCGCTGACCGACGAGCTCGAGTCACGCGCCTGGGAGCTGATCGGGCGAGTGGACGAAGCCGGCGGCGCCGTTGCGGCGGTCGAGTCCGGCTTTGTGCAGGAGGAGATCGAACGGGCCGCGTTCGAGTTCCAGCAGCAGGTCGAGGCGGGCGAACGCGTCATCGTCGGGGTGAACGCCTTCGGGGAGGAGTCGGACGAGCGCGTGGAGCTCCTCCGCATCGACCCGGCCGCCGAGCGGCGCCAGCTCGAGCGAACGGCGCGCCTGCGGGCGGAGCGAAACGCCGACGAGGCGGCTGCCGCGGTCGCAGCGGTGCGCGAGGCGGCGCGGGGCGCCGCGAACATGCTTCCGCCGTTGCGCGAGGCGTTGCGAGCCCGCTGCACCGTCGGCGAGATCTGCGAGACGCTGCGCGAGGAGTGGGGGATGTACGACGCCCTGCGGGCCCGCTCATAGTGCTCAGCCGATGCGAAGCGCGTTCTTCCCCGAAACGAGCAGTGCGCTCGAGCCGAAGTCCGCGCGTGAGAGCGCGTTGACGCGCCGTATGACATCGCTCGTCCCGTAGATCCGGCGCGGCGCCCCGTCGACCATCCGCACGGGCAGCAGGCGTCCCGAGATGAGCTTTCCGTCGGAGCCGAGCGTGACGAGGAGGATCGCGCTCTCGCCGAGAATGTCTTCCGTGGCGAGCGCGTGGCCTGCGGTCGCGAAGTTGCCGAGCGAGTACGCGATCGGCGTCTCGCGAAACAGCTGGAGCCCGCGCAGGACGTGCGGCCCAGAGGCGACGACGAGATTCGCGCCGGCTGCGACGAGGGCGTGCGCGAACCGGCGCTCGTTGCCGCGGTTCTCTCCGAGGTAGTACTCGGTTCCGTACGGAACGTGCTGGTGGGCGACGCCTTCGGCGCCTGCGTGGAGGACGGCGACTACGAGGTCGGCCCGGGCGGTTGCCCGGCGCACGAGGCTCTGCGCCGCGGCGACATCGAGCAGGTTCTGCGCCCACGGATACGGCGCGAAGCCGAGAACCGCGACGCGTACGCCGTGTGTACGGAGGACGGTGACCTGCCCCGGCCGGCCGCTCCAGTGCAACCGGTAGCGGGCGAGGGCTCGCAAGGTCTGCTGCTGGCCCGAGGAGCCGTAGTCGAAGGCGTGGTTGTTAGCGACGTTGAGATCGTCGAAGCCGGCTCCGCGCAGCAGGGCAGCCGACCGCGGAGGAGACTGGAAGGCGAAGCAACTCGGGTTCGCCTTCCCGCACTTCGACGTTCCGCCCGAGCCCAGCGTCCCCTCGAGGTTCCCGATCGCGATGTCGGCTCGACGGAGCTGTCCCCGGACGCCCGCAAAGAGCGAGCCCGGCGCCGGCCCGAGCAGGGCTATGTCGCCCACGAAGGCCACGGTCACGCGCGCCGAGGCCGAGCGACCGGAGGAGGCCGACGCGGGGACCTGGAGCAGCCCGCAGGCCGCGCCGGTCAACGCGACGGCAGTGAGCCCGCGTCTCAGGAGGCGTCGGCCGCTGCCCACGCGGCGAGCATACGCCCCGCCGAGGCCGGATCCTGCCCGCGGGCGCGCGCCCAGCCGCTACCCGCCGTCGCTCCACCACCCGGGCACGATCTCGCCGTCGTTCGTCTCGCCGAGCGGCGCGCCGAAGGCGATGAGCGTGACCCCGTCGGAGCCGGCCTCGAGGTTGCGCATGACGCCGGGTCCGATCCGCAGGATGTCCCATTGCCGGAGATCGTGTACCTCGTCGTCGAGCTTGATGCGGCCCGAGCCCTCGGCGATCACGTAGATCTCCTCCTGCGTCGAGTGCTTGTGCCCGAAAGGCGTTCGGACCCCGGCGGCCAGTCTCTCGATGCCGACGCCGCCAATCGTGCAGCCGAGATCGCGCTTCGGGAAGCGCACATCCATGCCCTCGGGCATCTGGAACTTGAGGGCGACGTTCTCGACGTCGCCGAGGTTGACGATCGTGTAGTCGCTCATCCCTGGGAGGCTACGTCTTCCAGCAGCGCCGCGGCCGTCCAGGACGGCACCTCCGCAGCTCGTTCGCATGGGGCCCGCGTACGCTGGCCCCGTGCGGATCCTGCTCGTTTCGCAGATGTACCCGGGGCCGGATGCCCCGGACCTCGGGACGTTCGTCGCCCAGGTCGAGCGGGGGCTCGTCGAACGAGGGCACGAGATCGAGCGCGCGGTGCTGGACACCCGCGCGGGCGGGAAGCTCCGCTATCTGACGCTCGCGCGGAGGACGCTCGCCGCGGCTCCCCCGGACGTCGTGTATGCGCACTTCCTCGTCCCCTCCGGCCTGATCGCCCTTCTCGCCGGCCGCGCGCCGCTCGTGGTCACGGCGCACGGACGGGACGTCCGCAACATCGGCGCGACCCCGGGCGTGGCGGCCGCGACTCGGCTCGTCGTGCGTCGCGCCGCAACGGTGATCTGCGTCTCCGCCTATCTACAGCGCGAGCTCGAGACGAAGTTGCCCGAGGCGCGTGGGAAGATCGAGGTCGTCTCGAGCGGCGTCGACCGTGAGCGGTTCGCCGTCGCTGACGCGTCACCCGGCCCACCGGGATTCCTCTGTGTCGGCGCTCTCGACGAGCGCAAGAACGTCGTCCGGCTCGCCGACGCTTTCGCGCGGGTCGGGGAGGGAACGCTCACGTTCGTCGGCGACGGGCCGCTTCGGTCGAAGCTCGAGGGTCGCGAACACGTCCGTCTCCTCGGTCGCGTCCCTCACGATGAGGTCCCCCGCCTGCTGGCCGAGTGCCGGGTGCTCGCCCAGCCGAGTCTCGTGGAACCGCTCGGACAGGCGCTGCTCGAGGCGATGGCCTGCGGCCGCTCGGTCGTGGCGACGCGGATCGGAGGGCCGCCCGAGTTCGTCTGGCCCGAGGCCGGCGTGCTCGTCGACCCACTCGACGTGGACGACCTTGCCCACGCGCTCGAACAGGCCGCGGCGTTGCCATGTCCGAACGGTGCCGCGCGCGAGGCGACGGCCGAGCACGACGTTCGCCGCCAGGTCGAGCGGATCGAGGAGATCCTCAGCCGCGCGGCTGCTCGAGATCGGCGAGCCTGACCTCGACGAGCGGCCGGATTCGCTCTTCGAGACCGGCCTCCCGGGCCAGGGCCAGCGCTTGCTCCCAGCTCTCTCGCGCCTTGGCGGGGTCGACGCCCTGCTTGAGTCGGTTGTCGCCGGTCACGAGCAACTTCTGGATCCGCTCGGGGGCGTCCCCTTCCACAAGACGACGCTAACAGCGAGGATGAGCAGATGCGCGCCCGCAAGCCCAAGGCGCAGCCGGTCCGCGTCCTGATCGCCGACGACCACCGGCTCTTCGCCGAGGCGCTCGAGGCGATTCTCGCGACGGACGAGCGGATCGAGGTCATAGGGCAGGCGAGCGACGGCGGGGCGGCCGTCGAGCTCGCGAAGAGGCTCGCCCCGGACGTCGTCCTCATGGACGTGAGCATGCCGGTACTCGACGGCTTCGAGGCCACGCTCGAGATCCGCTCGGCGAGCGAAGACGTCCGCGTTCTCATGCTCACCGGCTCGAACTCGCGCGCCGACGTCGACCGGTCACGAGAGGTCGGTGCGTCCGGCTACGTGACGAAGGACCGCATCGCCTCCGAGCTCGTGGCGTCGATCGTCGAAGTGACGCGCCGGCGGCTACCCTGAGCGCGTGCTCACGTTCTTCGCAGTCACGCAGGTCCTCATCGTCGTCGGCCTCATCTCGCTCATCCTCATGCACTCCGGCCGCGACGCAGGCATGGGCGGGATGGGCTTCACGCCCGCGTCCCAGGGCGGCACGCACATCGTGGAGCGGAACCTCACCCGGGTCACCGTGGTCGTCGCGGCGCTCTTCTTCGCGAACAGCATCGCGCTCTTCCACTACCTCAAGTAGCCGGGACGGGCGCCGACCGGGCGCTACACTGCGCGGGCTCTCGCGCTGGTGGCGGAATTGGTAGACGCGCTAGGTTGAGGGCCTAGTGGCCTTAACAGGCCGTGGAGGTTCAAGTCCTCTCCAGCGCATGGGTTTCTTCGGGCGGCCGCACGTGCGGCCGCTTCTCTTTTGTTTGATCGATACCGCGTTCGGATATATCATCGAGAGATATGAAGCATACGGCGGTCACTCCGGTGGTTCTGGGACTGCTCGCCCTCGGCCCGCGCTCGGGCTATGACATCAAGGCAACCGTCGACCGCTCGACACGGTTCTTCTGGGCGGCCAGTTACGGCCAGATCTATCCGGAGCTCCGTCGGCTCGAGGCCGAGGGCCTGATCGCCGGGGAGGACGCGCCGAACGGGGCGCGTGGCCGGCGAGTCTACGAGCTCACGAATGCCGGTCGAGAGGCGCTCGAGCAGTGGCTGGTCGGCCCGACCACGACGATCGAGTATCGCGACGAATCGCTCCTGCGTCTTTTCTTCGCGGACGCGCTCCCGCGCGAGCAGGCCCTCGGGCTGCTCGAGGCTCGCAGGCGAGGTCACGAGGAGTATCTCGACGCTCTCCGGGCGATCGACGCCAGGCCGGGGACCGATCCGGACTTCGTCGACCTTGTCCTGCGTTGGGGGATCGACTTCAACGAGTGGGGGAGGCAATGGTGCGAGCACCAGCTGCAACGCCTGCGCCGCAAGAAGAGGAGCTGACCGCTCCGACCTTCCTCGAGGTCTTCAGGGCCGGGGCGCCGGGGTTCCTTCGCGAAGGATTCCTGCCGCTCGGCGCCTTCTACGTCGGGCTTCGCCTGGACGGGCTCGCGGCGGGCATCATCGCTTCCGCGGCGGTCTCTCTCCTGATCTATCTGCACGAGCGGAGGGCCGGCCGTGAGGGACTGCTCGTCAGGCTCTCGCTCCTGTTCGTCGCGGTCCAGTCGGCCGTTGGGCTCGCGGCGAACAGCACCGTCGTCTACCTCGCCCAGCCGGTGCTCGTGGCCGCCGTCTGGGGCTTCGCGTTCCTCGTCTCGGTCCCGCTCGGGCGGCCGCTTGCCGGGTCGCTCGCCTCCGCCTGGTATCCGTTTCCGCGCTGGTTTCGCGAGACCCCCGCCTTCAAGCGCGTGTTCGGGATCGAGTCACTCGTCTGGGCGGCGTACTTTCTCGCGCGCAGCGGGCTGAGGCTCACGATCCTGCTCCGGGGCTCGCTCGAGAGCTTCTTCGCCGTCACGATCGTGACGGGTACCCCGGTGATGCTGCTCGTCCTCGCCTGGTCGATTCGGTACTCGATCCGGCGACTTTCCGATTGACGCCGTCCGGAGGAGTGCGTACTCTGCTGTCGAACAGGTGTTCGATCTGTCCCCGACTTCCGGAGCGTGAGATGCAGACGACAGCCGAGTTGACCGGCCGGCAGCGCGAGATCTGGAGCTTCCTCGTCGACTATGTCGACCGGCACGGCTATCCGCCGACCGTGCGGGAGATCGGCGCGGCCGTCGGCCTCGCCTCTCCGTCGACCGTGCACGCCCACCTCGCGAACCTCGAGCGCGCAGGCCTGCTGCGCCGGGATCCGACGAAGCCGAGGGCGCTCGAGCTCGTCGGTCGCGGCAAGGCCGCCGAAGCGGTCACGGCCGACGCTCCGAAGTTGCCCCTGCTCGGTCAGATCGCCGCAGGCGGACCGCTGCTCGCGGACCAGAACATCGAGGACGAGATCGCGGTGCCCGAGACGTTGCGAGGCGATTTCCTCTTGCGCGTGAAAGGCGACTCGATGATCGAGGCCGGCATTCTCGAGGGCGACGTCGTCGTCGTGCGGCGCGCCCAGGATGCGCGGGACGGAGAGATCGTCGTTGCTCTCGCGGGCGACGACGAGACCGCAGACGAGGCGACGGTGAAGCGGTTCTTCCGGGAGAGCGGGCGCATCCGGCTGCAGCCCGAGAACTCATCGCTCGAGCCGATCTACGCGCGACATGTCGAGGTTCTCGGCAAGGTCGTGGGAGTGTTCCGCGAGCTGTGACCCCGCTGACGCCCCTCCACCGGACCCTCGAGCAGGAGCTCCTCGCCGTGCTGCGCGGAGCGTCGCTCGAGTGCCCGGTCTGCGGCGAGTTCGTCCTCCACGAGGGCTCCCTCGTGCGCTGTCCCGAGTGCGCGATGCGCTTGCACGGGCGAGTCGGCCGTGCCGGGACGGGGGTACAATCCGAGCTGCAGGCCGGGTGACCGCGGCGCCTCTCCTCAGTGGAGCAGGCGTCGAGGAAAGTCCGGACACCGCAGGGCAGGACGCTCCCGCAGTGTTCACCAACACCAGGGAGGCGGCGAAAGCCGACGGAAAGTGACACAGAAAAAAGACCGCCGGTCGCGGATCTCCGGAGTCGCGGCCGGTAAGGGTGAAACGGTGGGGTAAGAGCCCACCAGCGGCTCTGGCGACAGAGCCGGCTCGTCAAACCCCGTCCGGTGCAAGGCGAACAGGCTCCGCCGAGGCGGCCCGCCGAGGAGCCGGGTAGCCGCACAGATGGATGGTCACCCTCGACAGAATCCGGCTTACAGGCCTGCTGACGAGAAGCCCCGCTCCGGCGGGGCTTCTCCATGAGACGGCGTCCCTAACCCGTGGGCGCCGGTCCGGTCAGCCCGAGCCGTTTCAGCGACCGGTGGAGATACGTCGCGAAGGCGACTGCGCCGGCACCGCTCAGGTGAACCCCGTCGGCTGCGAACCACGAGGGGTGAGAGGCCGAGTAGTGGTTCCAGTCGAGCACCGTCATCAGCGGCCGCCATCGCTGCGCGGAGGCGTAGATCGCGTGGTCGGTGTCGACGTACGGCTTCGTGCTCGCGCGCAGCGTCAGCCACAGCACGTGCTTCACGCCGTGGTTCCGCATCGCCCTGACGACCGACGGGATCCCGTTGCGATACGTGGCCGGATCGTCGTTGTAACCGACGAAGACCACGACGTTCGGCCCAACTCTCCGGCCGAGCGTGCGCACCATCTTGAGGACACTCGGCGGGGGATCGGCGGTGAGGCAACCCGGCTGGACGAGGCGTGCGCAAGGATGAAGCTCGAAGAGCACCTTGTCGCCGTGCTCGACGATCCGCTTCGCGGTGGAGTCCCAGTCCAGCGACGCCCCGACCGAGTCGGAGAAGAGCGTCACGTGCTGGAGCGGCCGCTTCTTCCCCGCGACCGCCGTTGCCGCGAGCCCGCAGCAGAGGACGATCGCGCCGACGAGTGCAAGGGGGCGAACCACGGCGCTGGACCTTAGGCCGGGCGAGGGTCGGTGGGAAGCCCGGTGTCTTGAGTCACGTTCGCAGGACGACCTCGAGGGCCGTGCCGAGGCCGGGTTCGCTGCGGACGCTGAAGCCGCCGTGGATCGACGACGCACGGTCTCGCATGTTCCGCAATCCCTGCCCCGCCGCCTCTGCGTCGGGTGGAAAGCCTTCGCCGTCATCTTCGATCGCGACGAAGCGCTCTCCCGAGGAACGCCGTCCGATGACCACGTCTGCGCGCGTCGCGTTTGCGTGTCGGCGGACGTTGCCGAGCCCCTCTTGGACGATGCGGAAGATCTCGATCTGCTCGTCCGGCGCAAGACGGATCGCAGGGTCGACCTCGAGGTCGACCGCCAGCTCGCCGTCCGAGGTCAGGAACTCCACGTAGCGACGCAACGCGGAGTCGAACGGGGCTGTGCCGCTCGCCGAGGACAACGCGAGGATGGCGAAGCGCGCCTCCTGCTGTGCGAGCGCGGCCGCGTGCGTCAGCTGGGGCGCGACCTCCTCGACCGGTGCCCCCGCCTCCAGCATCTGGGCATGGGTCGAGAGGGCGAAGAGGTATTGCGCGAGGCCATCGTGGATCTCCCGCGCGACGCGGGCGCGCTCCTCGGCGACGGCACGGCCGAGCTCGGCCGCTCGGATCGCACGCCATGCGCCGACGAGCATCACTCCGAAGGCGAGCAGACGCAGGAAGTCGCCCTCGGCGACGTATGTCGTCCCGCGCGGAGGTGCCAGCACGAGATGCAGCGCTGCGAAGAGCTGCAGCGTGAAGCCGAGTGCGAGCCACTGCGCCAGGTCGTCGCCGGTACGCGCGAGGCGCCGGCCCCACCCGACCACCGCAAGTAGGTAGAGCAGCGCCTGGATCGACAGCACAGAGGCCAGGCCGGGCGGCTCGGCGTCGCCGGGCACCGTCGTCAACGGGGGGATCTGCTGGGCGTGCAGACGGAGCAGGATCCACGCGGCCACGAGCACGATGGTCGCGGCGGTCAACGCGTCCCAGAGGGCGCGGTCGCGGGAGCGACTACGACCGGAGACGAAGGGAGCCGCGGCGACGAGCGTCGTCCCGAGTATGCCGCCGAGCGCTGCGGCCCATGCTTCGGTCGGGTGGAGCGTTCCGTTCCCGAGCACCGGGATGATCGCAAAGGCCGCGGTCGAGAGGGAGCCGATGAGGAAGCCGGCTGCGAGGAGCAGATCTGTGCGGAGGCCCTCGACGTGGAACCGGTTCGCGGCGAGTACAGCGACGAGGAGACCGGCGAGCGCCATCGTGGTCTCCAGGACGAGAAAGAGCGCGGGCTCGTCGTACTGGGTCCGTAGCGCTGGGTGCGAAAGGAGAAGCGCCAGGCTTGCGCCGAGCAGGCCGGCGAGGAGGATCTCCCCCCACAGCCACGCCTGAAGCTTCGTCCGCTGCGGCCTCATATTGGCTCTTGTCGGCAGAAGGGTTCCTGCCGATAAGGAATCCGTGGCTGCCCGCATTCTCGTCGTCGACGACCATCCCCTCACCCGCGATGCGCTCGCAGCGCTGCTCCGCTCGCACGGCTTCGAGCTCGCCGGGATCGCGGCTGACGGCGAGGAGGCGATCGAGGCCGCTGCGCGGACGCAGCCCGACCTGGTTCTGCTCGACCTCCTGATGCCCGGCCTCGACGGTCTTTCGGCCCTGCCGCGGCTGCGCGAGGCTGCACCGGACTGCGAGGTCGTCGTCCTCACGGCCTCCGGCACGGAGGAGAACTTGCTCGCGGCGATCCGCGGTGGCGCCGCCGGCTACCTCCTCAAGACCGAGTCACCGGAGCGGATCGCCGAGTTCCTCGACGGCGTCATCCAGGGCGACGCGGCACTCTCTGGACCTGTCGCGCGTCGCCTCCTCGATCAGGTGCGCGCAGGCGGCCGCGGCTCGGGTGTTCCGGACCGCATCGCGTCGGCGCTCTCCGCCCGCGAGCTCGAGGTGCTGCTGCTGCTCGACGAGCACCACGGCACGGACGAGATCGCTCGCCGGCTCTTCATCTCCGAGCACACCGTCCGCTCGCACGTGAAGAGCCTCCTTCGCAAGCTCGGCGTCTCGTCTCGTCGCGAAGCCCTCGAGCAGCTCTCCATCGCCCGCGGGTAGGGAGCTCGCGAAGCTGACGCTTCGCGGTGTCTCAGCCTCCAGCTACGAGAAGCCCTCGAGCGCGGCGTCGACCAGGTTGGGCAGGGTTTCGAGCTCGTAGCCGCCTTCGAGGACCGCAGCGACTCGATCGCAGAGAGCCCGACAGCGGTGGGCGAGCTCGCGGAAGCCGTCCTCGGTGACGCGCATGTCGGAGAGCGGGTCGGCCGTGTGCGCATCGAAGCCGGCGGAGACGAGCACCAGTTCGGGCTCGAACCGCTCCACCGCCGGCTCGACGACGCGCGCGAACGCCTCGAGGTACTCCTCGTCTCCGGAGCCCGCGCGAAGAGGCACGTTGACCGTCGTCTCGGCCTGGTCGTCCGGGCCGCCGCTACCCGGGTAGAACGGCCACTGGTGGAGCGAGACGAAGAGGACGCTGTCGTCCTCGCGGAAGATCGCCTCGGTGCCGTTGCCGTGGTGGACGTCGAAGTCGACGATCGCGACACGCTCCAGTCCGAGGCGCTGTTGCGCCACCCGCGCGGCAACCGCCACGTTGTTGAACACACAGAAGCCCATTGCGCGACCGGCGAGCGCGTGGTGGCCGGGCGGGCGAACGAGAGCGAAGCCTCCACGCAGCGCCGCCTCGATCGCCGTTCCCGCCGCGAGCGCGGCGGCCTCGAACGTCGTGGCTGTGCAGACGGTGTCGCCGTCGAGCCACACCGCGTCCTCCACGGCGCGAACGAGCTCGATGTGCTCGGCGGTGTGGCAATGGAGCAACTCGTCGACCTTTGCGGCGCGGCCCTCGCTCCAGATGTGCTGGTGCGCGAGCAGCACCGCAAGCCGCTCCGGTCGCTCCGGATGCCCGCCGGTCGGATGCAGCCGCGCGAGCGCGGGATGCGTCAGGACGTCGACAGTTCCCCCACGCGGGCAGCCACTGCGCCTAGACCGAGCCGTTCGAGGAAGGAAGACGCCTCCGCCCACGCCGGGGATGATTCTGCGAGGGGAGGAAGGGGGGCGGAGGCGTCCATCGTTGCGATTCGCCGGAAGAGCCTCAAGTCCTCCGCCTCCGCGGCGAAGCGGCCGTCGGCGAGTGCGGCCTCGAGCGTGCCGTACTGCGTGAGGACCTCGGCGGCCTTCTTCGGCCCGATCCCGCGCGCTCCCGGGAGCTTGTCGGACGGGTCGCCACGCAGCGCGATCAGGTCCGGCACCTGCTCCGGCTCCACGCCGTAGCGCTCACGCACCTCCGCCGGGCCGATACGCGCAAGCTCGCTCACGCCGCGGGTGGGCTGCAGAATCGTGACGCGCTCGCTCGCCAGCTGAAAGGAGTCGCGGTCGGAGGTTGCAACGAGGACGTCACCGGTCCACTCCCGTGCAGCCGCGGCCAGGAAGTCGTCGGCCTCGTAGCCCGGGGCCTTCGCCACGAGGAAGCCGAAGGCGCTGACGACCTCGGGCAGGATCTCGAGCTGCTCGAGAATCGACTCCTCGAACACCCTCCCCGACTGGTACGGCTCGAAAGCCTCGTGCCGGTACGTCGGCACCGAGAGCGTGTCCCAGGCAACGAGGACGGCGTCGGGCCGCTCGGCCTGCCACAGCCGGACGAGCATGTTCGTGAAGCCGACGACGGCGTTGAGGCGGATCGATTTGGGCAGAGCGTGGTAGGCCCGATGCGCGAACGAGTCGCCGTCGACGGCGAGCAACGTGCTCACAGCGTCGCCTCGAGCTCGGCGATGCGCGCCATCAGCCGGTCGGTCGCCTCTTGCGACGAGCGGCGGAGGTTGTCGCTCGGCAAGTCGTCGACTTCGATCGGCGCCCCAAACGCGACCCGAAGCGGCCCCAGCCGGCTCAGCCGGTCGGTGCCGGCAACGGCTGCGGGAACGAGCGGCACCCCCGCGTCGAGCGCGATCCGTGCCGCACCGGAACGCGCTCGCGCCTGGTGCTTCTTCACCAATCCCTTCCGGCGCCTCGTCCCCTCGGGGAACATCACGACGACGTTGCCCTCCTGTGCGAGCCGGATCGCCGTCTGGATCGCCCTGACGTCGGCTTGCCCGCGGTTCACCGGAAACGCCCCCGCGGCGTCGAGCACGTACGTCGCCGGCCACCAGTAGAGCTCCGACTTCGCCATGAAACGGAGCCAGCGCTCCGGATAGAGCGGCATCCCGAGCGGCCACGGATCGAAGTTCGAGAGGTGATTGCAGGCGAGGACGTACCCGCCGGTCGCAGGAACGTTCTCGGTCCCCTGCACACGCAGCCGGAACAGCCCGTGCAGAACAGGCCGGCTCACTGCGGCGACGACCCGATAGAGAAGGGGCGGACGCAAGTGCATCGCACAGAAGTATCCAGAGCGCTGGCTATCGTGACGCGCCGATGCCGAAGCGTCTGGTCATCGTCGAGTCGCCGGCAAAGGCACGGACGATCGCCGGCTACCTCGGGCCGGAGTTCGTCGTCGAGTCTTCCGTCGGCCACATCCGCGACCTGCCCGACAGCGCCGCGGAGATTCCGGAGCGCTACAAGGGCGAGGCGTGGGCGCGGCTCGGCGTCGACGTGGAGCACGGCTTCGAGCCGCTCTACGTGGTCGACCCGGACAAGAAGAAGACGGTCGCCCAGCTCCGCAAGGAGCTTGCCGACGCCGACGAGCTCCTGCTCGCGACGGACGAGGACCGCGAGGGAGAGGCGATCGCCTGGCACCTGCTCGAGGTGCTCAAGCCGAAGGTGCCGGCGCGGCGGATGGTCTTCCACGAGATCACGCGAGACGCCATCGAGCGCGCGCTCGACGAGACGCGGGACGTCGACGAGCGGCTCGTCGACGCGCAGGAGTCGCGGCGGATCCTCGACCGGCTCTACGGCTACGAGGTCTCGCCGGTGCTCTGGAAGAAGATCATGCGCGGCCTCTCGGCCGGCCGTGTCCAATCGGTCGCGACACGCCTCGTCGTCGAGCGCGAGCGGGAGCGGATGGCCTTCCGCGCCGCCGAGTGGTGGGACCTGCTCGCAACCTTCGATCCCGAGTCGTTCGAAGCTCGTCTCGTCTCCGTCGACGGGCAGCGGGTGGCGACCGGTCGCGACTTCGGACCTGACGGCAAGCTGCGTGGCGAGGCGCGCCAACTCGACGAGGCGACGGCACGCGCGCTGGCGAAGGCTCTCGACGGCGCCTCCTTCCACGTCGCGCGTGTCGAGCGGAAGCCCTACGGCCGCCGTCCCAGCCCACCGTTCATGACGTCGACGCTGCAGCAGGACGCGAGCCGCAAGCTCCGCTTCTCTGCGCAAACGACGATGCGGCTCGCCCAGCGGCTCTACGAGAACGGCTACATCACCTATATGCGCACCGACTCGACGACGCTGTCGGAGTCGGCGCTCACGGCCGCTCGGGAGCAGGCCGCGTCTCTCTTCGGCGCGGACCACGTCCCGCCGGAGCCGCGTCGCTACGAGCGAAAGGTGAAGAACGCGCAGGAGGCGCACGAGGCGATCCGTCCCTCGGGTGACCACTTCCGCACGCCGCAGGAGGTGCGCTCCGAGCTCTCGCCCGACGAGCACGCGCTCTACGAGCTGATCTGGATGCGGACGATCGCCTCGCAGATGAAGGACGCGCAGGGCCAGACCGTCTCGCTGCGGATCGCGGGCGAGTCGACCACCGGCGAGCGAGTCGAGTTCGGAGCCTCGGGCACCGTGATCACGTTCCGTGGCTTCCTCGCGGCGTACGAGGAGGGGCGGGACGACGACCGCCCGGCGAAGGACGACGACGAAGAACGGCGGCTGCCGAACCTCGCGGAGGGCGACTCGGTCGAGCTGCGTGCACTCGAGCCGCAGGGCCACGAGACGAGCCCGCCTGCCCGTTTCACCGAGGCGACGCTCGTGCGCACGCTCGAGGAGCTCGGCATCGGCCGCCCGTCGACCTACGCGTCGATCCTCGGCACGATCCTCGACCGCGGCTACGTGTTCAAGCGGGGCACCGCGCTCGTTCCCGCGTTCCTCGCCTTCTCGGTCGTCGCCCTGCTCGAGCAGCACTTCGGCCGCCTCGTCGACTACGACTTCACCGCCCGGATGGAGGACGACCTCGACCGGATCGCGGCCGGGGACGAACACCGCGTCGAGTGGCTCGGCCGCTTTTACTTCGGCGACGGAACCGGAGGTCTGCACGAGCTCGTCTCGGACCTGGGCGCCATCGACGCGCGCGAGATCAACTCGCTCGAGATCGGAGACGGGATCGTCCTCCGGGTCGGACGCTATGGGCCTTACCTCGAGCGGGACGGGAAGCGCGCGAGCGTCCCCGAGGAGCTTGCCCCCGACGAGCTCACGGTCGAGCGGGCCGAGGAGCTGCTTGCGCAACCCAGCGGCGACCGCGAGCTCGGGACCGATCCGGAGACGGGACTTCCCATCGTCGCGCGCACCGGCCGTTACGGCCCATACGTCACGGAGGTCCTGCCCGAGGACACGAAGGAGAAGCCGCGCACAGCCTCGCTCTTCAAGACGATGTCGCTCGACACGATCGCGCTCGACGACGCGCTCCGCCTGCTCCAGCTGCCGCGCGTGGTCGGCGTCGCAGAGGACGGAGAGGAGGTCGTCGCGCGGAACGGCCGCTACGGGCCGTTCGTCCAGAAGGGCAAGGAGTCGCGCTCGCTCGAGACGGAAGAGGAGCTCTTCACCATCGACCTCCCGGGCGCGCTGGCCCGTCTCGCGCAGCCCCGGCAGCGGCGTGGACAGCGGGCGGCGACCAAGCCACTCCGCGAGCTCGGCACCGACCCGGTCGGCGGTCGCGAGATCGTGCTCAAGGAGGGGCGTTTCGGCCCGTACGTCACCGACGGTGAAACGAACGCGAGCCTCCGCAAGGGCGACGACCCGGAGACGGTCACGCTCGATCGAGCCGTCGAACTGCTCGCCGAGCGCCGCGCGAAGGGACCCGCGAAGCGGAGCTCACGGCGTAAGAAGGCGAGCTGACCGTTGCCCACAAACTTCGTCGACCGGTCCGCGTCCTATGCTCCAGACCGGGTCGAGACGCGGAATACACTTGCCGCGAGGCTCGTTCGAGCGACCGGGTGCGTGCTGGACGGCGAACGGCCCGGAGCCGAGGGTGGTAAGAGGAGGACTTCCCTCCTAAGGTAAGGCTTGCCGAGAAGCGACGAAGCAGCACGAAGGGACTGAGGGAGCACTGACGCAGAACCAGCTCAACGATTTGCTCGAGTCGGACCAGATCCGCGCCATCGTCGAGAGTGCCGAGGAGCGGGGCTTCATCGACCCGGCCGAGCTCGAGGCGTTCGCCGCCGAGCTCGAGCTCAACGACAACGAGGTCGAGGAGCTCACGCGCGAGCTCGAGCGCACGGGTCTCGAGATCGGCCAGCCCGCCGCGCCGACGGCGGTCGCTCCGAGTGTCGAGGCGCCGAAGGAAGAGAAGGAAACGCAGCCCGAGCCGGAGCCCGAGGCCGAGGCGGCGCCCACGGTCGCCATTTCCGGCTCAGCCGACAGCCTGCAGCTCTTCCTGGCCGACGTCGGCCGCCACAAGCTGCTCACCGCCGCCGAGGAGGTCATGCTCGCGAAGCGAATCGAGCGCGGCGACGTCACGGCGAAGCGCCACATGATCGAGTCGAACCTCCGGCTCGTCGTGTCGATCGCCAAGGGCTACCGCGGGCTCGGCGTCCCGTTCCTCGACCTGATCCAGGAAGGAACGCTTGGGCTCAACCGGGCTGTCGAGAAGTTCGACTGGCGCCGCGGCTACAAGTTCTCGACCTACGCGACCTGGTGGATCCGCCAGTCCGTGCAGCGTGCGGTCGCCAACCACGCCCGCACGATTCGCGTCCCCGTTCACGTCGTCGAGCGCCAGCAGAAGCTGTCACGCGCGGCGCGGCGCCTCGAGGTCGAGCTCGGGCGCGAGGCGACGAAGGAGGAGCTCGCCGAGGCCACCGGCCTGCCGATGCAGCACGTCGACGAGGCGCTCGGCGCCGCGAACGCGTCCGTGTCGCTCAACCAGACGGTCGGCGCCGACGACGAGGGCGAGCTCGGCGACCTGTTCGCCGACCGGGAGGCTGTCGATCCATTCGACGAGGCCGAGGAGTCGCTCCGCCGGCAGGGCGTGCGGCGCGCGCTCGAGGCGCTTCCGGAGCGCGAGCGGCGGATCCTCGAGTTGCGGTTCGGCTTCGAGGGCGAGCCGTGGACGCTCGAGGCGATCGGGAACGAGCTCGATCTGACGCGCGAGCGGGTTCGCCAGCTCGAGGGCCAGGCGCTCTCCCGGCTCGGCGCCCTGCGCGACCTCATCTCGGTCGCGGCCGCCTGAGCTCCTGCGCCAACTCCTCGGCGAGGCACGTCTTGCCCGCGCCGTCGACGCCGTCGATACCGATCCGAGTCAGCCGGTCGGCAGCGTGAACTGTGGCGAGGGTGTCTCCGAGCTCTCCCAGGACGAGGTGTCGAGGTGGCACGACGCCAATCTTCGCGCAGCTCCGAGGATCGCCTCGCGCTCGAGCCGCGTAACGCGCAGTTCGGGAGGCGGCCGGCGCACGAACGAGTCGACAAGGAGGATCTCGTCGAGGTCGAGCTCTCCCTCGCGACGCGCGGCGGCCAGTCCGGCCTCGACCTCGAGCGCCGCGCCGCCGCCGGCCGGCAGTGTCCGTTCGGCCGCAACGCGCCCGCTCGCCACGAAGAACGCGCGCACGTAGCCGGGCACGCCGGCCGGTACGAGCACGCAGCACTCGAGCCGCCGTACACGGTCGAGGCGCTTCAGCTCGCGGCACATCCGCTCGAGAGCGGCCACGCGGTCGCGAAGCCGTCCCGCGTCCTCGAACCTCCGCGCGTCGGATAGCTCGCGCAGGCGGCGTCGCAGGCGTGGAAGCGCCGCTTCCGGCCGGCCCAGCTCCTCCGGAGAGAGCACCCGCGCCGCGAGCTGGGCAGTACGACGCGAACGGAGTGGCCCCATCGGCGAAGGCCGAGTCGAGGCCACGACCGAGTCGCCCCGCTGTCTCAGCCAGACGTGCCGCTCGGGCCGCGCCACCCGTGCGTTGCCCGGCGGGCGGATGTTCCTGATGAGCCTGAGCTCTTCGAGGGCCGCTTCGAGCTCCGACCCGGTCACACGCCACTCGATCCGTTCCGCCGCGGCGAGTGCCGCCTCGACTGCCGGCCGCTGGCGGTCGCTGCGGAAGTAGGAGCGCAAACGCGATCGTAGGTCGCGCGCCCGGCCGACATAGAGAACCTGGTCGTTGCGACCGAGGAAGAAATAGACACCCGGACGGCTCGGCGCTCCGAAGACGAGGTGGCGTTTGCCGAGTAAGCGCCGCGTTCGCGTTGCTGCGAGGCCTGTGAGGTCCGCGACTGTGCGCGCGCCGCGTTCCTGCGCGAGCCCGATCAGCGCGAGCAGGAGCTCCGCCGTCGCGCGAGCGTCCGGCAGCGCGCGGTGGCACGGCTGCTCGCTCGTGCCGAGAAACCAGGCGAGCTGCGCAAGGCCGAAGCCTGCGACCCGACCCGCGAGGAGCGTGCGTGCGAGACGCACGGTGTCGACGACCGGCGAGCCGATGCGGCTGCCGGTCAGCCGCTCGGTCTCTCGGTCGAGGAAGGCTAGGTCGAAGCGCGCGTTGTGCGCGACGAGAACGGCGTCGCCCGCGAAGCCGAGGAAGCTCCGCACCGCCTTGGCAGGATCGGGCGCGCCGCGCAGCTGCTCGCTGCGGAGACCGGTGACGGCGCTCGCTCCGGCGTCGAGCGGCATTCCCGGATCGACGAGGGTCTGGAACTCGGCCTCGACTTCGAAGCCGTGGAGGCGCACCGCTCCGATCTCGCAGATCCCGGAGCGGCCGGGACGCAAGCCGGTCGTCTCGAGGTCGACGACGACGTACGTCGCGTCCTCGAGCAGGAGCGTCGCACCCGGCGGCTCCGCGAGCGCGACGGCGTCGCCGCGCCACGCGAGCCTGGCGTCGGTCTCGACTACATCGTCGAGCAGCGTCCGCGCGAGTGCGACCGGCGTCTGTCGGAGAGCAAAGAGCCGGCGCGCTGCATCCGCCGCCAGCACGGGGCCACGCTGTTCCTCCACGAGTTCCACGAGGCGGTCGGCGGCGTCTAGCCTGAGCTGCATGGCCGAGAGCCTAGGCGAACATACGTTCGCACGCCAGCTCGCGGCGCTCCGCGCCGAGCCTTCCGACGACAGTGAGCAGGTCACGCAAGCTCTGCCGGGCGAGCCGCTCCGCGTGCTCGAAGAGGCCGGCGCGTGGGTTCGGGTGGAGACCGCCTATGCGTATCCCGGCTGGGCGCGGCGCGTGGACCTCGGAGGCGAGCGCAGCTCGGACTGGCTCCAACCGGTCTCCACGGATCCGGTCGAGCGCGCGCGCACTCTCGTCGGCACGCGCTACGAGTGGGGCGGTATGACCTCCGCCGGGATCGACTGCTCCGGCCTCGTCCACATGGCGTTCCGGGCCACCGGCCGGCTCGTGCCGCGAGATGCCGACCAGCAGGAGGACGCCGGCGAGAAGCTCTCGGAGAGCGAACTTCGCGCCGGGGACCTCGTCACGTACGGCCCGCCCGAAGGAGCCGATCACGTGGCGTTCTGGGTCGGCGGAGGCCGCATCCTTCACGCGACGGGGCGGGACGGTGTCGACTGCGTCGTCGAAGAGCAGGAGCCCGACGAGCTGCGAGGACGACGGCGGGCGCTCGTGCGACTCGGCTCCCGCGGCGTACTTTCCGGCGAGCGCTAGATTTCGCCGCTCGCGTGGAGCCGACCGCGTTTCCGAGGAGAGTGGCCGTGACAGCGGCACTCCCGCTTCTCGCCCTCGCGGCCGTTGCAGGCTGTGGCGGCTCCGGCCGCGCGGCCTTGAGCAGCACGCACGCAACGACCAAGCGGACAGCGGCACCGGTGCACACGACGACTGCGGCCTCGACGAGCATCACCGCGGCTGCCGCACCCAAGCATCAGTTCCCGGAGTTCCGGGTCGCGATGGACGAGGCGACGGACTATCTCGACCCGGGGCTCTCCGACACCGCCGAGGGCTGGGGCGTGATGTGGAACGTGTACCTCCCGCTGCTCGGCTACCGGCATGTCAACGGGACAGCCGGAGCGCGGCTCGTTCCGTACCTCGCGACCTCTCTGCCGCGCATCTCGCACGACCGCCGGACGTACCGTCTCGCCCTGCGCGGGGGGCTGCGCTACTCCGACGGCACCAAGGTCAAGGCGCGTGACTTCAAGAAGACCGTCGAGCGAGACTTCCTGCTCGACTCTGCCGGCGCCGCTCTGTTCCGGAACGTCGTGGGGGCGAAGGCGTTCGCGAAGAACCCGAAGCGGCTGAAAGGCGGGATCCGCGGCATCGTCGTCGACGATGCGACCGGGTCGATCGTGATCCGTCTCAAGTCGCCGCAGGCCGACTTCGCGAACGTGCTCGCGTCGGAGTTCGCCGCTCCGGTGCCGGCGGATTCGCCACCGACGGACACGTCGCTCCACCCGCTCCCGGCGACGGGCCCGTATGAGATCACGAGCTACCAGCCGAGGTCGAGGATCGTCGAGCAGCGCAACCCGTACTTCCAGGCGTGGCGGTTCCACGGCGCCGTGCCGGCCGGCAATCCCGACCGCGTGACATGGGACATCGTCCCGACCGCATCGGCGGCGCTCCACCGGGTCATGAGCGGGAAGGACGACTGGATGAGCTACTACCAGGTACCGGACAAACGGCTTCGCACGATTGCGCAGAAGCACAAGAGCCGCCTGCGCACCTTCACGCCGCCGAACCTCATGTACTTCTTCATGAACACGCGGGTGCCGCCGTTCACCAGCCTCAAGGTCCGGCAGGCGGTGAACTACGCGATCTCCCGCCCCCGGCTCAAGCGTCTAGCGGGCGGCCTCGCGCACACCACCGAGAACATCCTGCCGCGGGGATACCCGTCCTTCAGGGCGCACAGCCTCTACCCGCACAACCTGCGCAAGGCGATCCGCCTCGTCCGCGAGTCGGGCTTCCGGGGGAAGCGGGTCTTCGTCTGGAACCACGATGTCCCGGCCGACCTCCCGTTCACCGAATATCTCGTCTCGGTGCTGAACCGCATCGGCTTCCGCGCGCGGGAGAGGATCGTGACCGCCGGCAGCTACTGGACGACGATCGGCAACGAGAAAACGCGGGCACAGATCGGTCTCGCCAACTGGGTTCAGGACTTCCCGCATCCGCTGGACTGGTTCGAGCTCCTCGACGGCCGGACGATCACGCTCACGCACAACGCGAACTACGCGAACTTCGACGTCGGCTGGGTGAACCGTGCGATCGAGCGGCTCACGCGCCCGAAGAAGCTGACGCCCGGGATCGACGGCCGCTGGGCGTCTCTCGACCGCAAGGTGATGCGGCTCGCGCCGTGGGCGCCGTTCCTCAACCAGGAGGAGACGGACTTCTTCAGCCCGCGTGTCGATCTGAGCTGCTACGTCAACAACGTCCTCTACGAGTTCGACTACGCGAGCATCTGCGTCAAACAAAAATGACGCGCGTGCGTCAGGGATAGATAGGCGCAACTGCGCCCAGCAAGGATCGATGCGGATTGATAAGACTTCGCCGCGGGCCGTTCGGCCCGTGAGCGGGGGCCAGGTGGCCCAGGCAGCTGATGCCGAGGACCGGGAGGTGTAAGAGAGTGAGATTGAAGCGTGTGAGATCCGTCGCGATCGCGACGGTTGTCGCGGCGGGGCTCGCGCTGGTCGTGAGCGCCTGCGGCGGAGGCGGCGGGAGCTCGGGTGGAACGACCACCTCGAGCACGTCGACCGCGGGGAAGACCTTCCCGACGCTGAAGGTCGTTTGGGGAACGACCGACTACATGGACCCGGGCCTCTCGTACCGGCTCGAGTCGTGGCAGCTGTTCCAGGACACGTATCTCGGCCTCGTCGTAAAAGCTCGGGTGAGCTGTGACAAGGCCGACTGCACCAAGATCCTGCCGGGCCTTGCGACGACGATCGGCACGGTGTCGGACGGCGGCAAGCACTACGTGTTCACGCTCCGCAAGGGCTTGAAGTACTCGAACGGCCAGCCGATCAAGGCGAGCGACTTCACGAGCACGATCATCCGCGACTTCAAGATGAGCTCGCCGGGCATCGGCTTCTTCTCGAACATCGTCGGCAGCGACGCCTGCGAGGCGAACCCGCCGAAGTGCAAGAGCATCTCGGGGATCGTGACGAACGACACCGCCGGGACCGTTCAGATCTCGCTGAAGCAGCCGGAATCGGACTTCCTCTACGTCATGTCGATCCCGTTCACGTCGCCCGTGCCGGCGTCGACGCCGCAGAAGGACACCGAGAATCCGCCTCCCGCCGCGAGCGGTCCGTATTACATCGCGAGCTACAACCCGAGCAAGTCGTTCGTGATGAAGCGGAACCCGTACTGGAAGAAGGGCTCGATCCCGGCGATCCCTGATGGGAACCCGGACGTGGTCAAGGGATTCATGACGAGTGACCAGGCGCAGTCCGCGCAGTTGACCGCATCGAATCAGCAGGACTACGACGAGAACCTGCTCCCGACGGACCAGCTCCAGCACTACAAGAGCAAGTACGCGAGCCAGGTCAAGTTCTACACCACGCCTTCTACGTACTACTTTTTCCTGAACCAGCGGCTGAAGCCGTTCAGCAGCTTGCAGGCGCGGCAGGCCGTGAACTATGCGGTCAACCGTCAGCAGCTCGTCAACCTGCGTGGCGGCCTCGGGGTGCCGACGCAGAACTTCCTGCCGCCCAGCTATCCGCAGTACCAGAAGATCACTCCGTATCCGTACAACCTGGATAAGGCGAAGCAGCTCGTCGAGCAGTCGGGGATGAAGGGCCAGAAGGTGACCGTCTACACGATCTCCGACGTGGCGGTCGATCTGTCGACCGGCGAGTATCTGCAGGGCCAGCTGAACAAGATCGGTTTCAAGGCGACTCTGAAGCCGCTTGCCAGCGCCAACTACTTCACGATCGTCGGGAACCAGGCGACGAAGGCGCAGATCGGCTTCACCGACTGGTTCGAGGACTACCCGTACCCGTCGGACTGGTTCAACGTCCTCCAGAACGGCGAGAACATCACCCAGATCCACAACAACAACTACGGCAATGTGAACCACTCGTCGATCAACAAGGAGATCGACGCGCTCGACCACCTGCCGCCCAACCAGGCGCTCTCCGAGAGCACGAACTCGAGGTGGGCGGCGGTCGACAAGGACCTGATGGTGAAGTACGCGTCGACGGTGCCGTACCTGAATGGCATCGAGAGCTCGTTCTTCTCGTCGAGGATGAATGTCGACTGCGACATCTTCACCGACAACTTCGACGACGTCGCCCAGTTCTGCCTCAAGTAAACAGTCGTCTTCGGCGCGGTGGTGCCATGTGCGCCACCGCGCCGGGTCGGCCGAACGTGAATTAACTACCCTCTACTGCACCCGTGACGACGACCCAAGAGGAGTTCAGCCTCGACACCGCCTCCGAGCTGGCGGCAAAGGAAGGTGCGGGCAAGGCGATTCAGGGCCGGAGCCCGTGGGTGCTCGCCGGCCGCCGGCTCCGTCGCAATCGGATTGCGCTCGCCTTTCTCGGGATCTTCATCCTCATCGTCGTCTGCTGCCTGCTCGCGCCCGTCTACGTGTCGCACGTCTCGCACATCGGACCGAATGACACACAGAGCGGCGCTTCGGTCGTCGTGAACGGGAAGAGAGTCCCCGTCATCTCGAACGGGAACACCAAGATCGTGAACGGAGTTCCGGTGATCACGCCGGGTGGTATCCCGC
>Ga0335076_10001034_pt1 | contig 26711 bp, 21 predicted proteins | sample Lox_Sample_25_FD_206717 | JGI IMG/M metagenome (GOLD analysis project Ga0335076, IMG submission 206717) | Soil microbial communities from Loxahatchee National Wildlife Refuge, Florida, United States - Lox_Sample_2.5 | ecosystem: Environmental > Terrestrial > Soil > Wetlands | place: USA... | reverse complement strand
ACGTGACCCTTGGTATCGAGGAGACCCGCCGGGCCGGTCTGCTCGACCGGCGCAAGATGCGGAAGGACGTGCGCGAGCTCTCCCACCGCTACGGCCTGGAGGTCGACCCGGATGCCCTGGTGGAAGACCTGCCGGTCGGCATCCAGCAGCGGGTGGAGATCGTCAAGGCCCTGGTCAGGGAGGCGACCGTGCTGATCCTCGATGAGCCCACCGCGGTGCTCACCCCGGCCGAGACCGACGAGCTGTTCCGGATCATCAGGCAGCTCAAGCACGGCGGCAAGTCCATCGTCTTCATCTCGCACAAGCTTAAGGAAGTCCAGGCGATCGCGGATACGATCACCGTGCTGCGCCGGGGCGAGGTCGCGGGCGAAAGACCACCGTCCGCCACCGAGGGCGAGCTCGCCTCGCTCATGGTGGGCAGAAACGTGCAGCTGCGGGTCAGCAAGACGGCAGCCAAGCCGGGCGACGTGGTGCTCGACGTCTCCGATATGACCGTCACCGACGAGGCCGGCCGGGTCTGGGTGAACAGGATATCGTTCCGGGTCCGGGCGGGCGAGATCCTCGGCGTGGCGGGCGTCCAGGGCAATGGGCAGACCGAGCTGTGCGAGGCGCTGATGGGACTGCGGCCGACGGCGGCGGGCCTGGTCACGCTGAACGGCCGTGACCTCACCCACGCCAGGCCGGCCCGGCGACTGGCCGCCGGACTCGCCTATGTGCCCGAGGACCGCCGAGAAGACGGGCTGATCAGCGAGTTCTCCGTGGCCGACAACATGGTGCTCGACCAGTACAACAGGCCGCCGTTCGCCTCCGGCATCAACCTCAACCTCGGCGCGATCGCCGCCAACGCGGCCGAGCGCGTACAGGAATTCGACGTCCGCACCACCTCGACGCAGACACCGGTCGGCACGCTGTCCGGCGGCAACCAGCAGAAGGTCATCCTGGCCAGGGAACTCGGCCACGAACACAAGGTGCTCGTGGCCAGCCAGCCCACCCGCGGGCTGGACGTGGGCTCGATCGAGTTCGTGCACCGCCGCATCGTGGAACAGCGCGACAGGGGCGTGGCCGTGCTCATCGTGTCCGCCGAACTCGACGAGATCTACGCCCTCGCGGACAGGATCGCGGTCATGTACGAGGGCAGGATCACCGGTTTCCGCCCGCCGACGGTGCCGACGGAAGAGCTCGGGCGGCTGATGGCCGGAGCGACCGACCAGGATCCGGGGGCCTCGGCACCGCCGGGGCCGGGGCCCGCCCCGAGTACGGGGACGGCCACACCGGGAGCCGGACAATGAGCGACCAGGTGAGTTCCCCGGATCCAGCCACCACGGCGAAGAAGGAGGACGGATCGGGTTCCCACGGTCTGGGCCGGGCCTTCAGGGACTCGATCACGGAAGGTCATACGGCCACCATCATCGTTCTGGCCATCTTTACCGCATACGTGATAGGCGGGCTGCTGAACGCGTTCACCAACACGACCGTGCTGCACGCCTGGGGCAACTTCTTCTCGGCTCCCGGACACGCGATCGCGGCGGCCTGGGACACCGCGGTGGGCGCCTACGTGGAGCTGTTCGAGGGATCGATCGTCAACCCGCACACCGTCGCGGCGCTGTTCCAGCAGGCGTCGATCGGCACCGCGATCCACGACGGCTACCTGTCAGCCGTGTTCTACCCGCTGTCGGAGACCTGCGTCCAGGCCACGCCGCTGATCCTGGCCGGGCTGGCGGTCGCGCTGCCCTACCAGGCGGGCCTGTTCAACATCGGCGCGCAGAGCCAGCTCATCGGCGGCATGATCGTCGCCACCTACCTCGGCTACGGGGTCAGCCTGCCGTTGTTCGTGCACGTTGTCGTCTGCGTGATCGGCGGTTTCGTGGGCGGCGCGGCGCTCGGCTGGCTGGTCGGCGAGCTCAAGGCGCGGACCGGCGCGCACGAGGTGATCACCACGATCATGCTCAACTACATCATGCTCTACTTCCTTACCTACCTGCTGTCGTTCCGCTACCTGATGCAGGCGCCGCACGCGACGAACCCGGTCAGCCCGGCCATCGTCGGCAACGCTCACCTGCCGCACCTTTTCGGCCCGTCGTTGCGGATCAACGCGGGTTTTCTCATCGCGCTGGCCTGCGCGGCGGGGATGTGGTGGCTGCTGAACCGGACCACGGCCGGCTTCGAGTTCCGCAGCATCGGCAAGAACCCCAGCGCCGCGCGCGTGGCGGGCATGAGCGTGGAACGGAACTGGGTGCTCGTGATGCTGATCGCGGGCGGGCTGGCCGGGCTGAGCGGCGCCGCGGTCATCCAGGGCACCGACTTCAGCCTGAACTTCCAGAGCTACGGAAGTTACGGCATCGACGCGATCACGGTCGCCCTGCTCGGGTTCGGCCGGCCGGGCGGGGTCGTGCTCGCCGGGCTGCTGTTCGGCGCGCTGCGCGCCGGGGCGCCGCTCATGCAGGCCGCCACCGGCACTCCGGTGAGCATGGTGGACGTGCTCGAGGCGGTGATCGTGCTGCTCATCGCGGCGCCACCGCTGATCCGGGCCATGTACCGGCTGCGCGCCAGCCGGGGCGGCGGCGTGGGCGAGGTCATGTCCAAGGGGTGGAACGCATGACGGTAGCGGACCAGGCGCAGCCCGTAGACCTGGACCTGGCGGCCCAGCCCCCGGGCAGCATCTTCCGGCGCTGGGTGGCACCGGTGACGTTCGCCGTGTTCGGGCTGATAGACATCTTCGTCCTGGGGCTGAACTCACACCACGGGGACGTCACCTTCGCCTTCTCCCAGCCGTTCGCCAAGGTGACCGTGCCGAACCTCTCCCTGCCCGCCGCGGTGACCTGTTACGTGTGCGGCGCGATCACCCTCGTGATTGCCGCGCTGCGGGCGTTCCTGCCGTTCGGCACGGTGCTGAAGCGGGTGGCCATCGCGGTGGTCGTCCTGCTGTTCGTCGTCGCCCTGCTGTGCTGGGCCGACGCGGGCCTGACCACGGCGTTCAACGTGGTGAACCTGCTCCAGGGCACGCTGAACGATTCGATCCCGATCATGCTCGGCGCGCTGACCGGCGTCGTGTGCTCCCGCTCCGGAGTGATCAACATCGCCATCGAGGGCCAGCTGCTGCTCGGCGCCTTCACCGCCGCCATCGTGACCAGCAGCTCGGGTTCGCTGTGGCTGGGCCTGGTGTGCGGGGCGCTGGCCGGCCTGCTGGTCGCGGTGCTGCTCGCCGTCTTCGCCATCGGCTACCGGGTGGACCAGGTCATTCTCGGCGTGGTGCTCAGCACGCTGGCCCTCGGCCTCACCGGGTACCTGTACGACGACCTGATGGTGCCCTACGCGAACACGCTGAACTCGCCGGCCACGTTCTCGGCGGTCAAGATCCCGCTGCTGGGCGACATCCCGATCATCGGCCCGGCCTTGTTCGACTCGACCGTCTTCCTGTACATCACCTACGCCGTCCTGGCCGGGGTCCAGGTCGGCCTGTTCTCGACCCGGTGGGGACTGCGCACCCGCGCCATCGGCGAGCACCCCGTCGCGGCCGACACCGTGGGCATCAACGTGATCGCGATGAGATACCGCAACGTCATCGTGGCCGGGCTGATCGCGGGCATCGGCGGCGCCTACTTCACGATCGGCTCGGTCGGCTCGTTCGGCAAGGACATGACCTCAGGCGAGGGCTACATCGCGCTCGCGGCGATGATCTTCGGCCGGTACACGCCGTTCGGCGCGATCGCGGCGGCTCTGCTGTTCGGCTTCACCACGCAGCTGCAGTCGATCATGTCCACCCTGAATACGCCGATCCAGTCGAACCTGCTGCTGATGACCCCGTACATCGTCACGATCATCGTGCTCGCCGGGCTGGTCGGCAGGGTCCGCGGCCCGAAGGCCGAGGGCATCCCCTACGTCAAGGCCTTATTTCATGCCGAACGGGCGGCGTGCGTGCTTTTCCGGCTCCTCGGCGCCTTTGCCGCCGAGGGCGCTTCGGGCGGCAAGGCGCTCTGGGCGGTGGGAGTTGCTCATGTGACTGTAGTGGCTGGGCTCCGGCCCGTTAACGGTGATGGATGAAGGTGGAAGTGACGGCTGAGGCTGAGTTGCGGGCGGCGGTCGAGGCCTGGATCGCGGATGACCCGGACGCGGGCGACCGAGCCGAGCTGCGGGCGCTGTACGATCGCGCCCTCGGCGGCATCCGGGTCGGCGCAGGCTGCGACGCGGGGGCGGGCACGGGGGCGAACGGCGCGGACGCGGACCGGGGCGGCACGGGGGCCGACGGCGCGGACGCGGACGCGGCCGGGGATGCCGGCGCGCTGGCGGAGCTGCGGGACCGGTTCGCGGGCCGGCTGCACTTCGGGACGGCCGGGCTGCGGGGGGCGGTGGCCGCGGGGCCGAACCGGATGAACCGTGCCGTGGTGAGGGCCGCGACCGCGGCCGTGGCCGGCTGGCTGTGCGCGGGCCCGGGGGGCGCGGCCGCCCGCAGCGTCGTGGTCGGCTGCGACGCGCGGCACCGGTCCGCGGAGTTCGCCGACGAGGTGGCCGGGGTGCTGGCCGGGGCGGGCATCGCGGTGCACATGCTTCCGCGGCCCGGCCCCACTCCCCTGCTCGCGTTCGCGGTCCGGCACCTGTGCGCGGCGGCCGGGGTGATGATCACCGCGAGCCACAACCCCGCCGCGGACAACGGGTACAAGCTCTACCTGAGTGACGGCGCCCAGGTCATCCCGCCCGCCGACGCCGAGATCGAAGAGCGGATCGCCGCCTTCGGGCCGCTGACGCCGATCCCGGTGGCCGGCCCGGACAGCCCGCTGGTCACCCGGCACGGCGACGAGGTGGCGCGGGCCTACCTGGACGCGGTGACCGGGCTCTGCGGGACGAGCTCCGGCCGGACCCCGCTGACCGTCGTCTACACGCCGATGCACGGGGTGGCCGGGCCGCTGATGCTGCGCGCGCTGCGGCAGGCCGGCTTCGCGGCGCCGCACGTGGTAGCCGCGCAGGCGGACCCCGACCCCGACTTCCCGACCGTCGCGTTTCCCAACCCGGAAGAGGCGGGCGCGCTCGACCTGGCGCTGGCCGACGCGCGGCGGCTCGGCGCCGACCTGGTGGTGGCCAGCGACCCGGACGGGGACCGGCTGGCCGTGGCCGTGCCCGGCCCGGCTGGCCGCGACCCGGCCGCCGGCGGCTGGCGGGTGCTGACCGGCGACCAGGTGGGCGCCCTGCTCGGTGCTCACCTGCTGGCGCGGACCGCGGGCGAGGACGCGCCGCGGCAGCCGCTGGTGGCGTCCACCGTCGTCTCCTCGACGCTGCTGGCCAAGATCGCGGCGGCGGCCGGGGTCCGCTATACCGAGACGCTGACCGGGTTCAAGTGGATCGCCCGCGCCGCCGACGGCCAGCCGGGAACCCGGTTCGTGTTCGGCTACGAGGAGGCGCTCGGCTACGCCGTCGGCGACGTGGTGCGGGACAAGGACGGCATCGGCGCCGCGCTGGCCGTGCTCGGGATGGCGGAGGAGGCGAAAGCCGCAGGCCGTTCGGTCATCGAAAAATACGACGACCTGGAGCGGGCCTACGGCGTGCACCTGACCTCCCAGCTCACCCTGCGCACGTCCGACCAGGAGCGGGTCATGAGCCGGCTCAGGTCGGCGCCGCCGGCAGCCCTCGGGGACGTGCCCGTGTCCGCGGTCACCGACCTGGCCACGGCCGGCCGCGGGTCGCGGGCCGCGGTGCCGCGGGCCGACGTGCTGAGCTTCCGGCTTCCCGGCGCCCGGGTGGCGCTGCGGCCGAGCGGCACCGAGCCGAAGATCAAGTGCTACATCGAGATCACCGAGCCGCTGGCCGGACGGCCGCTGGCGGCCGCCCGCGAGGCCGCGGCCGGACGCCTGGGACCGCTGCGGGCCGCGCTGCAAGCCGTGCTGGCCGACGCCTGATCGCGCCCGCCGGAACGGTCGAACGCACCCGCCCGCCGGGCGGACTCATGAGCCAGACGGCCATGGCCTTAGTCACCAATTCCGGTAATTCTCGCTGACCAGCGGAATTCTCGTTACCAAAGGCCTGCTCCCGGCCTTACCTGCGCCTCTTCCTGACGGGCAGGAAGCCACGTGTGCTGACAGCACAGGCAGAGGAAGGAGCCCACTTCCCGCTGCTTATGGCCGCGTGGAAGCTGGCGCCGGCCCTCGCGGCCGGGAACTGCAGTATCCTCAAGCCGGCCTCGCCGACGCCCTGGTCGATCCTGAAGCTGGCCGAGGTGATCGGTGACCTCCTGCCGGCCGGCGTGCTCAACGTCGTCACCGGGCCCGGCGGTGAGATCGGCAAGGCGCTGGCGGCCAACCCGCGGATCGCCAAGGTGGCCTTCACCGGCGAGACCGTCACCGGGCGGCTGATCATGCAGTACGCGGCGCAGAACCTGATCCCGGTCACGCTGGAACTCGGCGGCAAATCACCGAACATCTTCTTCAGCGACGTCATGACCGCGGACGACGAGTTCCTCGACAAGGCCGTCGAGGGCCTCGTGCTGTACGCGTTCAACAAGGGCGAGGTCTGCACCTGCCCGTCGCGGGCGCTCATCCAGGAGGACATCTACGAGGACTTCATGTCCCGCGCGCTGGCCCGGATCGCCAAGATCAGGCAGGGCAACCCGCTGGACACTGAGACCATGATCGGCCCGCAGGTGTCCGCCGAGCAACTGGAGAAGATCACCTCCTACGTGGACGTCGGCAGGCAGGAAGGGGCCGAGGTCCTCATCGGCGGGAAGCGGGCCGAGATCGGCGGCGAATTCGCCGGCGGATACTTCTACCAGCCGACCGTGCTCAAGGGACACAACAAGATGCGGGTGTTCCAGGAGGAGATCTTCGGGCCGGTGCTCGCCGTGACTACCTTCCGCGACCAGGCCGACGCCATCGAGATCGCCAACGACACCCCGTACGGCCTGGGCGCCGGGGTCTGGACCCGTGACGGTGATCGCGCCTTCCGGATGGGCCGCGCCATCAAGGCGGGCCGGGTGTGGACCAACTGCTACCACCAGTACCCGGCGGGCGCCGCGTTCGGCGGCTACAAGATCTCCGGCATCGGCCGCGAGACCCACAAGATGATGCTGGAGCACTATACCCAGACGAAGAACCTGCTGGTGAGCTACAGCACCGAGCCGCTCGGGCTGTTCTGACGCCTGAGCGGATCGCGGATCCTGGCGGGCGGCCGCCCGCCAGGATCTCGGCCACCCCCGCGGCGCGCGGCTGCGGCCGCCGGCCCGGCCCGCCACGGCCAAGAACCCGATCACGCACACCAGCGGCCCGGGGTACTGGTTCTGGAGCGAGGACCTGATCAAGTGGGAGAAGGTCACCGGGGTACCGAACGTGGTGGCGGGCTCCCGCGCTCCCTTCGGCGCGACCCGTCAGCGCCCGGCCGCCAGCCACGGACCGACGCGGCCGAGCAGGAGGAACCCGAGCAGGACGCCGGCCACCAGGCTGGCGGCGATCAGCCACTGCCGCAGGCCGGCCCCGGTGACGTCGGGGCGCGTCCGGCGCAGCCAGTCACGCGGGGCCAGCCGGAACACCTCGCCCAGATGGCCGAGCACGTGGACGGTCATGGCGCAGAACCAGAGCACGAAGCTGGCCTTGTGCACCTTGAGCAGCAGCGGCAGCCAGGACCGGCCCGCCAGGAGCAGGCCCACGCCGCTGGCCAGCAGCACCAGGGTGAGGATGATCACCACCGGGCCGAGCAGGCGCAGCAGGATCGGCGGCGGCCCCTTGCGCCGGTAGGCCGGAGCGCCGCGGTAGTAGCGGGCGAACCGCCAGGTGGTGCTGCCCACCTTGAGCAGCACCGGCGGTATCAGCACCATGCCGACGAACACGTGCGGCGAAAGCAGCGCGCGGACACGCAAGACGGTGACGCCCTCGATCGCCAGCAGTACCAGCAGGACCGCGGCGTTCGCCGCGGTCAGCCGCGCGTTGCCGGCCACGCCGGCGTCGTCTTTTCGCGCCCGGCGCGTCACCCGGCCCGGCGGGCCGGGATGCCCCGGCCCGCCGGTCGTGGCATGCGAGGGCGCCCCTGTCATGTCCTGCACAGGAGGCACGTTATGAGACGAACGTGACGGCTGCATGAAGATGCCGCCTGCCCCCTGGGGCTGCCTTGCACTGGTGAGCCCGGGCCCGGGCGCACCGACGGCCCGGCGCATCCTCGCGGCGGGCGTTAGCCCACGGTGAGCGCCCGGGCCTGGTTCACGTCTTCGCGCATCTGGCTGACCAGGGCCTCGACGGAATCGAACCGCTCCGTGGGGCGGAGCCGGGCGGCGAATTCGATGGCGGCGTGGACGCCGTACAGGTCCAGGTCGTCGCGGTCGAGTGCGTACGCCTCGACGGTGCGGTCGCCGATGCCGAACGTCGGGTTGGTGCCGACCGAGATCGCGGCGGGCCAGCGGCTGGTCTCGGTGCCGTCCAGGTCCAGGCGGGCCAGCCAGCCGGCGTATATGCCGTCGGCAGGGGTGGCGGTGTGCGGCGGCGTCTCCAGGTTGGCGGTCGGGAAACCCAGCCCGCGGCCGCGCATGTGACCGCGGACCACGACTCCCTCGACGCGGTGCGGACGGCCCAGCGCCACGGCGGCGGCAGCCACGTCGCCGGCGGCCAGCTGCTCCCTGATATAGGACGAGGAGAGCGTCAGGCCGTCCGCCACGAGCAACGGCACGCCCTCGGCGGTGAAGTCGTACTTCTCGCCCAGCCGGGCCAGCAGCGGCACGTCGCCCGCGGCCTTGTGGCCGAACCTGAAGTTCTCCCCCACCACCACGGCGGCGGCGTGCAGCCGTTCGGCCAGCACCACCCGGACGAACTCATCCGGGCTGAGCCGGGAGAATTCCACCGTGAACGGAAGCACGCACAGGGCGTCGACACCGAGGCCGGCCAGCAGTTCGGCCAGCCGCCGCGCGGAGGTGAGGTCGGGCGGGTGCGAGCCCGGCCTGACCACCTCGTCCGGGTGCGGGTCGAAGGTGATCACCACGACGGGCAAGTGCCTCACGCGGGCGATATGCACGGCGCGGCCGATGATGCTCTGGTGGCCGCGGTGCACGCCGTCGAACACGCCGATGGTCACGACGCACTCGCCCCAGTCCGAGGGCACCTCGGCCAAGCCGTACCAGCGGTACACGTTCCCCGTTCCTCCTTCGCCGCCAGACCACGAGTGCCTCAGAGCACAAGCCTACGGCCTCAGGCAAAGACGACGAGCGGCCTTGCCTGTCCGGACTCCTCGGTGACCAGGGCGACAAGGCTGCCGTCGGGCGCGTAGGCGGCGGTCGGACCGGGGCCGGCCGGGCCGGGGCCAGACCGGCCGGGGGCGACCGCGGGCGTTTCCGCGGAAACGCCGGCCGGGGCCAGCCGGCCGCCGTTGGCCAGGCGGCGAGCCTCGTCCGCGGTCAGGTCCCGGCGCGGGAAGGCCGCCGATGCCGCCTGGGCCAGCGGCAGCACCGCGAACCGCTCGGCCAGCTGGTCCAGCGTGCGGGCCTCCTCGACGCGGTAGCTGCCCACCCTGGTGCGGCGCAGCCGGGTCAGGTGGCCGCCGGTGCCCAGGGCCGCGCCGAGGTCGCGGGCCAGCGCCCTGATGTAAGTGCCGCTCGAGCAGCGGACGGTGGCGTCGACGTCGAGGTAATCCCCGTCGCGGTGCAGCGCGGTGACCGCGAGCTCAGAGACCGTCACCGGCCGGGCCTTGAGCTCGGGTGCCGCGCCCGCCCGCGTCAGCCGGTAGGCGCGCTGCCCGTCCACCTTGACCGCGCTGACCGCGGGCGGCACCTGCTTGATGTCCGCGGTGAGCCCGGCCATCGCGGCGGCCAGGGTTTCCGCGGAAACGCCCGCGGCCGACGAGGTGCCGGTGGTCTCGCCCTCCGCGTCGTCGGTGCTGGTCGACTGGCCGAGCCTGATCGTCGCGGCATACTCCTTCTCGGTCAGCGTCAGGTAACCGAGCAGCCTGGTAGCCTGCTGCACGCCCACCACCAGGACGCCGGTCGCCATCGGGTCCAGGGTCCCGGCGTGGCCCACCTTCCGGGTCCCGGCTAGCCGCCGGACCCGTGCCACGACGTCATGCGACGTCATGCCGCCTGGCTTGTCCACGATGACCAGGCCGCTCGCGCTCATGGGTGCTAGTCGTTTTCGTCGTCGCCGGCCGGCTTGCGGTAGGGGTCGGGGTCACCGGCCGCAACGGCACCCTCACGGGCGCGGGCGAGTTCGGCGTCGGCGTTCCTGGCCTGCGCGACCAGTTCCTCGATCCGCTGGGCGCTGTCCGGCAGCACGTCGGCCACGAACTCGAGCGACGGCGTGTGCCGCAGGCCCAGCTGCCTGCCCACCTCCGACCGGATGATGCCGGTGGCGCTGTGCAACGCGGCCGCGGTGTCGGCCCGCTCGGCGTCAGATCCGTACACCGTGTAGAACACGGTGGCCTCGCGCAGGTCGTTGGTCAGCCGGGCTTCGGTGACGGTCGCGAAGCCCAGTCTGGGGTCCTTGATCCGGCGCTCCAGCATTTCCGCGACGATCTGGCTGATCCGGTCGGCCAGCTTGCGCGCCCTGGCGGCGTCCATGGTCCGTCAGTCCTCCTCATTGAACAGCCGCTGCCGAGCCGACAGCAGCTTGATCTCGGGGTGCCCGGCCACCAGGCGCTCGCACTCGTCGAGCACGCTGATCGCGTTCTGGGCCGTGGCGGACACGACCGCCACGGCTATCTCGGCCCGCCGGTGCAGATCCAGGTGCCCGGTCTCGGCGACCGCGGCACCTGGATAGCGCCGACGCAGCTCAGCGACCAGCGGCCGGACGACACCCCGCTTGGCCTTCAGCGAGTGCACGTCGCCGAGCAGCACGTCCAGTGTCAGCGCGGCGACGTACACGGCAGCACTCCGCTCCTGCCCGGGTACCGGCCCGGACGCCTGGTCAGGTCCTCGGCTTCTCCCTCATCTCGAAGGTCTCGATCGTGTCGCCGATCCTGACGTCGTTGTAGCCGATGCCGATACCGCACTCGTAGCCCTCGCGGACCTCCGTCGCGTCCTCCTTGAACCGGCGCAGCGACTCCACCGTCAGGTTGTCGGAGACCACCACGCCGTCCCGGATCAGCCGTGCCTTGCTGCCGCGGTGGATCGACCCGCTGCGCACGATGCAGCCGGCCACGTTGCCGACCCTGGGCACCCGGAAGACCTCCCTGATCTCTGCCGTGCCGAGCTGGGCCTCCTCGAACTCGGGCTTGAGCATGCCCTTGAGCGCGGCCTCGACCTCCTCGATCGCCTGGTAGATGATCGAGTAGTAGCGGATGTCCACGCCCTCGCGCTGGGCCAGCTCACCCGCCCGGCCGGCCGGCCGGACGTTGAAGCCGATGATCACCGCGTCCGAGGCGATGGCGAGGTTGACGTCATCCTGCGTGATCGCGCCGACGCCGCGGCCGATGACCCGCAGGCTGACCTCGTCACCCACGTCGAGCTGGAGCAGCGCATCCTCCAGGGCCTCCACCGAGCCGGAGACGTCGCCCTTGATGATGAGCAGAAGTTCCTCGCGCTCACCGGCCTTGAACGCCGACTCCAGGTCCTCGAGCGTGACCCGGCGCCGTCCCTGGGCGAACTGGGCGACACGCTCGCGCGCCTCCCGCCGCTCAGCGATCTGCCTGGCCATCCGGTCGTCGGAGACGACCAGGAAGTTGTCGCCCGCGTCGGGCACCGCGGTCAGGCCGAGCACCTGCACCGGCCGGGACGGCAGGGCCTCGGGTATCGGCTCGTTGTTCTCGTCCAGCATGGCCCGGACCCTGCCGAACGCCTCGCCGCACACGATCGAGTCGCCGACGTGCAGCGTGCCGCGCTGCACCAGCACGGTGGCGACCGGGCCGCGGCCCTTGTCCAGGTGCGCCTCGATGGCCACGCCCTGCGCGTCCTGCTTCGGGTTGGCGCGCAGGTCGAGCTCGGCGTCGGCGGTCAGGACGATCGCCTCGAGCAGGCTACTGATGCCCGTGCGCTTGGTCGCGGACACGTCCACGAACTGCGTTTCGCCGCCGAACTCCTCGGCGACGAGCCCGTACTCGGTCAGCTGGGCGCGCACCCGCTGCGGGTCGGCGCCCTCCTTGTCGACCTTGTTGACCGCCACCACGATGGGCACGCCCGCCGCCTGCGCGTGGTTCAGCGCCTCGGTGGTCTGCGGCTTCACGCCGTCGTCGGCCGCCACCACCAGCACCACCAGGTCGGTGGTCTCGGCGCCGCGGGCCCGCATGGCCGTGAACGCCTCGTGACCGGGGGTGTCGATGAAGGTGATCTTGCGTTCCTCGCCGTCCACCTCGGTGGTCACCTGGTACGCGCCGATGTGCTGGGTGATGCCGCCCGCTTCGCGGGCCACCATGTTGGTGTGCCTGATCGCGTCGAGCAGCTTGGTCTTGCCGTGGTCGACGTGACCCATCACGGTCACGACCGGCGGCCGGGGCACCAGGTCGGCGTCGCTGCCCTCGTCCTGGCCGAACTCGATGTCGAACGACTCGAGGAGCTCGCGGTCCTCTTCCTCGGGCGAGACGACCTGGACGTTGTAGTTCAGCTCGGCACCGAGCAGCTGCAGCGTCTCGTCGTTCACCGATTGGGTCGCGGTCACCATCTCGCCGAGATGCAGCATGACCTGCACCAGCGACGCCGGGTTGGCACCGATCTTGTCGGCGAAGTCGGCCAGCGACGCGCCGCGCGACAGCCGGACCGCCTGGCCGTTGCCCCGGGGGACCTGAACGCCGCCGATCGTCGGCGCCTGCATGTTGTCGAACTCCTGGCGCCGCTGCGACCTGGACTTCCTGGCCCGCGACGGGCGTCCGCCCGGACGCCCGAAGGCACCCTGGGTACCGCCGCGGCCCCGGCCGCCGCCTGGGCGCGGCGGGCCGCCGGTCCCGGTGCGGGGAGCGCCCCCAGCGGGACCGCCTCCGGTCCGCGGGCCGCCGCCTGCGCCGCCGCGGCCGCCGCCACCACCGCCGCCGGGCCGGGTACCGGCCCCGGCACCGCCGGGGCCACCGCGGCCGCCGCCGGGTCCGCCTCGTCCGGTACCGGACGGCGCCGACCGGGAAGGCATGTTCATCGGGCTCGGCCGGGGACCGCCGGGACGCGGACCCGCGAACCCGCTGGGACGCGGACCGCCGTCAGACGAGCTGGGACGACCCGGGCCACGCCCGCCCGGACGCGGGCCGCCGGGGCTGCCCGCGGCGCCCGCCGACGGGCCGGGACGACCCGGCTGGCCGGGTGCGCCTGCGCCCTGGGACCTGGGCGGCGTCGATCCCATGCCGGTCGCGGTCGAGCTGAACGGGTTGTTGCCCGGCCTGGGGCCGGGACGCGGGGCACCCTGGCGCGGACCGGGCGCGCCCTGCCTGGGCGCGCCCTGCCTGGGCGCGCCCGGCCTGGGCGCGCCGCCTCCCTGGGGCCTCGGCGCGGACGGCCGCGGCCCCTGACCGCCCTGGCCCGGCTGGTCGGGGCGGCCCGACGGGCCGCCGGAACGCTGCCCCGGCGCGCCGGGACGCGGGGCCGAGGGCCGGGCCTGACCCGTCCCCGGGCTGCGGAAGTCAGCCGGAGTGGCCGGGGGCCTCGGCACCCTCGGGGCGCTAGGGACGGCCGGCGTCTCCCGGCCCCGGCTCCTCGGGTCGGGACCGGGCCGGGACGCGGGCGACGGCGGGACGGGCGGCAGCGGGCGGGCCGCCGCATCGGGGGAGGTCCCGCTCGCGGCGGCGCCATCGGGCGCGGCCGCGCGCTCGGCGGAACCGTTGGCCGCCCCTTCGGGTGCGGTCCTGCCGGGTGCGGTCCTAGGGACGGCCGGAGCCTCGGCCGCCGCCGCGGCGGCGCCGTCACGGGCCGCCACGCCCGGGCCGGGACGCGGCTTGGGACTGGCCGCGTGACCGCCGGGCGGCGCCGGGGTCGCACTGGCCCGCGGCGCGGACGGCGCCGCAAGCCTGGCCGCTTGAGTTGATTGTTCCGGCGCCTTGGCGGCGAACGCCTCCTTGAGCCGCCGTACCACTGGTGCCTCGATCGTCGAGGACGCTGACCTTACGAACTCGCCCATATCCTTGAGCTGGTCCATGATGGCCTTGCTCTCAACGCCGAACTCCCTCGCGAGTTCGTAAACCCGGACCTTCGCCACTACGCTCCTTCTCGGCCCGTTTCCCCGGACCTGTTACCGGACCCCGGCCCGGGCAGAGCGTGCTCCGGGTCGGCCTCAGCCTATGGTGATCATCGCCGCGTGCTCATCGAGCGCTCATCAGCTTCTCGACCTGCTTTCCGACAGGTGGCTCTTCTCGCCTCTTACAGCGTGCTGCCCAGCCAGGTTGTTCCGCCGCCAGTAATGCTATTCCGGGGATTCCGCGCCGCACAGGTACTCAGCCAGTGGTTCCAGGCTGAGCAACCCGGCGACGCGCAAGGCCCGGGGGAACGCCCGGCGCCGCCGCGCGAGTTCCAGACAGGCCGGGCTGGGATGCAGGTACGCACCCCGGCCAGGCAGCCGGCCCCGCGGGTCGGGCTGAATGGCGTCCCCAGCCGCTACGAGACGAAGCAGGCTGGACTTGACCACACGCTCCTTGCAGCCTACACAGGTTCGCATCGGGGGCATACCCGGGATGTGCCGCTCGGCTCGCGTGGCCATTACGCATCCAGTCTACCGTGTCCGCACGTCTCCCACCGCGGGCGGGAACTGCGGCTACGGGGGCCGGTGAGACGCAAGCGGCGAAGGCAGCGGACGGGACGGATGGCTATTCGGGCGTCTGCGCCATGGGCCCGGCGGGCGGCGAGGCCGCCGGGTCGCCCGCCACCGGAGCCGCCGGGACGGCGGCATCCTCCGCCGGAATCGCCGCGTCCTCCGCCGGGACGGCCGCGTCGGACCTGATGTCGATGCGCCAGCCGGTGAGCCTGGCGGCCAGCCTGGCGTTCTGCCCCTCCTTGCCTATCGCCAGCGACAACTGGTAATCGGGCACGATGACCTGAGCTTCCCTGGCCGCCGCGTCCACCACGTGGACCCGGCTCACCCGGGCCGGCGACAGCGCGTTGGCCACGAATCCCGCCGGTTCGTCGGAGTAGTCCACGATGTCGATCTTCTCGCCGTGCAGCTCGTTCATCACGTTCCGCACCCGGCTGCCCATGGGGCCGATGCAAGCGCCCTTGGCGTTGACGCCCTGCTGGTGTGACCGGACCGCGATCTTGGTGCGGTGCCCGGCCTCGCGGGCGATGGCGACGATCTCCACCGCGCCGGCCGCGATCTCGGGCACCTCGAGCGCGAACAGTTTCTTCACCAGACCCGGATGGGTCCGCGACAGGGTAACCGAAGGCCCGCGGTGCCCCTTGCGCACGTGCAGCACGTAGCAGCGGATCCGCTCGCCGTGGACGTAACGCTCGCCGGGCACCTGCTCGGCAGGCGGCAGCACCGCCTCGAGCTTGCCCAGGTCGACCAGCACGGTCCTCGGGTCCTTGCCCTGCTGGATCACCCCCGCCACGATGTCGCCCTCGCGGCCCGCGTACTCGCCGAAGGTCAGCTCGTCCTCGACGTCGCGCAGCCGCTGCAGGATCACCTGGCGCGCGGTGGTCGCGGCGATCCGGCCGAAGCCGGCCGGGGTGTCGTCGTACTCCCGGACCGTGGTCCCGTCCGGGCCGGCCTGGATGGCCCACACGGTGACGTGCCCGCTCTTCCTGTCCACCTCGACGCGCGCCGCCGGGGACGCGCCCTCGGACTTGTGGTACGCGACGAGCAGTGCGTCCTCGATGGCCTTGATGGCCTGATCCAGCGAGATGTCCTTCTCGCTCTCCAGGCTCCGCAGCACGCTCAGGTCAATGTCCATCGCGGGTCGCTCCCAGCTCCGTGTGCGGGTGCCCGAACTCCACCTGGACGGCGCCGGCCCCGAGCACGGCGTAACCGAAGCGGCGCCGGGCCCCCTCGACCTCCATCGTCACCCCGTCTGAGTCGACCGCGACGACGCGGCCGGCGATGGGACCGGCATCCGTGACGGTGACCTGGACCAGGCGCCCCACCGCGCGCCGCCAGTGCCTCGGATCGGTCAGCGGGCGATCCACGCCGGGCGATGAGACTTCGAGCGTGTAGGGGAAATCGCCCATCACGGCCACCGTGTCGAGCGCGGCCGACAGCTGGCGGCTGATCGTCGCGGCGTCGTCCAGGCTCACGCCCTGGTCGCCGTCCACGACCACGCGCAGCAGCCGCCGCCGACCCGCGGCGCTCACCCGGACCGATTCCAGGTCCATGCCCGCGGCGGCGACCACGGGCCGGACGACATCCGCGATCCTGCCCTCGTCCGTGCCCATTTCCGGCGACCCCCCACCCACCTCCCCAGCACCCTTCGCAGCCCGGCGAGGGCCCTGCTTGCCGGGCCGGGGCTCGCCGGGGCGGGGCTCGCCGGGCCAGGGCGGCTGGCCGGGCCCGGGTACGTGACGCTGGCCTCCTGGCATCACGACCTCCTCGTCCACGACCTGCGGGATTGGGACCTAGCCTATCCGGGGTTGGGCGCTGAAGCGGATAGGACCGGCCGGCCTCACCAAACCTCGAGTGGTAGCTTGCCGGTGTGCCCGACATTGTGCCGAGGCGCCGCCTCCTGCTCGCCTCGACGACGGCGCTGCCGATGCTGTTCGCCGCCGCCGGCTGCCGGTCCCAGGACGTGTTCACCGGCCCCGATCCGCTGGCGGGCCGACCGCCGCCGGCCCGCGACGTGCTGACCTTGCAGGCCGTCATCGCGGCGGAGGAAACGCTGGTCGGGCTGTACCGGGCGGCCGTCGTCGCCGGCCCGCAGGGCACCGTCCGGTCGCGGATGCTCGGATCGCTGCTCGCCCAGCACGAGCAGCATCTCGCCCAGCTGCGGGCCAGGCTCGTCGAGCCGGCCGGACAGCCGTCACCGGCCCGGACGGCCGGGCCGGTGGCGGCCACGGCCGGCCACCCGTCCGGTCGGGGGCCGGCCGGCGTCGACATCGCCCGGCTGCGGGCCGCCGAGGCCGCGTCGGCGGCCCGCCTGGTGCGGCAGCTGGCCACGGTGCCGCCCGCCCTGGCCCAGCTGTTCGCGAGCATCGCCGCCTCCGACGCCGCCCACGTCATGGTGCTGGGCGGTTGACCGCGTCCGTGGCCGCGCTGCAGGCCGCGCTCGCGGCCGAAGACGCGGCGATCTTCGGCTACGGGGCGGCGGGCGCCCAGCTGACCGGGAGCAGCCTGGCCGCGGCCGAACGCGACTGGACCGGGCACAACGAGGCCCGCGACGTGCTGGCCGCGATGATCTCCGGGCTGGGCGCCACGCCGGCCGCCGCGCAGGCCTTCTACCAGCTCCCGTTCCCGGTGCACGACGCGGCCAGCGCGATGGCGCTCGCGGCCCGCCTCGAAGACGGCGTGACCCGGGCCTACCTCGGCCTGGTCGCGGTCACCGACCAGCAGCTCAGGCGGTTCGGCGCGATGGCCATGCAGGGTGCGGCGCAGCGGGCCGCGTTCTGGCGGGGCAGCACCCAGGCATTCCCCGGCCTGTCCCCGTTATCCGGGGCCGTTCAGCTCATCGGGCGGGCGAGCTCAGCGGCCGGAGTCTCGCACGGGTTCATCCTGGCGGGCCCCGGCGTCAGACGTTGCGGCGCAGCGAAGCCAGCACCCGCACGATCGTGCCGGCCGCCCGGTCAACGTCGTCGGCGACGGCGATCCGCTCCGCCCACGACCACCAGAACCACCACAAGCCGTCCTTACCGCAACCGACGTACACATTCTCCTCGAGGGCCCGCGCGGCCGGGTTGACCACGTACAGGCTGGGCCTGCGTCCCGGCGGCGCCATCAGCCACGCCTCAAGCCCCCGATGGGATAGCTCGCCGGCTAGCTTCTCGAGGTAAATCGCCTGCATCTGGTCCGGATCGCCGGTCCGTTCGACTTCCACCGTTATCACCGTTGTAACTTATAGGAGTCAGACGAGGACTGAATGCTGCCGCCTTTCAGCATGCCGCCGCGGCAGCGCCCGCGCAACGCGCATCGGGAAAATCCCGGACCGGGAACCTTGCGCGGCGCACCAAGGAAGACGCGGCAGCCCGGCTATCGGTTCACTATAAGACCATTAACCCGGCCTCGCCAGTCGGCTGGCGCCCGTGCGCTAGTCCGGCAGGGGCGCCGGGAGCGGCTCGGAATGCAGCACGGTCAGCCGCGACACCGCCCGGGTGAGCGCCACGTACAGCCGGTGCAGGCCCCTGGCCTCGGCGGCGGCGATGCGAGCCGGCTCGACCACGATGACATGATCGTATTCGAGCCCCTTGGCCAGCGTGACGGGAACCAGCGTGAGCCGCGAGTCGGCGCCCGGCGTGCCGTACTGCACGCCCCCCGCCGCCAGCGCCCGGCCCAGGGCGGCCAGCTGCGGGTCGGCCGCGATGACGGCGACAGAACCGGGCCGCGCGCAGGCCTTCCTGCAAACGCTGACCAGGGCCGGGCCGAGCGCGTCTGGCGGCACCCCGACCAGGTCCAGGGCACCGGGGTCGGCCCGCAGCGACGAGGCCGGCCGCAGTTCGGGAGCGATCACCCCGAGCAGCCGCGAGGCGTAGTCCAGGATCTGCCGTGGCACCCGGTAGCCCACCGAGAGCTCCCGGATCGCAGTGTCCGGCTTGCCCAGGTTGGCCAGCAGGGACGGCCAGGATGGCGCCGCCCACGGCGTGGTGCCCTGGGCCAGGTCGCCGAGGACGGTGGCCGAGCCGGTAGAGCACCGGCGGCCGAGCGCCCGGCATTCCATCGGCGACAGGTCCTGCGCCTCGTCCACCACCACGTGCGCCAGGCTGGGCGTCCGGGTGATCAGGTCGCGCGCCTCGTCGATGAGCACCACGTCCGCCGCCGACCAGCGGGCCGAACCCGGACCGCGCACCGCCCTCAACTGGGCCGCGGTCCACGCGATGGCCGCCTGCTCGGCGGCAGTCAGCACGCCCTCGGCCGCCTCGGACAGGGCAGGCGCCGAGGACAGCAGGCCGAACACCAGCCGCACCGGGTCCGCCCTCGGCCACATCGCGTCCACTGCGGCGCGCACCGGCCGGGACCGGCGCACCGCCTCATGGGTGCGGTCGTCGCAGGCCTCCCCCGCGGCCTCCATCCGGGTCAGGATCACGTGCGCGATCCGATGCTCGAGCAGTTCCCGGGCCGCGCCGTACCGGACGCCGCGGTGCCGTAGCTCGTGCACGAGCTCCTCGAGCTCCCAGGCGGCCACCCGCCAGCGCCGCGAGCCGCGCGGCAGCACCACCGCCGCCGCCGGCGTCCTGACCGACCCCCACAGCGCCCGCCGCAGCACCTCCGCCATCCGCGCGTCGCCCTTGACGACCGCGGCCGCCTCGTCATCGGAGCCGCGCACGGCCAGCGGCCGGCCGGCCCCGTCGGAGCTGACCAGCTCGCCGACGGTGGTCTGGGTGACGTCGAGCTCGCCGAGCGCGGGCAGGACGTTGCGGATGTAGGAGAGGAAGGCCCGGTTCGGCCCGACCATGACTACCCCGCGCCGCCGGACCTGCTCCCGGTACGCGTACAGCAGGTAGGCGACCCGGTGCAGCCCGACCGCGGTCTTCCCGGTGCCCGGCGCCCCCTGCACGCAGACCGTCTCGGCGGCCCCGGCGCGGACGATGTCGTCCTGGTCCGGCTGGATGGTCGCGACGATGTCCCGCATGGGGCCCGACCGCGGCCGCTCGATCTCCTCGATCAGGATCCGGCTCGGCCCGGTTCCCGTCCTTCGGGCCGAACGGTCCTGGTCATCCGCCCCGGCTTCGCTACGTGCCCCGGCGGCGAAGAGGTCGTCCTCGTAGGCGGTCAGCTCACCGCCGGAGAAGCCGAAGCGCCGGCGCAGCGCGAGGTTCATCGGGTCCGCCGCGCTGGCCCGGTAGAACGGCCGGGACACCGGCGCCCGCCAGTCGATCACCGCGGGCGTGCCGTCCGGCGCGTGCACGTGCCTGCGGCCGATGTGGAAGCTGTGCCCCGCGACGCCGTCGTCGACCCCGGTTCCGTCGGTTCCGGGCTTTCCTCTCGCGGATATTTCAGTTCCGTAATTTCCGGATTCGGGTTGTCGGGCCCCGCCCTGTCGGGCCCCGTGCTGGCCGGCCCCGTGCTGTCGGGCCCCGTGCTGTCGGGCCCCGTGCTGGCCGGCATAGTCGAGGCGGCCGAAGAACAGCGGCGCGTCGGGGATGTCTTTGAGGGCTTCGGCCCGGTGGTGCAACTCGGCCTTGAGGTATTCCTCCGAGACCGGATCGCCGCCCATCGCCCGCAGTGACAGCACGTCCTCTCGCATCAGCCGCAGGTACTCACGAGAACGCCGGAGCTGGTCCCGCTCGGCGGTCAGGACGGCGTCGGGGCCACCCCGTTCGGGGTTATGGTTTTCTGTTCGTGACGCAACCACAAGGCCGGGAACTTACCAGGGAGCCGCGGATAAGTCACGCGGTTTTCCGTTCCGGTGCGGGCCAGGCCCCGAGGCCGCGGGGAGTCAGGAAGGCGTCGAAGACGAGTTCGGACGCGCCGGTCAGCGCGCCGAGGTCGCCCAGCGTGGACGGCAGCAGCGTGGGCGGGTCTGACCTGCGGAAACGCATCAGCGTGGTCAGGTAGCCGGCCTGTACCGCGGCCGGCGCCGCCTGGTAGACCTCGGCGGCCAGGCCGGACAGCCCGACGGCCTCCGGGTCCTGCGCGTTGACCAGCGCTCCGATGCCGCGGCCGAGCGCCCCGGCCGCCCGCTCCAGGGCCTGGCCGCAGGCGGGGTCGGCGGCCGCCGACGCGATGACCTGCTCGGCCCGCAGCATCCGGTCGCCCTGCTCGGGCTGGCCTACCGCGCGGAGCAGCCCGCGGGCGCCCGCGTCGAGCTCCCAGCAGCCCACCGATCCGCAGCGGCACGGCTCGCTGCCGCCCGTCAGCGGCATGTGCCCGAACTCCCCGGCCGCGCCGTGAGCACCGGTGAGCAGCTGGCCGCCGGCCAGCAGCACTCCGCCGATGCCGGTCGCGACGTGCAGGTGCAGGGCAACCGAGATCCCGCGCAGCACGCCGCGGCGGGCCTCGGCGAGACCGGCCAGCGTGGCGTCGTTGCCGGCCAGCACCGGTCCCCCGTTCTGCTGGCCGCCGTGGCCGAGCACGCCGGCCACGTCCACGTCCTGCCAGTCCGGCAGGGTCGGCTGCACCATCTGGCCGGCGCTCACCGGCGAGGGGACGGCGACCCCGACGCCCACCACGCGATCGCCGAACTGGTCGCGGTGGATCTTCAGCCGGGTGGCGACGTCGGCCAGCATGCCGGTCCCCGAGCCCGCGTCCCGCTCCTGGCGGTCGAGTACCGTGCACCGCCCGGTCAGCTCGAACGCGGCGATGGTGAACGAGTCGTCCCGGAGATCGATGGCGAGCGCAACCGGACCCCGCGGGTGCGCCGAAGGAACCCCGGTGGGACGCCCCCGGGTGCGCGGCACCTTGACGTCGCCCGGCGCGTCCGCCCGGCTGCTCAGTTCCTCGATGAGCTGGCGTCCGGCCAGGTCCCTGACCAGGACGGTGGCGGTCCCGCGGGCGAGGCTGAGCTGCCTGGTCAGTTCGGCCCGGGTGAGCTGGCCGCCGCCGTCGTGGACCGCGCGCAGCAGCCGCGCGAGGTTGTGCGCGCGCAATTCGGCGCTAGTGGTCGCCGCGCTCTCGTCCTTCCGCACACTCCGATGGTGCCACGGCTGGTTCCCGCTCCGGCGCGCGGCGGGTCTGCTAGGGCTCAGTATGCGCCCGCCAGCACCCCGAATGCCATCCTGCGGATAGGCCGCATGGAAACCTCCCGTATTTCCCGGTTTAGCGGACCGCGTTCCCCAGGCTGCCGTGTTACAAGATCAAGGGCAAGACGGCTCTTAGCGCCTCCGGTAGGGCGCAGTCGTCCCGCCCCGCAGGCCTGGCCAGCCCTCCCACCTCGCCGTATCGCCGCGACCAGGGTAGATTCTTGTTATGCCCGGGACCGACGGACAGCCGCGCTGGCTGAGCCCTGACGAGCAGCAGGCCTGGCGCACCACCGTCCACTTCTCCCAGCTGCTCTTCCGCCAGCTCGACCGTGACCTCAACGCCCACGGGCTGAACCAGCACGACTACGAGATCCTGGTCGAGCTGTCCGAGGCGCCGGATCAGCGGCTGCGGATGACCGAACTCGCCGACGCCACCAGCCAGTCACGGAGCCGTCTTTCCCATCAGATCACGCGGATGGAGAATCGCGGCCTGGTCCGGCGGGACGAATGCGAGGGCGACAAGCGGGGCACGTTCGCGGTGCTGACCTCCGAAGGCATAAACGCCATCGAGCGGGTCGCGCCGGACCACGTGGAGAGCGTCCGGCGGCATTTCATCGACCGGCTGGCACCGCGCCAGCTCGAGGAGATCAGGGACGCCTTCGAGCCGATCGTCGAGTACCTGCGCAAGATCCGCGAGCGCGACTAGGGCACCGGTCAGGTAATTGCCGGCCGATCACCATCGGCCTGCCTGGCATCAGCGGAATCAGAGTTCACGCCGGTGGCGGCTCAACCGCAGGCCCGCCCCGATTATCGCGGAGGATCCGGCTTACGCGGAGATCCCGGGCCCCCAGGGGGTACCCAAGCCTCCGCACGGGCCGGATCCTCCACGGTAACCCGCGCCAACATGCGACAAAACGGACAAGATAAGTACGCGTCGGCTAATAACCCGTAGCCCCACACGCAGTCAGCCCTGTTGGGGCAACTCGCAGTATGCGGGTTATTCCACGACAACTCCTAACCGGCATCTCCGCCGCAACTGCCCTGGCTACGTGACCGGCGCTCTAGAACAACACGCTCATGAGGCGGCCGGTCTCGGTGAAGCCGACCCGGCGGTACGCGGCGCGGGCCGGGGCGTTGTAGTCGTTGACGTACAGCGACACCAGCGGCGCGATCGAGTCGGCCGCCTCGACCACGACCGCGGCCATGCCCGGCGCGGCCAGGCCCTGGCCGCGGGACTGCGGCCGCACCCAGACGCCCTGCACCTGGCATACCTGCGGCGTGACCGCGCCGATCTCCGCCTTGAAGACGACCTGGCCGTCCTCGATCCTGGCGTACGCCCGGCCGCTGCGGATGAGCTGGTGGAGCCGGGCCCGGTAAGACGCGCCGCCGTCACCGGTGACCGGGGAGACGCCGACCTCTTCGGTGAACATGGCCACGCAGGCCGGCCACAGGATGCCGATCTCGTCCGGGCGGACCCGCCGGACCAGCGGGTCGGGCGGCACCAGCGGCGGGCCCGGCGTGACCATGACCGGCTGCACCGGGCGGACCTCCCGGGCCGGTCCCCAGTGCGGCCGGAGCAGCGCCCACAGGGCCTGGACCTCCGCCGCCGACCCGACCACTGACGAGCACCGGCGCCCCTGCCGCAGGGCCCGGTCCGCGAACGCCACCACGGCATCCGGGGTGGCCGCGACCGGGACCAGGTTGGCGCCCGAGTAGCAGAGGGATTCCAGCCGCCCGCCGGGCGCGTGCCCCCACATCTGGGCGCCGAGCCGTCCGGGGTCGAGGCCGAGCGCCCGGACTCGGGAACCGACGAAGACGTTCGTGACCGGATCGCGGTCACAGATCGCCAGCGCCGCACCGCGATCCCGCTCGTCGAGCAGCCGCAGCGAGGCGGACCACGGCGGCTTTACCCGCAACATAACCTCAGCCTACACGGGCCATTATCACGGGAAATTCCCATCGCGGCCGTTCCGTCGCGGTCCGGTGGTCCCGGTCGGGTGTCCCCGCGATCCAGGTCCGGGTCAGGTTCCGGACGTCGGCGCGGGCACGGCCGGACAGGTGGCGTTGACCAGGCCCGAGGCCTGCGGCAGGGCGCCGGTGGCGAGGTAGGCGTTCAGGTAGCCCTGCACGCAGGAGTCCGCGGGCTGCTCCATGGACTGTCCGTGGTTACCGCCGCCTTCGACCACGACCATCCGCGCGGACGGCAGCAGCTTGTGCGCGTCCTGGGCGCCCGCATAGGGGGTGGCCGGGTCCAGCGTGCCCTGCAGCATCAAGATGCCAGGCAGCCCGGCTCCCTTGATCTGCAGCGGCTTGGCCGGCCCGTGCACCGGCCAGAAGGCGCACGAGGCGTTGAACCAGGCGTTGTCCCAGGCCTGGAACGGGGCTCTGGCATAGATCCGTTCGGTGTCCGAGGTCCAGAAGGACCAGTTTCGCGGCCAGTTCACATCCGAGCACTGCACCGCGTTGTAGACGGCGAACTCGTTCTCGTTCTGCGTGCCGTTCCCCTGGTACTGGGTGATCAGGTCAGCGGCCTGCCCGTCGTCCAGGTAGGACGACAGCGCCTGGGCCAGCCCGGGCCAGAGCTGGTCGAGATAGCCGCCTTGCAGGAAGGTGTCGTCGAACTCGTCGGCCCCGATCCTTCCGTCGACGGGATGCGCGAGCAGCTGGTTACGAGCCCGGTACCAGGCCGCCTGCACCTGGCCGGAGGTGGCACCGAGGTTGTACACGTTGTCGTATCTGGCCACCCAGGCGAAGAATGCCTCCATTCTCCCCTGGAACGCGTAATCCTGCTGGACGTTGTCCGCGTACCAGACCCCGGTCGGATCGACGGTGCTGTCCAGGACCGTCCGGCGGATTCGCCGGGGGAAAAGAGTGGCGTAAACCTGGCCGATATAGGTGCCATAGGAGAAGGCGTAGTAGTTTATTTCCGATACGCCGAATGCTGCGCGGATGGTGTCCATATCGCGGGCCACGTCCTGGGTCGTCATATAGGGCAGCAGCCAGCCGAACTTCTGCTCGCAGTCGTTGGCATACATTTTCGCCCTGTTGATGAGGACCTGCTCGGCGGCGGCGTTCGCCGGAATGTAGTCCGGGCGGGCGCCGGAGAAGAAGCCGGGATCGCAGCTGAGCGCGGGCACCGAGGACCCGACGCCGCGCGGGTCGAAGCCGACGATGTCGTAGGCGGCGGCCACGCCCGGGTTGAGGCCCTGCGCTATCTCGGCCGCGAGCGGCAGCCCGTCCCCGCCCGGGCCGCCCGGATTGACCAGCATGACCCCCTGCTGCTGACTGGCCGGCGCGGTGGCCGGGATCATGTCCAGAGCCAGGCTGATGTGCCTGCCACCGGGATCGGCATAGTTGAGCGGGACGCTCAGCATGGCGCAGTCGGGCACGCCCTCCTGGGCCAGCGCGCCGGAGCAATGATGCCAGTGCAGCGTGCTGTGCGCCGGGATGACGGGCCCGGCGGCCTGCGGCGTGCTCGCGTTTCCGTGCGACGTGCTCCCGGCGGGCGTGCTCGGGCCGGAGGACGAGGCAGCCGCCGAACAGCCGCTGGCCCCGAGCAGTGCGGCCACCGTGAAGACGGCCGCTGCAGCCCGGCCCGTTCGGCCCCTATGACCACCTCCGGCCCGGCGGCCGGCCACCCGCGTGATCGACATGCCCCCATCATGCCCGACGTGACCCGATGGCCCGGACCCGTCAGCCCACGGTAACCGGTCAGGACGCGGCGCGGTGGCGCTCCTCGAGCGCCTTGCGGTACTCGGCCACGACGATCTCGGTCAGTTCCTCGACCGAGGTGTCGCGGCTGTACTTGTCGAAGGTGATCTGGCCGCCCTGCAGCAGGTTCACCCGGTCGACCACGGGGAACACCTGGCCGTAGTTGTGCGCGATGATGATGATCGACATGCCCTGTTCCTTGAGGTCGCGCACCAGGTCCAGGATCATCGCGCCTTCCTTGACGCCCATGGCGGCCAGCGGCTCGTCAAGCAGCAGGACCTTGGCGTCGGAGAACACCGAGCGGGCCACCGCGATGGCCTGCCGCTGGCCGCCGGACAGGCTGGCCACCTCGAGGTCCACCGACTTCAGCGTCTTGATCCCCATCGAGTCCAGGTGCTCCTGGGCCTCCTTGCGCATTTGCCGTTTGCGCAGCAGCGGCCAGCGCACCGGCTCGCGATTCAGGAACATGTTCTCGTACACGGTGAGCTGGTTGATCAGCGCGAGGTCCTGGTAGACGATGTCGATGCCCATCGAGCGGGCCTGCTTCACCGAGCCGAACGTGACCTCCTCGCCGTTGAACAGGATCCGCCCGCTGGTCGGCGGCTGGAAGCCGCAGATGATCTTCAGCAGGGTGGACTTGCCCGCGCCGTTGTCGCCGACCAGGGCGAGCACCTCGCCGCGCTCCAGCCGCAGGTTCACGTCGACCAGCGCGGTCACCGCGCCGTACCGCTTGGAGATGTGCTCGACCCGCAGGATGTCGTCGGTCTGCGCGGGTGTCTCGGTGCTCACGTAGCCGCCTCCAGGCTGGGTGTCACGACTTGGATTGCAGCCGGCCGGCACTACGCAGCCGGGCGAGGTAGGTGTTGGCGATCATCGCGAGCAGGATCGCGGCGCCCAGGATGATCAGGAACTTGTTCGAGCTGATGCCGCGCAGGTTGAACCCGTCCTGCAGGATGCCGAGCACGAGCATGCCGAGCCAGAGCCCGATCATGGTGCCGGAGCCGCCGGCCAGGGAGGTGCCGCCGATGACCGCCCCGGCCAGGGCGACGAGCACCACCGCGAGCTGGCCGGCGCTCGGGTCGATGATGTTGTTCTTGAAGGCCTCGATGATCCCGGCCAGCGCCCCGGTCCCGGCGCAGATCATGAAGTTGCCGATCTTGATCCCGTTGACGTTGATGCCGGCCTCCCGCGCGCCGAGCAGGTTACCGCCGACCGAGACCGTGTACAGGCCCCACCGGGTCCGGGTCAGGATCACGTGGAAGATCAGGACCAGGACGGTGGCCCAGATGATCTCCGACCACGCCTCGGCACCGAACCAGCGGCCGAGCCCCAGCGACTGGTCGGGCACCTGCACCTGCTGCGCCGCGGAGATCGTCAGCGTGTA
>Ga0335076_10001033_pt1 | contig 26727 bp, 25 predicted proteins | sample Lox_Sample_25_FD_206717 | JGI IMG/M metagenome (GOLD analysis project Ga0335076, IMG submission 206717) | Soil microbial communities from Loxahatchee National Wildlife Refuge, Florida, United States - Lox_Sample_2.5 | ecosystem: Environmental > Terrestrial > Soil > Wetlands | place: USA... | reverse complement strand
CTGATGGAGCAGCTTGACTACAACCTGCTGTTCCGCTGGTTCGTCGGGCTGTCGATGGACGATGCGGTCTGGGATGCCACGGTGTTCTGCAAGAACCGCGACCGGCTGCTGGCGGGCGACATCGCGAGCAAGTTCATGACGGGGGTGCTGAACCTGCCGCAGGTGCGCAAGCTGCTGTCGAGCGAGCACTTCTCGGTCGATGGCACGCTGATCGAGGCCTGGGCGAGCATGAAGAGCTTCGTGCCGAAGAGCCTGCCCTCGGGCTCCGACCCGAGGGACGGGCCGCCACCTCCGGCCGGAGGCTCCGGTGTGGGACGCAACACGGAGCGCGACTTCCATGGCGAGAAGCGCTCGAACGAGACGCACGCCTCCACCACCGACCCCGACGCACGCCTGTTTCGCAAGGGGAAGGGCAAGGAAGCCAAGCTCTGCCACATGGGCCACATCATGACGGAGAACCGTCATGGACTGATCGTCGATGCCAGGCTGACCGAGGCCAACGGCACGGCCGAGTGCAGCACGGCTCTCGACATGGTCGACGACAATGCCAGCGCGCGCAGCACGCTGGGGGCGGACAAGAACTACGACACCGCCGAGTTCGTCGCTGGCTGCCGGGCGCGCGGCTGCGTGCCCCATGTCGCTCAGAACGATACCAACCGCCGCTCGGCCATCGACGCGCGCACGACGCGCCATCCCGGTTACGCCATCAGCATGATCAAGCGCAAACGCATCGAGGAGCCCTTCGGCTGGATGAAGACTGTCGGCGTGATGCGCAAGACCCGTCACCGCGGGCGCTCGCTGGTCGAGTGGTTCTTCGTCCTCACGGCTGCCGCCTACAACCTGATCCGCATCCCCAAGCTGTTGGCCGCAGCATGAGTCTGTCTGGAGCACCGAAAATGGCCCCTCCGCCCCGCCGTTCGACTGCCTGTTTCGCGGTCTTCGGATCATCGAGGCCTTTGCCACCACTGCAAAATCAAACAATCCCCGACATGCCGTCGGATTCTTCAGCAACCTGCTAGAGAAGTCGCCGGCATCGACCGGCGACTTCCGCCTGCTTCTCCCTGCCGGGGAGAGCGTCTCCAGAAGAACCGTTCATATCGGTTGCATGACCACTGTGCGTCCTTCGACAGGCTCAGGATGAGGGAGAGTCTTTGTGGCACGAAGAAAGATCCTCATCCTGAGCTTGTCGAAGGACGCACCACGCCAATCCCAGCATAGGATCGGTTTCACGGAATCGCCGACCTAGGCAGCCCGGCGGGCGGCGCTATAATCGGGGCATGACCGGAGACGGCACCAGCGAACCCTCCCACATCCTCGTCGTCGACGACGACAAGCGGCTGCGCGAGCTGCTGCGCAAATACCTGGCCGAGCAGGGCTTCCGCGTCACCGTCGCGGCCGACGCCGCCGATGCGCGCCGCAAGCTCGACGGCATCGTCTTCGATCTCATCGTGATGGACATCATGATGCCGGGCGAGAGCGGCCTCGAGCTGACGCGCGCGCTGCGCCAGAACGACGACGTGCCGGTCCTGCTGCTGACGGCCATGAGCGAACCGGACGACCGCATCGCCGGACTCGAGGGCGGCGCCGACGACTATCTGGTGAAGCCCTTTGAGCCGCGCGAGCTGGTGCTGCGCATCCGGCGGATCCTGCGCTGGGTTCCGCCGGAGCCGGCAGCGGCCCGGCGCGAGGTGCGCTTCGGCAATTTCAGCTTCGATCTCGACCGTCGCACGCTGCGGCGCAGCGGCCAGGACATCCGCCTCACCGCGGGCGAAGCCGACCTGCTCGCCGCCCTCGCCGCGGCGCCGGGGCAGACCCTGTCGCGCGACGTGCTCGGCCAGTCCGGGTCGTCGGGAGAGGCCGGGCGAGATTCCGGCATCGGCAGCCGCATGGTCGACGTGCAGATGACGCGCCTGCGGCGCAAGATCGAGGCCGATCCGCGCTTCCCGCGCTACCTGCAGACGGTGCGGGGCCGCGGCTACATGCTGCAACCGGACTGAAATCCCATGGTCGCCATCCACGCCGACGACGACGTTGCGCTGAGCTGGCTGCGGCAGCTGCTGCCGCGCTCGCTCCTCGGCCGCTCCATCATGATCATCGTGACGCCCCTCCTCCTGGTCCAGGTGCTCACGACGTCGGTGTTCTACGAGACCCATTGGGACACGGTGACGAAACGTCTCGCCCGCGGCGTCGCCGGCGACATCGCCACGATCATCGCGATGATGCCGGAGGATCCGGCGCAGCGGCAGCAGCTGTTCGACGTCGCCCAGAAGAGCATGCTGCTCAACATCGCGTTCGTGCCGGGCGCGCGCCTGCCCGACCTGCCGAGCACCATGCGGGAAACCCTGGTCGACGAGAACCTCAACAGTGCGCTCGCCGGGTACGTCCAGCGCAAGTTCCTCACCGACACGCGTTCGCTCGAGGCGATCGTCGAGATCCACATACAGCTCCCGGACGGCGTGTTGCGCGTCGAGGTGCCGCGCCGGCGTCTCTTCAGCTCGACCACCTATCTCGTGATCCTCTGGATGATCGGCAGCTCGCTGGCGCTCTTCTCGATCGCGCTCCTGTTCATGCGCAGCCAGGTGCGCCCGATCCGGCGGCTGGCCAGCGCCGTCGAGGCCTTCGGCAAGGGCCGCGACAGCGCCGACTTCCGCATCGAGGGCGCCAGCGAGGTGCGCCAGACCGCCGCCGCCTTCAACCAGATGCGCGACCGCGTCCGCCGCCAGATCGCCCAGCGCACGGAGATGCTGGCCGGCGTCTCGCACGACCTGCGCACGCCGCTGACGCGCATGAAGCTGGCGCTCGCCATGCTCGGCGAGACCTCCGAGGTCGGCGACCTCAAGGCCGACGTGTCCGAGATGGAGAAGATGGTCGGCGGCTACCTCGCCTTCGCCCGCGGCGAAGGCCGCGAGCCGGCGGTGGAGAGCGACCTCACGGACCTCTTGCGCGACGTCGTCAACGCCGCGGCCCGCGAAGGCGCCGCCATCGCGCTGGAAGCCGAGCCCGGCCTCAGCCTGACGCTGCGCCCCGATGCCATGCGCCGCTGCCTCGCCAACCTGATCGGCAACGCCCAGCGCTACGCCAAGGCGATCCGCGTCGCCGCCGGGCGGCGCGACGACGGCATCGAGATGACCGTCGACGACGACGGGCCGGGCATCCCGCCGGAGCGGCGCGAGGACGTCTTCCGCCCCTTCTTCCGCCTCGAGCCCTCGCGCAACCCGGAGACCGGCGGCACCGGCCTCGGCCTCACCATCGCCCGCGACGTCGCCCGCAGCCACGGCGGCGACCTCACCCTGCTGGAGTCACCGCTCGGCGGCCTCCGTGCCAGGCTGTGGCTGCCGGCGTGAGTTCCGTCTCCCGCTTGCGGAAGCAGGGTCAGAGCCCACCCCAGACTTGATCCGGGGGCGAGGGCAACGGCTCGGTATAGCCATCGCTCCGCCGTCTCCGCCGTCGGCCCAGGGGCGGCGCCACGCTTGTCGTCGATCCGTATTGACACTTGTATTGACAAACGTCAATATAGCCGATGGCCTTCGAGTGGGATCCGGCCAAACGCCGCACGAACCTGACGAAGCACAAGATCGACTTCCCGGATGCGGCCCGGATCTTTGAGGGACTCACGGTCGAGGAAGTCGACGACAGCATGGACTATGACGATGAGCGCATCCTCGCCGTGGGCGAAACGAACGGCCGCATTGTCGTGGTCACCTATACCTGGCGGGGCGACATCAGGCGGATCATCCCGGCACGAAGGGCGACAAAGCATGAAGCAGCGAAATACCGTGCGCTATTCTCGTAACCGACTGCCCAAGGGCAAGACCGATTGGGCAGCGGTCGATGCCATGACCGACAGGGAGGTTGCACGGCGGGCGACCGGTGATGCCGACACGCGCCTGACGACGGCCGCGTTCTGGCGGAATGCACACCTGGTGCTGCCGGGCGAATCCGGCAAGGAGGTCGTGACGCTACGTCTCGACCGCGACGTGCTCAAGTGGTTCAAGGGCCGCGGTCGCGGCTACCAGACCCGCATCAATGCGATCCTGCGGGCGTACATGCTGGCGGAGGCCCAGCGGCGCTGAGCTGGACGCAGGGCTCATCGGCTGTTTTTCGCATTGGCGTTGTCAATCCAGTGGGAGGCCCTGAATGAAAACCGTTACCCTGCCCTCGGGCGAGCGCGTGCCGGCCCTGGGCCAGGGCACCTGGCAGATGGCGGCGGAGCGGAGCCGGCGCAGCGAGGAGATCGCGACGCTGCGGCTCGGCCTCGATCTCGGGCTGACGCTGATCGACACGGCCGAGATGTACGGCGAGGGCGCCGTCGAGGAGTTGATCGGCGAGGCCATCGCCGGCCGCCGCGACGAGGCCTTCATCGTCAGCAAGGTCTATCCGCACAACGCCTCGCGCGCCGGGGTGGCCGCCGCCTGCGAGCGCAGCCTCAAGCGGCTGCGGACCGACCGCATCGACCTCTACCTGCTGCACTGGCGCGGCGGCGCGAAGCTGGCCGAGACGGTCGAAGGCTTCGTTGCCCTCCAGAAAGCCGGCAAGATCCGCCACTACGGCGTCAGCAATTTCGACACCGCCGACATGGAGGAGCTGTGGGCGCTGCCCGGCGGCCCGGCCACCGCCACCAACCAGGTGCTCTACAATCTCGTGCGCCGCGGTATCGAGCGCGAGCTGCGGCCGTGGTGCCGCGAGCATCGCGTCCCGCTCATGGCCTATTCGCCGATCGAGCAGGCGAAGCTCGCCGGCGACGCCAAGCTCGCCGACTTCGCCAAGCGCCACGGCATGACGGCCGCCCAGGCGGCGCTCGGCTGGCTGCTCGCCAGCGACGACGTGATGGTGATTCCGAAGACCGGCCGCCGCGAACGCCTGCGCGAGAACCTGGGCGCGCTCGAGCGGCCGCTGAGCGCGGCACAGCTCGCCGAGCTCGACCGCCTCTTCCCGGCGCCCGCCGGCGCGCGACCGTTGGAGATGATCTGAGGGCGCGGCTATGATAGGCGTGACCGCGCCGATTCGCAGGCGCCGAGGTCGCAAGAGGTAGCGCCGTGCATTTTCGTTCGCTTGTCCTGTCGCCGATCTTCCTGCTGCTGGCGGCCTGCCAGTCCACCGGGGCCGACCGCTCGCCGCCGCCGCAGGCCACTGCGCCGGCCGCCGCTCCGGAGCAGACGGCGCCGAGCGCCGGCACGACCGGGATCACGACGCCGAGCGGCGCCACCGCTGCGCCGACCAGCCCGGCGACGCCTCCCTTCGACGACTGGGTCAGCCGGTTGAAGGTTGACGCGCTCGCCGCCGGCGTCACCGCTGCCACCTTCGATCGCGCCTTCCAAGGCGTGGTGCCGGACCCGGACATCCTGGCCAAGGACAGCGCCCAGCCGGAATATACGCGGCCAGTCTGGGCCTATCTCGATACCGCGGTGTCGTCGGCCAACGTCGCCGCCGGACAGACGGCCCTGAAGGGCAACGCCAAGACGCTGACGGAGGCCACGCGACCCTACGGCGTCGATCCGCACATCGTCGTCGCCATCTGGGGCATCGAGAGCCTCTTCGGCAAAAACCCTGGCGACGACAACGTGATCTCGGCGCTCGCCACCCTCGCCTGGGGCAGCCGCCGCCCCGACGTCTTCCGCCAGAACCTGATCGACGCGCTCCTCATCCTGCAGGCCGGCGACATCGACGCCGCCGACATGCGGGGATCATGGGCCGGCGCCATGGGGCAGACGCAGTTCATGCCGGCGGCGTTCCGCAAATACGCCGTCGACGGCGACCATGACGGCAAGCGCGACATCTGGAACAGCCTGCCCGACGTCTTCGCGTCGACCGCCAACTACCTCAAGGCGTTCGGCTGGAAGACCGGCGAGCCCTGGGGCGCCGAGGTCAAGCTGCCGAAGAAGTTCGATTGGGACCTGGCCGAGATCGACACGACCAAGACAGTCGCCGAATGGAGCGCCATGGGGGTGCGTCTGGTGCATGGCGGCAAGCTCCCGCGCGTCGCTTCGGCGGCCTCGATCATCGCGCCGGCCGGGCACCGCGGCCCCGTCTTCATCGTGTTCCAGAACTTCCGCACGCTGCTCGCCTACAACAACTCGATCAGCTACGCGCTCGCCGTCGCGCACCTCGCCGACCGCATCGGCGGCGGCGGCGAGTTCGTCGCCCAGTGGCCGCGCGACGAGCCGCCCATGTCCCTCACCGACAAGCAGGACCTGCAGAACCGGCTGGCCGCGCACGGCCTCGACCCGGGAGAGGTCGACGGCGTCATCGGGCCGAAGACGCGCATCGCCATCCGCCAGTTCCAGCGCGAGATCGGCGAGGTCCCGGACGGCTTCGCGACCCTCGTGCTGCTCAACAAGCTGCGCGCGGCGAAGTCTTCGTAGCCGGAAAAAGGGTCAGAACAATCGGCCGCCGTCCGGCACGGGCTGGTCCGGACCGATCATCACGACCTCGCCCTGCGCGTCAGGGAAGCCGAGCACGAGAACCTCGGACATGAACTTGCCGATCTGCTTGGTCGGGAAGTTGACGACGGCGGCGACCTGCCGGCCGATCAGAGCGTCGGCCTGGTAGTGCCGCGTGATCTGCGCCGATGAGCGGCGCCGGCCGATCGCGGGGCCGAAATCGACCGTGAGCTTGAGGGCCGGCTTGCGCGCCTCGGGAAACGGCTCGACGGCGACGATGGTGCCGACGCGGATATCCACCTTGCGGAAGTCGTCATAGGTGATCGCCGGTTCGACGGCCGGCTGGGAGTCGTTGCCCAAGATTGCCTCGCAGCGCGATGAAAGAGAGGCGGCACGCTATCGCGACGCGCGGACCGCGGCAACGCGCCGCAAAGAAAAGGGCCGCGCCGTCGGGGGGACGGGCGGCCCTTTGGGAACAACGGCCGGTTGGGGGGAACCGGCCGATGTCGACCCGCTTACTTCTTGCCGTTGACCTTCGGCTGCAGCGCGGTCTTGACCTCGTCGAAGTTGTCGACGACGCGCTTGCTGAGGACGGAAACGGCCTCTTCGCCGGCCTTCTGCACGATCTCCGAGAGCTCGCGCACGTTGGCAAGCGCGGTCTCGAACGCGGTCTTCGCGAGCTCGGCCTGCTTCACCAGCTTGTCCTCGGTGGTGCCGGCGGCGGTGAACTCCTTCGAGGCCTTCGACAGCTCATCGACGGACTCGCGCACGAGCTCTGCCTGGCGACGGAAGACGGCCTGGACGCCTTCGAAGGCGACGCGGTTGGCCGCGGTCAGCGCCTCGACGTTCTTGCGCTGCGCGGCGATGGCCGCCTCGACGTCGAACAGCGGCGCCTTGCCGTTGATGAAGAACTTGCCGAACTCGCCGGCAGCCTTGTTGAAGTCCGTGTAGAACTTGGAGAAATCCGGGGTCTTGAGGGTATCCGCGTCGAAGAGCGGGTTTGCGGCCTTGGCCATGCTGGGGGTCTCCCTAGGGAATGGGTGGAACGAATTCATGCTGCACTGCACAACGATGATGATAATATGAGCATATGCTGCACCTGCGTCAAGCAGTTTTTGCGGTGCAGCAATTAATAATTAATGCAAAGTTCTCTAGGCGGCCGCCGGCGACGACGATGGAAGCCGGCGTTCGAGCCAGCCGGCGCAGCGCTCGGCCCGGCGGAGCCGGCCGTCGAGCGCCGCCATGGTCCGCGATTTGTCGGCGGTATCGTCGCGGAACCAGTCGCGGAGTGTGGCCAGGTAGATCGCGCCCAGCCCCTTGATCCGCAGCTCCCCGGCAATCCCTGAGGACACGATGCCGGCCGCCTCGAGCATCGATCCCATGGAATGGCGCAGGCTGCGCGCCCAGCACAGCATCGCCAGGGGATCGCGGGCCGCATCGCGGACGATCGCGGCGAGGCCGTCGCGGTGCGGCGCCAGGGCATCGAACCGCTTCATCAGCACGTCGAAGAGACGGTCGCGGGCCGACTCCCCGCTGCTCTCGTCGCGCGCCGCCAGGACCTGCCGGTCGATATCGCGGCTGAAGGCTTCGAGGATCGCCGCCTTCGAGGGATGGACTTCGTAGAGATCGGCGAGCGAGAGCTCGGCCGCCGCCGCGATGTCCGCCAGGGCCAGTCCGGCCCAGCCCCGCTCGGCGGCGAGGTTGAGGGCGGCGCGGCGGATGCGCTGCGGCACATCCTCGGGCTTGCTGTGGGCTTTCTTGGCCATGCTGTCGAGCCTCCTGGTATGCGACCCGGATCGCCCCCGGGTGATGTAGGATCGACGCGCGGGCGGCGAAAGACCCGCTGCCGCTACTTGATCGCGATGACGCGCCCGCCGGTCATGGCCACCAGCTCCTGCGGCGTCAGCCGGAAGACCGAGTTGGGCGTGCCGGCGGCCGCCCAGATCTCCTCGAGCTGGAGCAGGTCCCGGTCGATGAAGGTGATCGGCTTCTCGGTGTGGCCGAGGGGCGCCACGCCGCCGATGGCGAAGCCGGTCTTGTCGCGCACGAAGGTCGCGTCGGCCTTGGCGATGCGATCCCCGAGCGCCTCCGCCAGCAGCTTTTCGTCGACGCGGTTGGCGCCGCTGGCGATGACCAGCACGGCGCGATTGGAGCCGACGGCGCGGAACACCAGCGACTTCGCGATCTGCGCCACGGTACAGCCGATCGCGGCGGCGGCGTCTGCCGAGGTGCGCGTCGTCGCCCCGAACTCGCGCACCTCGGCCGGATGGCCGAGGGCGGCCAGGGCCTGGCGCACGCGGTCGCCGCTGGAGCGGGGCACGGCGTCGCTCATCGTCCTCCCTCAGCCCGCCAGCTCGCGCGACCGGCGCGTCGCCGCGGCGATCGCCTTAGTAAACAGCGGCTGCAGGCCATCGGGCGCCATCAGGATCTTCAGCGCCTCGAGGGTGGTTCCGGCCGGGCTGGTGACGTTCTGCCGCAGGACGGACGCCGGCTCCGCCGACTGGCGGGCGAGTTCCCCGGCACCCGATACGGTGACGCGCGCCAGCCGCATGGCCAGGGCGGCCGGCAGGCCGGCCGCCACGCCCGCCTCGGCGAGGCACTCGATCAGCAGAAACACGTAGGCCGGCCCGCCGCCGCTGACCGCCGTCACCGCATCGAGCAGGCCTTCGTCGGCGACCCAGGCCACCTCGCCGACCGCGGCCAGCAGCTCGTCGCAGGCGGCGCGCTGCACCGGGGTCACGCGGCCGTTGGGGCAGGCGACGGTGATGCCGCGCCCGACCGCGGCCGGCGTGTTCGGCATGCTGCGCACGACGGCCACATCGCCGAAGCTGCGTTCGAGATAGCCGATGGTGCGACCGGCGACGATGGATAGGAATACGGTCTCCGGCTTGGCGAAGCGCCGATAGGCCGGCAGCGCAGCATCGGTCATCTGCGGCTTCACGGCCAGCACGACCACGGCAGGCGCGAGCCCTGACGGCAACCGGGACGCGTCGTCCACCACCGCCACGCCCTGTGCCGCCAGATCGGCGAGCGGCGTCGCATTCGGCTCGACGACTGTGACGTCGCTGGCGCGCATCCCGCGCTGCAGCCAGCCGCGCAGCATCGCGCCGCCCATCTTGCCGCAGCCGACGAGCAGAAGGGGCCCTCGCACAGCCATCAGCGGCTAGGCCTCGCCGACCGTCTCCAGCATCGCCGCCTCCAGCGCCTCGCGCGGCGTCCGTCCGCCCCAGAGGACGAACTGGAACGCCGGGAAAAAACGCTCGCACTCGCTGAGGGCGATATCCACGAGGTCCTCGAGCTGTTCCACCGAGGCGCCGCCGCCGCCGCCCCGCAGCAGCACGGTGTGGCGGAACATGGGCACCAGCTCCTCCGAGCAGATGTCGAAATGGCCGAGCCACAGCTTCTCGTTGATCAGCGCCAGAAGATCGGCGGCGGTCGATCGCTTGTGCTGGGGCACGCGCACGTCGAACAGGCACGAGAAATAGATGGCCCGCAGGTCCTCCTGCCAGACGAAGTACATGCGGTAGTCGCACCAAGTGCCGGAAATCTCCACGACCATCTCGGCATCGGTCGTGCGATCGAAGCGCCATTCATTGGCGCTGACGAGTTCCTCCAAAAGGTCGATCGGGTTGCTGCTGCCGTGCTCCTGGCCCGCCGAAAGTGAGGCCATGTCGCCCCCACCAAGTGGCCGCGCGACGGGGTTCCCCTCCGGAAGTGGGCCCATCCGGCCCCGACATATGGCCGCGGACAACTACTGACCCACCATTAGTAGGGTGCCAAATCAGCGAATCGCGTGCAACAGGAGATTTAAGTTATCCCCAGGAAATACTTGGCCGGCCACCTTTATTCCGGCTTGGCGGCCACCCTGGCTTCGAGTTCGGCCAAGCGCGCGGCCAGCGCCTCCTGCTCGTCGCGGGCCTTCGCGGCCATCGCCTTCACGACCTCGAACTCCTCGCGGCTGACCAAGTTCATGCGGCCGAGGATGCGCTCCAGCTGCTCGCGCAGCCGCGTCTCGATCTCGTGCTTCACGCCGCCGAGACCGCCGACCGCGCCGGCCGCCACCTTCGCCAGATCGTCCAGCAAGCGATTCTCCGTTTGCATCTGTCGGCACCTTGCGCGGGTTCTGGTTGCGGCGGTCATTATCGGCCGCTCGGCCGGTCCGCGCAATCGCGGCCCGGCTTGTGCGGGTACCGGCGGCTGCCTATAAGGGCGCCCGAAGCAACCGCGTCCTGTCGATGCTGTTCACGATCCTCTTCCCCAACATCGGTCCGGATCTCTACAGGATCGACGCCTTCCAGCTGTTCGGCTTCACGCTCGGGCCGTTCGCCATCCGCTGGTATGCGCTCGCCTACATCGTCGGGATCATCGTCGGCTGGCGCTACTGCATCTGGCTCGCGAAGAAGTCGCCCGTGATCGTCACGCGGCTGCAACTGGACGACTTCGTGGTGTGGGCGACGCTCGGAGTCATCCTCGGCGGGCGGCTCGGGTTCGTGCTGTTCTATCAGCCGAGCCAGTATTTCGCGCACCCGCTGACCATCCTCCAGGTCTGGAACGGCGGCATGTCGTTCCATGGCGGCTGCATCGGCGTGATCGTGGCGATGCTGCTGTTCACCCGCCAGATCAAGATCCCGTTCTTTTCTCTCGCCGACATCGTTGCCGCCGCGACGCCCATCGGCCTCTTCCTCGGCCGGCTCGGCAATTTCGTGAACGGCGAGCTCTATGGCCGGCCGTCCACGGTGTGGTGGGCGATGGTCTTCCCGCCGAGCAAGGATCCGCTGCAGCTTCCGCGCCATCCGAGCCAGCTCTACGAGGCCGGCCTCGAAGGCATTCTGCTGTTCCTCGTTCTTTTCTTCCTCATCGGGAACAAGTCGGTGCGGCGCCGGCACGGGATCGTCAGCGGGACATTCCTCATCGGCTACGGGCTGGCGCGCATCTTCGTCGAGTCCTTTCGCGAACCGGACAACGGGATCTTCTGGGCCTGGGGCACGACCCAGGGCCAGTGGCTGTCCTTGCCGATGCTGGCGGCCGGCGCCGGCATCATCTGGTATGCGCGGCGCACGGCGGCGCAGCCGGCGAAGTGACGTCGCTGACCGAACTGCTGGCGCGCCGCATCCGCATCGCCGGCCCGCTCACGGTCGCCCAGTACATGGCCGAGGCGCTCGGCCATCCCGAGCACGGCTACTACAAGCGCGCCGACCCGTTCGGGCTGGCCGGCGACTTCGTGACGTCGCCGGAGATCAGCCAGATGTTCGGCGAGCTGCTGGGCGCCTGGTGCGCGGCGGTCTGGGAAACGATGGGGCGGCCGGCGCCCGTGCGTCTGGTCGAGCTGGGTCCCGGCCGCGGCACGCTCATGGCTGACGCGCTGCGCGGCACGCGCAAGGCCGCCGGATTCCCCACCGCGGTCGACCTGCACATGGTCGAGACGAGCCCGCTCCTGCGCCGCTTGCAGCAGGAAACGCTCCGCGGCACCGGCCTGCCTCTGGCCGCCACATGGCACGACGGCTTCGCCGACGTGCCGGACGGACCGCTGCTCCTCGTCACCAACGAGCTGTTCGACGCGCTGCCGATCCATCAGTTCGAGAGCCGCGGCGGGCGCTGGCATGAACGCGTCGTCGGCCTCGATGCAGCCGGCGACGGCTTGGTCCTCGGTCTGGCGCCGCCCGGGCCGGCGCTCGCCCTCGTGGCTGCGAACGCGGCGCTGCTGCCGGAGGGCTCTGTCGTCGAGGTCTGCCCGGCCGGCCTCGCGCTCGCGGGCGACATCGCGCGGCGGGTCGTCGGGCACGGCGGCGCGGCACTCATCATCGACTATGGCCACGACGGCGGCGCCGTCGGCGAGAGCCTGCAGGCGGTGCGCCGGCACGGCAAGCACGACCCGCTCGCCGATCCCGGCAGCGCCGACCTCTCCGCCCATGTCGACTTCGGTGCGCTGGCCCGGGCCGCGCGCGAAGCCGGCGCCGCCGTGCATGGGCCGGTGCCGCAGAACCTTCTGCTCGAGCGCCTGGGCATTCGCGTCCGCGCGGCCGCGCTGCAGAAGCATGCGACGGCCGCGCAGGCGCAGGACATCGACAGCGCCATGGAGCGCTTGCTCCGCCTCGAGCAAATGGGCACCTTGTTCAAGGCGCTGGCCGTCACGGCGCCGGGCCTGCCGGTGCCGCCTGGGTTCGTGTAGTTTTTTCCGCCATGATCGTTGCCGCCGCCCTCAAGGATTGTCCGCGCGTCCGCCATGCCTTCCTCACGCGCCGGGGCGGCGTCAGCGAGGGCATCTACGACTCGCTCAACTGCGGCTACGGCTCGAATGACGACCCGGCGCGGGTGACGGAGAACCGCGTGCGCGCGCTGGCGACGATCGGGCTGCCGGAGACGGCGCTCGCTACCGCCTATCAGGTCCATAGCCCCGACGTCGCCGAGGTCGATCAACTCTGGCCACGCGGGCAGGCGCCGAAGGTCGACGCCATGGTGACGACGCGCCCGGGCGTGGCCCTCGGCATCCTCACGGCGGACTGCGCGCCGATCCTCCTCGCCGACCCCGCGGCCGGCGTCATCGGCGCCGCGCACGCCGGCTGGCGCGGCGCCCTCACCGGAGTCATCGAGGCGGTCGTCACCCGCATGCAGAAGCTCGGCGCCGACGCGGACCGCATTCATGCCGCCGTCGGTCCCTGCATCGCACAAGGTTCCTATGAAGTGGGGCCGGAGTTCCCGCGGCCCTTTCTCGCGCAGGACGCGGCGAACGCGCGCTTCTTCGTGCCCGCGGCCCGCGACGGCCGCTTCATGTTCGATCTGCCGGGCTATGTCGTCAGCCGGCTCGAACGGCTGGGCCTCGGCGCCATCGAGAATGTCGCGCGCGACACCTGCGCCGAGGCCGACCGATTCTTCAGCTACCGCCGTATGACCCTCGCCGGCGAAAAGGACTATGGCCGCGAGCTGTCGGTCATCGCGTTGGAGGCGTGAGGCCGAGCGATGATCGATTGCTGACCCCCTTCCTTTGATTCCCCCGCGAAAGCGGGGGTCCAGGGGCTACCGCACGTCGCACGCTCTGGACCCCCGCTTTCGCGGGGGAGTCAATCTGAACCCTTGAAGCGATAGGAAGAAATACGAATGGCACTCCACTTCACCCGCGAGGAACTGGCGGCGCGGCGCGCCAAGGCGATCGAGCTGATGCAGAAACGCGGCCTCGATGGCCTGCTGATGTTCCGCCAGGAGAGCATGTACTACCTGACGGGCTACGACACCTTCGGTTACGTCTTCTTCCAGTGCCTCTATCTCGGCGCCGACGGGCGGCTGATGCTGCTGACGCGCGCCCCCGACCTGCTGCAGGCGAAGCACACGTCGGTGATCGAGGACATCCGCATCTGGGTCGACGGACCCGATGCGCAGCCGGCGGTCGAGCTGCGCGAGATCCTGCGCGGCCTCGGCGGCGCCGGCAAGACCTTGGGCGTCGAGTACGAGGCCTACGGCCTGACCGCGCGCAACGGCAAGCGTCTCGACGCCGCGCTCGACGGTTTCTGCAAGCTCCAGGATGCCTCCGACCTCGTGAGCCGGCTCCGCGTCGTGAAGAGCGCGGCAGAGATCGCCCACGTGCGCAAGGCCGCCGAGCTCGCCGACCTCGCCCTCGACGAGGCGCACCGCCTGGCCGGCCCCGGCGCCTTCGAGGGCGACATCATCGCGGCCATGCAGGGCGCCGTGTTCCGCGGCGGCGGCGACGATCCCGCCAACGAATACATCATCGGCTCCGGCACGGACGCCCTGCTCTGCCGCTACTTCACCGGGCGCCGCAAGCTCGACGCGCGCGACCAGCTGACGCTCGAATTTGCCGGTGCCTACCGCCACTACCATGCCTGCCTGATGCGTACGATCCCCATCGGCGAGCCGCTGCCGGGACAGCGCGAGATGCACAAGGTCAGCGTCGACGCGCTCGAGGCCTGCAAGGCGGCGCTCAAGCCCGGCCGTCCCATCGGCGAGGTGTTCGATGCCTATGCGCGCGTCTGTGACGCCGCCGGCCATCGCGCCCACCGCCTCAACGCCACCGGCTACAGCCTGGGCACCACGTTTGCGCCGAACTGGATGGACTGGCCGATGTTCTACCACGGCAACCCGGAGCCGGCCGCCCCGGGCATGGTGTTCTTCATCCACATCATCATCTTCGATGCCGACCGCGGCGTCGCCATGACCAACGGCCACACCGTCCTGGTGACCGACCGCGGCTGCGAGGCGCTGTCGAAGCGGTCGACGGACCTCGTGACGAAGTAGGAGGCTACGCGGCGCTCTCGCTGCGAGCGGAGTCGTCCGCCGGGGTTTCCGCAGCGGCGTGGCGCGGCAGGAAGACGGTGAAGGTCGTCCCGCGGCCGACGGTGCTTTTCACGTCGATGGTGGCGCCGTGCTGCTCGACGATCTGCCGCACGGTGGGAAGGCCGAGGCCGACGCCGAAGCTCTTGGTGGTGAAGAGCGGCTCGAAGATCTTCGACAGCACCTCGGCCGCGATGCCCGGCCCGTTGTCGACGACCGAGAGACGTACATGCGGCCCGGCGCTCTCGGTGCGGACGGTGATCCGGCGCGTCTCGCCGTCCGGCGGCGTCCAGGCCGGATCCTTGAGCGCCTGCGCGGCGTTGTCGACGAGGTTGACGAGGACCTGGCGGAAGCGATCGCGGTCGATGAGGACCTCGGCGCCGGCGCGCAGGTCGCGCTCCAGCGCGACGTCGTCCGGCACGACGTGCTCGGCCAGCATCTCCGTCAACCAGGCATCGATCGGCGTCGCCGCGCGGTCCAGCTCCTTCCGGCGGGTATAGTCGAGCATGTCGGAGATGATGATGTTGCAGCGGTCGATGTTTCGGTCGATGCGGTCGAGCGCGCGCTCGACGCCGAGATCCTTGCCGGCCGTCATCTGCCGCAGCAGCGCCATCGAATTGCGGATGGCGCCCAGCGGGTTGCGCAACTCGTGGCTGACTGTCGCGGCCACCTGGCCCAGCATCGCCATCTGCTTCTGGCCGACGAGCTGCGCCTCGAGGTTCTTGCGGGCGGTGATGTCGAAGATGGCGCCGTCGATATGGAGGATGCCGCCGTCGGCGCCGTAGATGCCCTGGCCGCGCTCGTAGACCCAGCGCACCGAGCCGTCGCGGTGGAGGATGCGGTACTCGATCGACGACTGCTCGCGCGCCGTGCGCGCCTGGTCGACGGTCTCTGCGACCATCGCAAGGTCTTCCGGGTGGATGATGCTGGCGTAGCTGCGCGCGCGGTTCTCGATGAAGTCGGCGGCCGGATATCCGGAGATCTCGGCGATGGCGTCGCTGATGAACTCCATGGTGTAGGCGTCGTCGTAGCGGCAGCGGTAGCAGGCGCCGGGGACGTTCGCGATCAGCGTACGGAACTTGTCCTCGCTTTCGCGCAGCGCGGCATCCATGCGCCGGCGCTCGCTGATGTCGAGGATGGCGCCGTCGACATGCACCACCTTGCCGTCGGCATCGAAGACGCCCTGCCCCTTCTCGTACACCCAGCGCTCGCTGCCGTCGCGGTGCAGCACGCGGTATTCGATCGTGTACTGCCGGCGGGCGGCGATGCCGGCGGCGACCACGTCGGCCACCATCTGTAGGTCGTCGGGATGGATGACGCTGGCGTAGGTCCGCACCCGGCTGTCGATGAAGTCGCTCGCCGGATAGCCGCAGATGTCGACGATGGCGTCGCTGATGAACTCCATCGTGTAGTCGGCATCGTCGGCGCAGCGGTAGCAGGCACCGGGGATGTTGCCGACGAGGCTGCGGAACTTGCCTTCGCTGGTCTGCAGCTCGGCCGTGCGCGCGGCGATCATCGCCTCCAGGCGGTCGTTGGCCTCCTGCAGGCCGCGCTCGCGCGCGCCGTCCTGATCATCGGCCTCGAAGCGCCCGACCTTGCCACGCCGCGGCGACCACACCGGGAACATGCCGCGTCTCCCCTTCGACGCATGCCACGCGACAGCAGCCGTCCGCGCAGGCGCGAACGCCGCTCGCGGCGATAAAGCTAGGGATTTTCCGTTAATGTCCGGTGAAGGCGGCGGACGGCCGTCCTAGGCCGGCTGCTGCGCCCAGGCCGGCCCGATGCGGAACATGAGCAGGCGGTAGGGCGCCAGGCAGAAGAAGGCGAACCCCAGCTTCACGGCCAGATCGCCCAGCGCCCACGTCAGCCAGGGCAGCCCCGTGCCGATGAAGGCAATGCCGAAGAAGGTCGCGGTGTCCACCATCGAGCCGACGCCCGAGGCCACGAACGGCGCCCGCCACCAGCTCTGCCGCCGGAGCCAGTTGAAGAGTGTCACGTCGAGAAGCTGCGCCAGCAGGAAGGCCGAGCCGGACGCCGCGGCGATGCGCGGGGTCGCCAGAGCCGCCGACAGCACTACGCCGACGGCGAAGCCGGCATAGATCACCCGGCGAGCCGCCGTCGGGCCGAACCGCCGGTTGGTGAGGTCGGTCACCAGGAACGAGAGCGGGTAGGTGAAGGCGCCCCACGTCAGCCAGTCGTTGATCGGAAACTGCACCAGGAAGTTCGAGGCGGCGACGATCGCCACCATGGCGACCACAGCCGGGGCCAGGCTGGCGAGGGTGAGGGACGTACGGCTGCCGTTCATCGAGCGCTCCCGATCGGTCGCGGCCCGCGCCGCGCCGGCAGGCTGATAACGGCAGACGGTGGAAAAGGCAACCGCGCAGGAAGCTCTTCGTTCTTCAACGTGATTCCCCCGCGAAAGCGGGGGCCCAGGGCCTCTGTTCCGTCGCTTGCTCCGGCAAGCCTTAGTGCGCGCCTTCGGCGACGGCCTGCGGCTTGCGGATGAGCGGCATCAGGAGCAGGGCGAGCGCGAAGACGCCGGCCATCAGCAGCAGCGCGTCGTTGAAGGTGAGCACCGTCGCCTCCCGCGTCACCAGATCGTTGAGCTTGCGCAGGGCGGCCAGGTCCGGGTCGACCGCCACCATGTCGCCCAGCCGGTCCGAAAGGCCGTCGAGGAAGCCGCTCACGCCCGGACGCGCGGCGGTGATGTTCTCGGAGAGCCGCTGATAGTGCAGGGCCAGCCGGTCGATGAGCACGGTGTTGATGGCGCCGAGGCCGATGGCGCCGCCCAGGTTGCGCATCAGGTTGTAGAGCCCGCTGGCGTTCTTCAGCTCGTGCGGCGGCAGGGTGCCGAGGGCCAGCGTGTTGATGGGGATGAAGCACATCATGAGGGCGCTGCCGCGCACGGCCTGTGGCAGGGCGAATTCCCAGAACCCCCAGTCGGCGGTGGCGAAGGACTGCAGGTAGACGCCGGCGCCGAAGAGGGTGAGGCCGATGGCGAGCATGACGCGCAGGTCGAGCTTCTTCGAAAGCGCCCCGGCGATCGGCGCGGTCGAGAACTGGAAGACGCCGGTGACGATCATCAGGATGCCGATCTGCAGCGAGTTGTACCCGCGCACGCGCCCGAGGAACGCCGGCAGCAGGAAGACCGAGCCGTAGAGCCCGATGCCGAGGATGAAGCTGTAGAGCGAGCCGATGGCGAAGTTGCGGTCGTGGAAGGCGCGGAGCCAGACGATCGGCTGCCCGTAGGTGAACATGCGCCAGAAGAACAGCACCGCCGACACCGCGCTGATGGCGGCGAAGCTCGCGATGGTGTCGTCCTGCAGCCAGTCGTTGCGCGGGCCCTCCTCGAACACGTACTCGAGGCTGCCGAGGAAGACCGCCATCAGCAGCAGGCCGGCGAAGTCGAAGCCCTTGAGCAGACTCCAGTCCGGCCGGTCGATGTCGACGAAGGCCCAGACGGCGAGCGCCACGGCGATTCCCGGCAGCACGTTGATCAGGAACATCCAGTGCCAGGAGAAGGACTGGGTGAGGTAGCCGCCGAGGGTCGGGCCCAGCGTCGGCGCCATGGTGGCGACGAGCCCGATGAGGACGGTGACGCCGGCGCGCCGCTCGGGCGGGAACAGCATGAAGGAGGTCGCGAACACCGTCGGGATCATGGCGCCGCCGATGAAGCCCTGCAGCACGCGGAAGACGATCATGGCGTCGAGGTTCGTCGCCAGCGCGCAGCCGATGCTCATGAGCGTGAAGCCGACGGCCGAGATGACGAAGATGATGCGCGTCGACAGCAACCGCGAGAGGTAGCCCGACAGCGGGATCATGATGACTTCGGCGATCAGGTACGCCGTCTGCACCCAGGTGATCTCGTCGGCGCTCGCCGACAGTCCCGCCTGGATCTCGCGGATCGAGCTCGACACGATCTGGATGTCGAGGATGGCCATGAACATGCCGACGACCATGGCCATGAAGCCGGCCCACTGCCGCCCGCTTACGCCGGGACGCGCGGGCGGCGCGAGCTGGATGACCTCCGCCGGACCCCGATCGGCGGGCGCGACCGACGCGGGAGCGTCGATCATGCGCGCGGCGCTATCGCTCGCTCTCGTCATCGCCGTCCCGTTTCGTCACTCGGCCGCGGCCGTCTTCGTCGCGGCCTGGGCGGCGCCGAAGATCGAGCCGGCGAGCCTCGGGCCGCTGCCGGCGGCGCGCGTGTCGACGCTGACCTCGACCGAGAGGCCGGGGCGGATGAGGCCGGCAAGCGGGTTGTCCCGCGGGACCGCGATGCGGATCGGCACGCGCTGCACGACCTTGGTGAAATTGCCGGTGGCGTTCTCCGGCGGCAGCAGGCTGAACACGGCGCCGCTCGCCGGCGCGAAGCTTTCGACCGTCCCGCGCAGCGTCTGGTGCGGATAGGCGTCGACCGAGATCTCGACCGGCTGGCCCGGCCGCATGTTCTCGAGCTGCGTCTCCTTGAAGTTGGCGACGACGTAGATCTGCGGCAGCGGCACGACCGACATCAGCTGCGTGCCGGCCTTGACGTACTGGCCGATCTGCACGCCCTTGTTGCCGACGACGCCGTCGACGGGAGCCTTGATCACGGTGTTGTCGAGGTCGTTCTGGGCGAAGGCGAGCGCCGCCTGCGCCTGCGCCAGCTGCGCCTCGGCCTGCTTGCGGTCCGACTGCAGGACGACGAGCTGGCCCTGCTCGGCCGTCAGCGCCGCCTGGGTGCGCGTGACCTCGGCCTCGGCCTTGCGCAGCGCCGCCTCGGCCTGGTCGTAGTCGCTTCTCGCGACAACGTTGGTCGCCACCATCTTCTTGTAGCGCTCGTAGTTCGGCTCTGCGCGCGCCAGCTCGGCCTGGGCGCTGACCACGTTGGCCTTCGCCGCCTCGATCATCGAGGCCTGCCACTCGAGCTTGCGGTCGATGCCGGTGACGGCGGCATCCGCGGCCGCGACGGTCGCCTGCGTTTCGGCAGCACGGGCGGCGAAATCGGTGTCGTCGATCACGGCGAGCACGTCGCCCGTGCGCACCTGCTGGTTGTCGACCACCCGAACGTCGCGGACGTAACCGGCGATCTTCGGGCTGATGACGGAGATGTCGCCCTGGACGTAGGCGTTGTCGGTCGTTTCGTAGAAGCGACCCTCGGTCCACCAATACCAGCCGCCGGCGCCGGCCGCACCGAGGCCGGCGAGGATGACAAGCGGGAGAATGACCTTGCGCATGAGCAGCCTGCCTCTGTCTAATTGCGTCTGGCGGCGACGATTCGGAGCAAGTCCGACGAATAAAAACTAAACCGTTCAGTTTCGTCTTGACGGAATATGGCCGCCTGCCTACGTTCTGTCAAGAACTGTACGGTTCAGTTTTATCAGCTTCTTGCGGAAATCGATGCGCGAACAGGCAGCGACAGCGGTATTGGCGGCGGAAGCGACGGAGGGCGGCAAGGCCGCCCGCATTCTGGAGGCCGCCCGGCGCGTCTTCATGGCCGACGGCTATGGCGCCGCCAACATGGACGCCATCGCCAAGGCGGCCGGCGTCTCCAAGGCGACCGTCTATGCCCACTTCACCGGCAAGGACCGGCTGTTCGCGGCCATCATCGCCCAGCAATGCCAGGTGCACTCGGCGATCCCCGCCCTCGACGACATCGACCGCTCGACGCCGGAGGAGGCGCTGCGCCAGCTCGGCCGCAACTTCGCCGATCTCGTGCTCTCGCCCGCCGTCCTCGATCTCTATCGGATCGTGGTCGCGGAGACGCCGCGCTTTCCCGAACTCGGCCGCACGCTCTACGAGACCGGGCCGAAGCGGGGCCTCGCCCGCTTGGCCGACTATCTGCAGCGGCTGACCGACCGCGGCCTCCTCGACGTGCCCGCGCCGCACATCGCCGCCCGGCAGTTTTTCGGCATGATCCGCAGCGACCTCTACCTGCGCCGCCTGTTCAACATCAGCGACGCCGAGGTCGGCATCACCGTCGAGCAGATGGTCGACAGCTCCGTCGAGATGTTCCTGCGCGCCTACGCCCGGCGCGGCTGATTGCCGCGCTGCGGCACTCTCTCCTCAACTCTGCCCCCATTTTAAACCCGTGCGACGTCAGCCCTGCGCGGTGTCGCAGCGGGCCACGTGACCATTCTGTGGCAACGGTGCGAGCCGATTGTGAATTCTCCGGCTCGGGCGTGGAATGAGGGTTCGCAGCGAGGAAAGGGCACGTTGAGCGACGCGGACGCGCGGCAGCCGGCCTGTCCGGCTCGGCCGCGTGTCGATGGAGACACCGGCTGAAATCCGCTGTCCGCGGTCCGTCCGACGCAGCGGGAGCCGCCGGCGGCTCGGCTTGCCCTTGCCTCGCCACCGGTTTCCGGAGGAAGGCCATGTGGTCGAAATCGTGCCGGATCGCCCTGACACTCGGTACCGCCCTCGCGCTGTCGCTGACGGGCGGACTCTCCAACCTCGGCCCGAGCGGCCTGCATGTGGGCCAGCCGGCCCAGGCGAAGGATCGCGGCAAGGACCACGGCAAGCACGGAAACGGCGGCCTCAGCGGCAGTGCCGGCGTGAGCGTCGGCGGCAGTTCCGTATCCGCCGGTGTCGGCAGCGGCGACACGACCAGCGGATCGACCGATGCGACGAGCGGCCCGGGTGCCGCCGCCGGCGCGACGGATGGAATGGGCGCGGCGAGCACGTCGGCCGGTTCCGGCGCGACCTCCACCGGCACGAGCGCCGGATCGTCCGACGCGGCGAGCAGCGGCCCGGGCGCCGCCGCTGGCGCGACGGGTGGCACGAGCGCGGCGAGCACGTCGGCCGGTTCCGGCGCGGCCTCCACCGGAACGAGCGCCGGCGGTCCCGCCACCACCGGCAACGCGGCCGGCACAGGCGGTACGACGGCCGGATCGTCCGATGCGGCGGCGAGCAACGGCCCAGGTGCCGCCGCGAGCGCGACGGGTGGCACGAGCGCGGCGAACACGTCGGCCGGTCCCGCCGCGGCTTCCGTCGGCACGAGCGCCGGCGGTCCGGCTGGCGTGGGCACAGGCGGCACGACGGCCGGATCGTCCGATGCGGCAAGCAGCGGCCCCGGCGCCGCCGCGAGCGCGACGGGTGGCACGAGCGCGGCGAACACGGCGGCCGGTCCCGCCGCGGCTTCCGTCGGCACGAGCGCCGGCAGTCCCGCCACTGCCGGCAACGCGCCGACGGGCGACGCTTCCGGCGTCGCCGCCGCGGCGGCGGCCGCTGCTGCCAGTTCGCCTGCGGCAACTGCGAGCGCGGCATCCGACACCGCTTCCGCCACCGCTGCCGCATCGACCGACAGCGCCGGCAGCACGGCGACATCGAGCAGCAGCACGACGTCGAGCTCGACCGCCGCCGCCGCAGCGGCCGCTGTCACCGCGGCACCCGCACCGGCCGGTTCAGGTCCGCGCGCGCGGGGCCTGACGGCGAGGGGAACGATCACCGTCGACATCGTCAACGTCCGATCGCGCGGCGGCGACCACGCCCGGACCCCGAACGACGCCGTTGCTGTCGCAACCGTCGCGCCGCTCAGCGATAGCGTCGCCGCGACAGCAAGCCTGAACGCCGCCGCCGTGCAACAACCGGCGGCACTCGCGTCCTGCACGGCGGAGGCGGTGCCGCCGTCGAACGTCGAGGCTGCTTGCGCACCGGCCGCCGCGGCGCCTGCCGGGAAGGTGCAGAAGCCCACCCAGCTCGCCTACGCGAATCCGACGGAGCGGATCGACAGCGAACCGACTCCCGCCGACATCAATCGCGACAACATCTACGACGAGATCTACGGCCTGCAGCAGGTGCAGTCGCTGCGCCTGTCGTCCGGCGGCATGCCGGTCCTCGTCGTCCAGGGAGTCGTCGTCAACATGTCCCGCCAGCAGCGGGCGGTTCCTCCGCTCGTGGCGATCGTCAGCGACGATCAGGGCAATGAACTGCAGCGCTGGAGCTTCAATGCCGAGGTCGCGACCCTGGCCCCCGGTGCGTCCAGCGGGTTCCGCAGCGAGTACTTCGATTCCGGCGCCGGCGGCACGAAGGTGACCATCACGTTCGCGCCGGAGCAGCGCGCCGCGCAGTAGGAGCCGCCAGGAAAGGCTCGGGGTCGGGGACTCCGAGCCGCGCCGTCGGCGACGATCAAGTCGCAGAACTGGCGCCGGCGATATCCGTGCCGGCCGAAAAATCGTCCGGCGCGCGCAGGTTCGAACTTGAATCCACGCCCCGACAGCGCCTACCATCGACTGGGAGCTAGCAGGCATCTCGCTTCGAAGAAGACGGCTTTGGCACCAGCAGCTGCGAAAGGCGGTGCTGCGTGGACGGTCGGACGTGGGTTGTCTTCTCATTCGTCGCGCTGTTGGCCGCGGCGCTCGCATCGGCGGGCGCGGCTGCTGACGCGCCGGCCAGGCGCGGCGCGGTCTTCGGCGCGCCCCTCGCCTTCGAGCCCAATGCGGGGCAGACCGCCGCGGGCGTAAGGTTCCTTGCGCGCGGCCCCGACTACACGCTCTATCTGTCCGATCGCGCGGCGGTCTTCGCGCTGCCGCGCCCGCCGGCAGCGGCCGGCGATGCGCCGGGAGCCCTGCGCATCCGCCTCGAGTTCGCCGGCAGCGGCCGCGACGCCGCGCCCGCGGGTCTCGACCGCCAGGCGCGCTACAGCAACTATTTTATCGGCAACGACGCGCGCCGCTGGCGCACCCACGTGGCCAACTTCGCCCGCGTGCTCTACCGCGGCGTCTATGACGGCGTCGATCTGGTGTTCCGCGAACGCGCGACCGGCCTGCTCGAGTACGACTTCGTCGTCGCGCCCGGCAGCGACCCCGCGGCCATTCGCCTGCGGTTCTCCCATGTCGACCGCCTGGAGATCGACGGCCGGGGCGACCTGCTCGCCCGCGTTCAAGACGTCGTCCTGACCAGCAAGGCGCCGGTCGTCTACCAAATGATCGGCAACGAGAAGCGACGCGTCGATGGGCGCTACGTCGTTATCGGCGAGCGCGAGGTCGGCTTCGCCGTCGGCGCATACGACGCATCGCAGCCGCTCGTCATCGATCCCATCCTGAGCTACTCGACCTACCTGGGCGGCGGCGACGTCGACGCGGCGGAGGCCGTCGCCGTCGACGGCGAGGGCCATGCCTATGTCGCCGGGACAACGCAATCCATGGACTTCCCGGGCGTCGGCGCCGCCGACGCCTCCTATAACGGCTTCGGCGACATCTTCGTCACCAAGTTCACGCCGGAAGGCACGGACGTCGTCTATTCGACCTATATCGGCGGCGCGCAGGAGGTCGATGCCGCCCACGCGATCGCGCTCGACGCGGACAATAACGTCTACCTCACCGGCAGCACCCATGCCGACGACTTTCCCCTGGTCGGTGCAGTCCAGAACGCGCGCCACAACGAGGAGGCCTTCGTCACCAAGCTGAGCGCCGACGGCAGCGCCCTCGTCTACTCGACGTTCCTCGGCGGCGGCGACAACGACGCCGGCGTCGGAATTGCCGTGGACGCCGAGGGCAGCGCCTACATCGCCGGCGAGACGCTGTCGCCCGATCTCGCGACGACGCCGGGTGCCTTCGACCTCACCTACAACGGCCCCGCCCGCGGCTTTCCCGGCGACGCCTTCGTCGCCAAGCTGAACGAGGACGGCTCGGCGCTCGACTATCTGACCTATCTCGGCGGCAGCGACAGCGACGGCGCCTCCGCGATCGCCCTCGACGAGAACGGCAACGCGTACATCGCCGGCAAGTCGTCATCCGCCGACTTCCCCGGCAACGGACAGGCAAGTTCGCTCGACGGAACCCTCGGCGGGACCCGCGACGCGCTCGTGGCCAAGCTCGACGCGGCCGGCGCCAGCGTTCTCTACTGGACGTTCGTCGGCGGCGACGCCGTTGACGTCGCGAACGGGATCGCCGTCGATGCCGACCACAATGCCTACGTCACGGGCTGGACCGCGTCGGATGACTTTCCCACCACCGCGGGGGTCTATCAGCCCGCCGATCGACCGGAGGACGATGCCTATGTCTTCAAATTGAACGCGGCGGCGACGGCGCTCATCTACTCGACCTATCTGGGCGGCGACGCCACGGACGAAGGCTTCGCCGTGGCGATCGACGGGAAAGGCAACGCCTATGTCACCGGCCTGACCGAATCGACCGATTTTCCGCAGCGTTTCCCGATGCAGGCCGACCAGCCGGGGCTGGACGCGTTCGTGACCAAGGTCGAGCCGGCCGGGACCGGCCTGGCGTATTCGACCTATCTCGGCGGCGACGACTTCGAGGAAGGACGGGCGATCGCAGTCGACGGCGCGGGCAGCGCCTACATCGTCGGGGAAACCGACTCGCAGGACTTCCCGCTTTACCCGCCCGACCGGCCCTATCGCACGGATCAGTTCCGGCAGGACGGCTTCGTCACCAAGATCGCGGCCGGCCAGGAGCCGTTCCGCTTCGAATACGTCGCCAAGATCGTCTGCGGCGCCCAGACGGATCCGCTGGAAATGCGCCTGGCCCGCGGCTTCTACGCGACGACGGTCAACATCCACAGTCCCGGCGATGCCGAGAACCGGATCTACAAGAAGCTGGCCCTGACCTATCCGCCGCCGGAGCAGGCGCCGGGCGACATACTGCCGATCGGCGAGCATCTGCTGCACTACGACGAGGCGCTGAAGACCGACTGCACCGAGATCCGCCAGCGCCTGTTCAAGGACGGCTTCCCGAAACCCGCCGCCTACATCGAGGGATTCGTCGTCGTCCAGAGCACGCGGCATCTCGACGTCACGACGGTGTACACGACAGCGACGGTCGACGACCACGGCCAGGCCGTCGATCACAGCAGCATCGATGTCGAACAGATCGCGGAACGCGACCTCGGCGTCGACCTGCGCATCGACAAGACCGCCGCCGTCTTCCCGTTCCATATCGGCGACAACCTGACCCTGTTCGCCGTGCTCTACCGGCTCGACATCGAGAACAGCGGTCCGGAGACGGCCAAGGGGCTGCACGTCTTCGACGAACTCGTGCTCGCGAGCGTGAATGCGGTGAGCGTGCTCGCCGTGCTGGAGTCGCCGATCGACCTGCCGCCGGGCGGCTCGATCGCGAACCTCACGGGGACCGGCACCTCGGCCTCGTTCGATCTGCAGCTCGGTGATCTCGATTCCGGCAACAGCCTTGCCGCCCGCTTCTGGAGCCTGGTCCTGGCCTACGAGACCGGCGGGCCGGCTTCCGTATCGCTGCAGAACACGGCGGCGGTGGATAGCCAGAGCGCCGAGATCTCGCCGGCGAACAACACCATCGTCATCGATACCCAGTTGATTCCCTGAGGCACCGGCTGCCGGTGATTGGACGAACGATGATCGACACCGCATTGCCCCGAAACGCAACGGTCTGCATGACGGTCCTGCTGGTCCTCGCCTGCCTGTGGCGCCCCGTCGCCTGGGCGCAGGAGCCGGCGACGCCCAACGTCGCGCCCGCGATCGCCGGCGGCTGCCAGGACTTGAGCCAGAAGCTCTTTCGATCGCTCAAGACGACCGTCGACGACAAGAGTTCCGTCGCCATCAACCGGCAGCTGCAGCAGGTCATGAAGCAGGTCAGCGCGGCGCGCGACTTCCAACTCACCCTGCGCTGCCTCATGCGGCAGAACGCCGGCGGTTGAGCGGCGCGGCTGCGGCCCAGCCGCCCTTCTTCTTCGACCGCGCCCCATGGCGAGTTCCGAGTGTGAAGAACTCAGGGCGGGCGCCGTTCACCCCTACCGCTCCCGCTGGGCATGGGGTCCTTCGCTCGTTTTCGGGATCGCGGACCCCCAAAAGACATCTCCCGGAGCCGCGGTCCCCAAAGCGGTTAGGACCGTAATCCGCTGTTAGCTGGCGTAACATCACCGATGTTCGCAAAGCGCTGACCTGGCGCTTTTTTCTTGCGGCCGTCCGCTGCCGCGCATAACGCTGAAAAACACGCAAGCACGCGGCTCTTGCTATCCGTGGGGTAGCAAAAACCGCGGCGGATAACGGAAACGGTCAGTTAGACCGCGGCTCAATGGAGGAACCTCGTGCTTACCATCGAACAGCGGCAGCTGCTGGAGCGGCTCGACGATCAAGAATGGCGCAGCGTCG